>SDBS01001508.1_pt1 | contig 23569 bp, 41 predicted proteins | sample 2277091 | NCBI WGS metagenome assembly SDBS01 (sample SAMN10404972, study PRJNA504765) | marine sediment metagenome | isolation source: marine sediment core GS10_PC15, 163 cmbsf | place: Arctic Ocean: Southern Knipovich Ridge | collected 2010
TGCGTCTGGCTAAAGCAATCCGCCGAGCCCGGTTTGCTGCCCACCCGCCTCTTTGTCCCGTGTGAAATTCAATCATCGCCGACTGCTTTGGCGTAAACGTGCCCAATAGGCTGCTCGAGCACGAGCTTGGGCTAGTGCGGCTAATTGAGAGGGCACGTCAGATTTCACTGATCGCGGTCTTAACAATGTAATCCCATGTCGGGCTGCCCATGCAGCTTGTCGAGCGGCTCTACTTCCCGGTCTCCGATGTGCCGGATGAATATACGGTTGCGGTTTTAACACTGTGATCCCATGTCGGGATGCCCATGCGGCTTGCTGAGCGGCTCTACTTGCCGAATGAGCAGCACGAGCAGCACGAGCAGCACGAGCTGCTTGTTGGGACGCTAAACGCGCTCGATATGCTGCGCCGCCACCCATTTGTCCAGTTTGATAGTCAATCATCGTCTTCCTCCTCTAACAATTCCTCGCCGTGCATTCCGCCGGTTTCGACATCCATTTTTGCGGCTGCCACGTAACTAAAAGCGAACATGCCCTCAGCCACGCAATTGCTGATTTCAAACGCGGATTCAGCGACCGGAACATAGCCGGCAATTTTTTGCAGCATGCGAAAGCGTCGTTTGCGTTTACTCGGCTCTCGTGTCTGAAACTTGGCTCGCGGATCGTAAGACATCTTGTTTCTATTTACCCGGACATCTCCGGGAATGCGCCTTAACGCGCACCCATAGAACGCAAGCTTTTTTCTTTTCGCCGATTTTGCGTTTCCCTTTTTTTCGTTTTCTCTTCGCCATGATGTTTTGCTCTTTCGATTTATTGGATTGCGATAAAGTCAATTGCTGGCGTGTCGCCAGCGTCATTAGTTGCGATGGTTGCAGCCGTCAGGCTTGTGATTTCCCCACGTGTGGGAGTCGCGGACGCGGGATTTGTATTGTTAATTACGAAGAGTCCGCCCGGACCGGCCGTCGCGAAATCCTCGGCAACCTCCCCCGTACCTGCAACCAGTGTGATCTGACCAGCGGGCAATTGTTTGCCGGATGGCGCCGTCTTCGCATCGTTGATAATCATCCAATTGCAGGTGGAGGCGCCAACGCCCGCAGAGGTACCCACCAGATCGAACGTCTGAGCTCCAACGTCGCGGTCGGCGCCGGTAACGGCAATGTTGTCGTTAGCCCCGATAGCGCCCGGGAACGTGACGTAGGTGGCGATAATGATCGACGTAGCTTCCAGAGCCCCCAGAAAGTCGAGAGCTCCCAGATCCACTGTGACCGGCGTTGTTCCATTTAGGGTCTCGACGCCGGTGAAAATCTCGACTCCTAGATTATTGATAGTGCTTTGGAAGCGCCCGCTAGGGGATGCATCGAATGTGGGCGGAAAAACGGCCCAGTCCACAATGGACACGTTAGCTGAATCCTGACTAAGGATCCTAAACTGAGTGGCTGTTCGGTTAGCCGTCGGGGTTGATAGATTGCCTTCGTTGGCAATCTGCGTGTTTACCGTAGCCAGAATGATTGACAGCGCGGGAACGCGCGCAAGCACGTCGACAACGCCGGCTACAAGCGTAGCGGTTCCTTTTTGGATAGTTTCCCCGGCCGGTGCGGTCCGGATCCTAGCGGCGGCCATGTTTTTCTCTCCTTTTTGAAAAATCTCCTACTGGATGACTAAGAAATCAACCGCTTGCGTGTCGCCAGCGTCAGGCGTGGCGATGGTTGCAGCCGTTACGCTTGTGATTTCGCCCCGTGTGGGCAAGTTTGAAGCCGGGTTGACTACGTTCATCACGAGCATACCACCGGGCCCAGCTGCGGCGTAATCCTCAGCCGGAACAGCCGCGGTACCTGCGACTAGTGTGACTTGCCCAGCGGGTAGTGGTTCGCCGGACTGTCCAGCGTGTGCGTCATTGACAATCATCCAGTTGACCGTCGAAGCGCCGATCTCAGCTGCACTGCCAACAACCTCAAAGGTTTGAGCTCCCACGTCGCGATCTGCAACAGGAGCGGAGACCATTTGGTGTACAAGGATGCCACCGACTAGAGTAACGAAAGTCACGATAATGCGCGACGTCGCTGTCAATGCGCCCGGGAAGTTGAGAGCTCCCAGATCCACAACAACGCCCGTTACGCCGTTGAGAGTTGCTACGCCGGTGAAGATTTCGACGCCCAAGTTGTTAACTGAGCTTTCGAATTGACCGCTTGGCATACCGCGAAAGTCTGGCGGAAAAACCACCCAATCGAAGGAGCTGGTAGCAGCCAGATCGGAACTCGTAACAGTGAACTGGGTCGTCGTACTCGCCGGAATTGATAAAAGACCGTCCGCCCCTGCTTCCGTGTCAATGGTAGCAAAGACTGTTGAACCCGCCTGGACGCGAGCTAGGACGTCGAGAGTGCCAGCGACAAGAGTGCCGCCGCCCTTTTGGATGGTTTCCCCAGAGGGAGCCGTTCTAATTCTTGAAGCAGCCATAATAAAAAACTCCTATTTTTTCAGATTTCTTGCGAATGATAGAACCATGGCGGCGATAAGCGCGGTAACAACCCCCGCCACTAATGTGTGATGAAATGGTTTTGATTCAATGATCTGGTAGGTTTGCCCGACCATCCAACGCGGTCTCACTTAAAAGGCCTCCCCAACCAGTCGAAAAGCAGTTTTCCCGTGTTTTCAATGTCCGAATAAACTAAATCGACGCCTTTTTTATCGCGCCGATGCACTGGACGCTGCTTCTCATGAGCTTGCGCAAGCGCTATGAAATCGTCGAAAGAGCCATCAATGGTTTCTTCCTCTTCAACGGTGTCAAGCTCATCTTCCGGATCACTGTTGACCGCCCGAAACTGAGCGACCCGCTTCCCGACTTCCTCGCCCTCAACATCAATGCACCGCTTTGCCACCGGGATCCCCTTCCTGTTTTTTAGTCCCCTCGTTTTTCTTGCGTTTCAGGTAATCTTGATAAAGGGCTAGCAGAGGCGTTGCAGCGCGCGAGCCGATGATTTTTTGCACTTCCATTAGCTGATCGCCTGAGAGATTTTCGAAAACTTGCATAAGAGTGTCTACCTCAGGATTAATCGCATCATCGGGCATCTTCCCGGTTAGAAACTTGGAGGCGATGAGTTTGAGGTATGGTTTGAGCTCACGAAACAAGTGTTCTTTGCGTTCCTCTGAAAGCTCCATTTTATGCAAATCAACCGCGCGATCGTGCTCCTCGTTTTTCAGTTCCTCGAGTTTGGTGATGGTTTCAAAATGCTTGTCCTGGTAGTGCAAAGTCTGATTCGAGAGTCGTTCGATTAGCTGAGCGTCGCGCCGTGAAGAGGCCTCATAGGTGGCCAGAACAACGCGCATTAGCGCTTCGTTGTGGCGCATTTGCTGAACGATCAGCGAGTCTTTGCTTGCTGTCAGTGCATCGGATCCGCCGACTTTGATTCTGCCGCCGCGAACCCCTATCGAATTGTCCACACGCGATCGAATGTGGATCTCGCTGCTTCGACTGTCGGGATGCAAATCAAGGCCAACGAAACTGACTAGCAAATAGGTGCGAACATCCTCACACTCTTCCGCGTCGCTGTTGGCTATATTTAGAAAATTGTCCGCGAGAGTAAAGATTTCATCTTCCTCGTAATCGAGTTCGTCGCGGATGCGTTCACTGTGAAGCGGCGTCGAAAATGTTCCGTCGTCGAGCATTTGCCCGAGCTTGATAAAGCGCAATTTGCTTTCAGGTCCAGCGTCTTCGTCCCGGTTCAGAAGTTGTCGACGTAAGAAGTCGACTATTTTGTTTAGTGGCGCGCTGCTCATTTCAAACTCCTTGCTACGAGTACAGCTCCAACTATACCAACCCCCATCCAAACAAGCATCCCCGTGATAGTCTTCGTTGGATCAAAACCTTCCGTAGCTTTTGCGACAGTTTCTTTTGCAACCTCCGAGAGCTCCCGCTGTGCCGGCGCAGGTTTATCAACCGGCGCTGTGTAGATCTCTTCCGCCAACCAGTCCGCATCCGTTGGGCAATTCATGACAGAGAAAAGCGGTTTTGTGAGCAGGGTTCCGGGGCGATCTCCGGTCGGCGGAAACTCCCACTCAAAGAGAAATTCCTTGTAGGGCCACGGGATGTTTTCGAAATTGCCCCGATAAATAAACCGAATCCACACCACGATGGGCGATCGGGTTTCGGCAGACATGCTTAGATTTTTTCCGCATGCTTGCCGATTCATAATCGGGATCACCGTAGGACCAATTTCCCACGGCATTTCATTACCGAATGCGACTTCAATGTGGTCGTAAGGCCGTAAACGGTCGTCAACGTCGGTGAACACGCGAGCTAGAAACCCGTTCACCTCGTCTCGGATATCCTCCTGAGTCGGCGCGTCTTTATCTGTTCGGATACACTTCCAAAGATTCCACTGGTTTTTCCACAGCGGGATCCGGCAAGTCGCTTTCAGTGTGCGGATCTCCGCATCGCTTAACGAGCAGAAAAATGCGCCTGTCCGAAACTTGGAGCGCGGATCGTAGGCCATTAGCGGAAATCCCCGCCGAGCACGCGGTCCCAAAATTGCATCATTCTTCCGCCGAAACGGTTCATCCAACGATGAAAGCGGCGTTTCATGCGCGCCCCAACAGTAGGACGGCTCCAATGCCAACAACTCCGAGTAAGAGCGGAAACCCGAGACCGCCGCCCTTTGCGGTCGCACTGAATAAGCCAGTGCCACCCTTGAACCCATCGGGCTCTCCGGTGTTCGTCACAATTCGGTCGACGTTGCGCCGAAGTGCTTTGTAGTAAGCGTCTATCTGACCCTTCCGTGTTGAAGCCGTCCCTAAGTAATAATTGTTATCGCGCATTGCAGTAGCGAAAGCATACAGGTTGCCTCGGTTGGCGGCTGCGCGCGCGTTCGGTTTCAGGAGTACTTCGATCAGATGCAGGGCCCCGTCTTCGGGCATCGCGTACGCGCGAAAGCAGGTTTCGTAAGTGACTACTTGGCCCAGCTTGGAATCAAAACGACTGTCTTTGTGTACAAACTTTGGGCCTTCACTGTCACAACTCATTGTGATAGCGCCCCAGTTGTTCGAACCTTCCCCCGCTGTACTTAATCCTTTACCCCAGCCTGCGCCGTAGTTTGATTCGTGCCGTGCGACCGCGCGCACAGCTAGGCTCTCTTGCGGGGTTAATTCAGGTCCCACAAGGCCGACAATGTTTTTAGCGAATTTGTCGGGGTTCATTTCTATCCGGGCGCAAAGTTGAGCTGCATCCAACGAATGAGACTTTCACTTAGAGCGGTTTGCCCAGCGTTGAACAGATTCTGTCCAATTTGTCCGAGCGACTGCCGATCGCCTTGAGACGCATATACATCCAAAAGGGTTCCACTAAGGCCAGCTGCAACTAGCTGAGGTTTTAGATTTTGGTATGTGATCCGCATTGCCTCAGGCCACTGCGCGATGATAATGGCCGCATTTCTAGCAGCGACCGTTTCAGCTTCTGGAGTTGCGAAAATGGTGCCTGGCGGACCTGGCACGGGTCTAGGGTCCGGCGTCTTTGTAGGTGGGGGTTCGTCTTGAAAAACTTCCGGCTGTGTTCCGTCAATGCAGTCCGATAAATAATTTTCTAACACTTGAATGATCGGCTCGTAGAGCGCGGAGTACTCACTACCAAGAGCCGAGGCTTTTAAACCGGCGATCCGATTGCTAAGCTCATCGACATCGCCAAACCCCATCGCGTCAAGGATGAAATCCATTTCCTCCGGCACAATAACCATTGCGCCGGCTGATTGATTCAATGCGGTAATCGAATTCATCAGCCGGATCATTGCATCGTTGCAATTGAATGCGGGCGGAGGCGCCTTGATTTCGTCAATGCCTACGTCGGGCGGAGGCATTCCGTTGCCTGGAGCTAGCCCGTTCAGATCTTCGCCAGGCGCGGGAACCAAAGCGGGCGCCTTTTTCTTCTCGTCTTTACGAGGGGCGTAGAACATCAAAGCAGCAATCAGACCTAGTCCGATCAACAATACAGCGGGCATGCGGGATCCTTCCGAGTCGGGGAAATCGTTTTTGTCAAGTGTTTCAGCCCGTTAATCAGATCGTAGTCAGGCATACCGATGAACACGGGCGTGCCCGTCAACGTGACCATTTGTTTGAGCGTGATTTTCCACAAGTGCTTGTGACTCGCATCACTAACGCGATAATAACAGTGGTGGTAAATTGAGCTGTTGTAAATTTTGCCGCCGCGAGTCGTTATGTATTTCTGCCAAACGACTTCTTCGGCTGCCCCGTCCTGGATAGGATAGTGCGGTATTTCATCGGCCTGAAACGAAAGCGTGGGACCGTTCGCCCATTGGACGAAACGACCCGGCAATTTCCATAGAAACAGATATAACAAATTATCATACTTAACGAAGTGGCGACTCTTACCAATGACCTCCGCTGTGCCAACCAAGCCAGCGACCTCGTCCAGATAACCAGGCCCGTAGTAATCATCAGAATCCCACATGCTCACGAACCCGCCGCCGTTTTTTCGAATGTGGTCGAGAGCAGTGTTGCGGGCGACGCTAACGTTTTCCTCGCTTTGTAACAAAGTGTCGGGCTCTAGTCCGATACTTGCACAGGCGCCGACCGCTTCTCCGTTTTCAACCACGAGCAAGCGCTTTCCTGCAAACTCTTGGCGCTTGAAGTTGATAAGCACGTTTTTGATGTCTGCGCGCCGGTTGATTGGCACAATGACAGTAATGTCCCAAACTTTGGGAGGTCGATGGCCCTTGTAAGGTGAGAGCTTAATGGGCGCAGGGTTGTCAAGAACTGTGCTCATTGTCCCCCGACAGACATGCCAGCTATACGACACGACAACGTGCCGGGAGTTCCAGGCACTCCTATCTCAACAAATTGAATATTTAGAAATCCGGCTCCTCCTGGATTTCTGATCGGGACTGTAATTCTTTGTTCGGTGCCGAGGGTTGATATAAATCGAGGAGCATCAATAACAAGTTCATTGCCTCCGGCTCCTCCGAAATCTCGAAAAGTCGCCAAAAAATTTCCGTTCCAATTTATCCGCATGGCAAAACCTCCGCCTACTGCTCCCCGCAAGTAGCCTATGAAGGCCGCATAATTGACGTATTTGATTGTCACGTCGTCCGAATTTTGGAAAGAAGCAGTGAGAACTTGGGTCGCGAAAATAGTCCGCGGAGCTCCCGCGCTCATTAGTGGAACGTTTGCAGCCATTTTTATAAACTCAATGTGAACATGGTTGTCAGGTTGAAATCGATGCTTGAATTATTAATAATCTGAATGAAACGCGCCGTTTCCGGAAATCTAAAACCGTCTTCATTTTCCATCGGAGCTAGGAATGAAGAGCCATCAGTTACTAGAGCAGCCTGATCACCACCAAAATAAGTGGCTCCCACTAGTGGGCCTCCCGTAAAACGGATCTCCGCTGCTCCAGGCTGATAAAAATCGGGAGTGTCTGAGAAAATATAGAGAGCGTGGGCAAAGTTGGGAACTGGAAACGATACGTTATTGAGCGGATCCGTACTGACGTCTGTAAGCAGCTCCCGTGGAAAGGTCCGCGTAAGCTGAGCTCTCGCGGGACGGTCGCCCGCGGCAACTGATGCACTCAATTTGACGCTTACAGCTGTATCAGCAGTGATTTCTGAAAAGGTCGCATTTATTGCAACGTTCTCAGCATTCAACGTAAACATGGCTCCGTTATGAAAATCGAACTCAGCGATAAAGTTTGTTCCGCCCGTTCCCCAAACAGCTTGTCCCAAAATACTTGCACGCCGATCAGTAGTGCCCGTTGGAAGCAGAAGACTCTGCACTCCAAGGCCGATGCTTAGAACGCCGACATAATCCTCGTGTGCATTGAAGTCGAGGATCTGCTTTTGAAAAGTGCCCGCTATTTCGTTTGCGCTAACCAAGTCGATACTAGCACCAACGCGCAGCGGCGAACGACCGCCGTAATCTTCAAGGCCGGAAGCCGCTTCCGGGTAGAAACGATCAGCCACTAGCCCCCCTCACATGGTTCGTTTTGCCTGCAAGATGTGCAGCAAGCGCCGGTCACAAAACGGTAGTTGCCGTGCTGAAAGTATTCGTCTAGTGCATCGCAGATCTGTTTTGCTTCCGGATCGTGGTGCATTTTGCAGTAATGGATCTTGTCGATCATGAGTTGCGCGTTTCGGTCTCCCTGGATCCAGTCCGCTATGAGCTCTTTTAAAGCACGCTCCATTTTTGGAGAACGCTGGGAGCGTCGTGTGTGATAGCGGCGTCCGATCATTGAGCTTCCAAAACTACGTTAGGCAAGAGCTTGAAACCAAGGTTTCGCAGTTCATCGGAAAGCCATTTCAAACCGCCGGGCGGAAACGTTTCTGGGCGAACCATGGCCTCTTGATAGTTTGCGATGATTGGTAGTTGCGATGCGACAAGTCCCTGGATTTCGGCAATCTCGGCGGCTTGACGTGTATGTCCAAAACCGGCCAAAGTTTCGTAAAGCCAACCAAGCTTCGCGATATCCCATTGCATTGGCGTAACCATTGCGGAGACGTAACTAGCTTGGAGTCCGGGATCCATTCCCGGCGCAGCTGGACCCAATTGAGAAGCCGGACCTAATCCCGGACCTAATTGAGCAGCGGCCGCAGTTTTCGGGCGCGCAGCAAACCAAAGCAAAGCACCGAGTAAACCGAATGTGAGTAGAATTGGCATAACTAAAACCTCTTCTTTGGATCCGTTCGGACCAGATTGGCGAGCAGTCGCAAGTTGAGTGACTCAAGATTCTGAGCTAGCAACTCGAGACTTTCCGGCGTGAAGGCATCCGGATCAGTTAAAGCTAACTCGTAGCTTGTAATGATAGGATATTGAAAACGCTTAAGCGTTAGAATTTCACCGACTTGATTAGCTCTCAGTGAGAAACCGCCTTCTCCTAGATTACCAAGTAGTTGAGTGAGATCTTCTTCAGACCACGCCCTGGGGCTCACCATTGCCGAAACGAAATTAATATCGTAGCGAGATTTACGTTCGCCAGCTCTTGAAACCAAATAAAGACCGCCAAGCAGACCGATTATGAGTACAATGGGCATAACTAAAACCTCTCAGATTCTCCAACTAGAACGTCTTCAGGAGCTCCCGGAACTATCAGGGTCTCCGCTAATGCTTGAACCTCATCGGCTTCCGCGGGGAAACCTTGCTGATCCAAAACCATGGCTAGCTCATGCAAGCCGTCAATTCCGAACGCTGCCGGATTGCCAAGAGCTGTTTGATAGTCACCGCGGAGATCTTCCGGCATTTCTAGCGGCTCGCCGCTAGGTTGCACCGGCATGGTGGCCTGTGACAGTGACGGGCGCGTTGCAGGCGCCGCCGCTTTCGACGCCCCCGCATACGCAAGCAGCGCAACACCGGCGCCTAGTCCGAGCATGAGAGCAAGTCCACCGCGAGCCATTACGGGGCTCCTAGAATCTCAGCCATGCGGTTGCGCATTTGACCGGCTTCAACAAGAAACCCGAATTTTTCCAAGGTTGACATGTAAGCCTCTACCTCTTCCACAGTAAACGATCCGCCAACAAATGGATCAGGATGCGTTAAAAATGCTTGAGCATTGCCAAGCGCAGAGTCGATCTTAAATTGATCTTCCGGGTTCAATTGGCCGGGCTCTACCGCTGGCTCCTTCTTAGGAGCTGCATAAAACGCCAATGCAGCCGCCGCCGCTGCAACGCCCAACATAACCATAACACCTTTAGCTGCAGCCATTTTTAGACCTTCATTCCTAGAACGATCGACGGATCTTCGAGATACGTTTGCCCGTTGAGCGTGTAAATCACTTGTACGTGAAACAACACTTGATTAGGAAATTGTGTGTACATTACGTGAGGCTCCGCCGGAATGCCGAAGCGCACATAGAGCTCAGCCGCGCGCCAGCATGCCAAGTCTTCGCAATCTGCGAAGCCCTGACGCATAACGCGGGGAATGTCGAAAAATTCTTCATGGCCTGGCTTCTCGTCCTTATAAAAAACGCCGCTATCGTAAAGATGCGGCGTATCGGGATGCACTGTCAGCCAGCGCGCATTTGCTTCAGCTAAACCGAAGCACAATTCAACAATAACATGTTTCAGTGTTTCGGGGTCAGCCTCATCATTGAACGAGTCGAGCTCGAAAACAATCCGGTACACCACGATACCTCGCCGAGGGCCCCGAAAGACCCTCGGCGTATAGGTTAGTCGAGAGCTGCGCCAAGCAAAGTTGCTTGAAAGGTTTGCGCCGCTGCGGTCAGGTTATTGACCGTGATGATCACTTCGATACCGGGCTGACAGACATCGAAGATCTGTTGGTTGTTTACCGAAACCTCGCTGTAGATCGTCGCGGAAGTCACACCAGTTGCTACCAACTGGGGCTGAGTTCCGATAACGATGCTAACAATATCGAAGTTAGGTGCGATCGTGCTGGGGATGATCAGCTGATCGGGACGAAAGCAATGCTGCGGGCGTACGGTAACCGCTACACCCTGAGCGCTTGCTAGAATCGCTTGGAGAAACGAGACGCCCCAACGGCGCTTCTTATCCACTGGCGCGTTGAGAATTGGAACAGCGCTATACGGCGGACAGTTTGGCTGACCGTAGCAATCCATTGCGTTGCCGTTATAGCCGTTGCCGTTGCCCGTCATGTAGCCACGTCGCGCGTATCGCGAGCGTTGCATAATTTGCCCAATCAAGCTCGGGCGTCGACCTGTATGATACATTTTGATACTCCTAATTGTTTTCTAACAAACCCGTGCGGGCGCTAATCCAAGGCGAGCCCTAGAAGAGTCGCTTGAAAAGTTTGAGCTGCGGCGGTCAAATTGTTAACCGTTATGATCACTTCAACGCCGGGCTTTACAACGTCGAAAATCTGTTGGTTATTGATTGAGACCTCGCTGTAGATCGTTGCCGAAGTGACACCGGTCGCTACAAGCTGCGGTTGAGTTCCAATAACAATGCTAACAATATCGAAGTTCGGCGCGATCGTGCTGGGGATAATCAGCTGATCGGGACGAAAGCAATGCTGCGGGCGAACCGTTACCGTAACGCCTTGCGCACTTGCTAAAATCGCTTGGAAAAACGACACGCCCCAGCGCCGTTTAATACTTGCGGGCGCGTTGAGAATTGGACCCATCGGATAGGGCGGGCAATCCGGCATGCTGTATGCGGGTGTTGCGTAGGGAACAACCATCGGACCCGGCGGAGGAGGTCCCGGCGGAGGCGGTCCCGGTGGAGGGGGCGATGGTCCAACGCCGTTGCCCATATACAGCGGCAGGTCGTAACCGGGAGCAGGTCCCCCGTTGCCGTTGCCTCTAAAAGGATCCTCTGTAATCGGCAGACAGCTCGGATCATTGGGATTGGCCAGACAGAAATCTATTTCCGGATCTCCAGTTGGTTCGAGACAGCTCGGATCATTTGGATTGGCCAGACAGAAATCTATTTCCGGATCTCCTGTTGGTTCGAGACAGCTCGGATCATTGGGATTGGCCAGACAGAAATCTATTTCCGGATCTCCTGTTGGTTCGAGACAGCTCGGATCATTCGGATTGAGCTCGCAGAAAGAGGGGATGTATCCCCCGCGACCTCCCGGATCCATTTCGTCAACATCTGTTTCCTCAACAATTGGAGTTGGCGGTCTAGGCGATGGGGGAACGTGATAGGGCAGCACACCCGGCTGAGGCCCAGGCGTTGTCGTGCTCTGAAATTGAGGAAGATCTCCAAATTCATGAGGAGTCTCTACGTATCCCTTGAGTGCTTCCTCTTGAAACCGCGCGCCGTATTGAGCTCCGTAATCAATGGGAGCTTGCGGCGCATAAAGCGGAATGTCGGCCGGCTGAACTGACACGGGAGGCGTGGCCGCTGCTCGCGCATCAGCTAAAGCCTGCATCGCCGCCGCACCGGGCCCTTGCCCGATGTGACGGCGAACAAACCCACGGTGAAGATGTCGACCTATCACGCAAGCCCGCTGTACATTGCAGCCGGGTTAACCGTTTGGCCCCAGCCTGCGCCGGGAGGCAAACCGCCCCGCAATGAATGTGGACGCGATCCTAGTGATTGATAACCATTTGCAGCTTGTGAGCCCATCTTTGAGCCAACGAAAGCCGCGTACTCAGCGAGCGCGCCGTCTCCGACATTGTGCAAATGCTCGTCAAACTTGCCAGCAACGCCGGCGAATCCGAGAACGTGAGCGGTTGCAGCCACTAGCAGCGAAGCGGGAACGCCGAACACATCTAGATCGCCTTCAGCGTCCGCGTTACGTCCGCGAACATATGCCAAGCCGAAAGACGCTCCGCCGATCTCCGCGGTTTGCATGACCTGCGCGACGGTCTCTTGACCCTTTTCGCGCATTTTTGAAAGGCGCGCGCGTAAATTAGCGAGTTTACCTCGTGTTGCCATTTGAAATTACTCCTAGGAAATTTGGAAATGGCTCGAGCACGCGCAGCGCACTAAGCACACTTCGCTACCTGTCAAGGGTAATTAGCAAAGCAACTGCTTAACAAATTTTTCCGATAACAATTCTCTAACGGCAGGGAACCGTTAGAAAATAAATTGTTCTCAGATCACTTTTTTATGAGCTCTTCGACGGTCCAAGGCCGACTAGATCCGTCTCTGTAGAAAAACCTCTTAGGTTTGACTACATTTCGCCACCGCTTTTCGATGATCCCTTCGGACGGGTGAATATTGCCGCCTTTTAGGCCCTGTTTTAAGCGGCTGAACTGCTCGACATGCACTTCTTTATGTTCGAGCAAATGGCAAAAGTCGGAGTATGTAAGCGGGTGTGAGTTGTCCTCTGGTTTGGAAATCCACTCGCCGTTTACTACTCCGCCACGGACTTTCGAGAAACCTTTGGCTTTAATAGTGTGAGGGCCACCCTCGGTTTCCTGATATGCGTACAGCTTCGGCGCTGCGAATTGTCCGTGGAAAATTGGCTTTTCTTTTTTCAGTCCGCCGAGCTCATTCGATTCGTCAAAACTGTCCGTGCACGGAACGCAAAAGCCGTCTGTATCGCAATAGAAAACGTTGGACGCTTCCGTCATGTAGTTGTAAATCGACTTGCGTGCAATCGCTGTAATGTGGAGCGCCATCGGCACGTGACAGTGCGCGACGTCTTTCCGTTCAACCACTTCGTACACCCCCGGCATGAGATACGAACGACCTATACCGGTCTCCGATGTGTACTCAGGGATCTTGAAAAAGCTGGCATCGGGATTCACGACAATGCGCGACTTGATTTCGCTTTCGCCGAATTTGCCATAGAGCGAGTTGAGCAGGATCTTCAACACTTGGTTCTCTGCTTTACTTGGAGCGTTTTTGCGGAGTTCATAAATCGTCTCCGCGTAGCGGCTTAAGTCTTTGAAATCTTCGAAGCTGTAGACCTCGTGGACTTTCTGAATGCGGCATTTGGTCTCCTCTAGTAAGCGCATGTCCACGCTTGAAAACCATCCGCGCCATTGCCCAATTGGGAAATACACTCGGCGATCGTCTGTACGGTAGGGGACGGGTGGAATGAATTTCTCAGGGATCTTAATCGTTGCGTCAACCAAGTGAATACCTGAATCGGGCAACGTGCGGCGCGTATCAATGAGATTGCCTGGGCCTTCGAATGTCATGGCATGCGGAAAACTCGAGTTGATATCGTAATAATCCGCCGACCAGCACTCGCGTTGCAGTACTTCAACCCGGCTTGCAATGTAGGCGTGTCGCGCGATACGGTTGACGTCTGGCAACGGGAAAATGGTCCGCGTCAGAAACGCGCGCTTGAACAGGCTTAGCGCTGAACTGGCAACCGTCATTTCCAGTTGACCGCCCAGCTTCAACAAATTGTTTTCGAAGATCTGAATCGCTTTGTACAGAATGACGCAATCGGTTTCGTTGTAATCGATCAACTCAGGAAGCGGCGCATAAAATTCGTCGAGGTTGCCGTCGCCGCCGCCCTTGTCAATGCCAACCCATTTGCCGATGTCGCGGAGCGATTGTCGAATGAGCCAGTACGAGTCGAGAAAGTACCAGCTGTTTTTTCCTTTGGTAATGCGCACGATGATGGCGCTCGAACCGCTGAAGCAGGCATTTATTTTCAAGTCGTCTTGCGGATGATCTAGGAGATACTCGAACACGTACCGCACATCGAACAACCCGCCCGCGTGTGCATAAAACCATTTGTTACGATTGTGTGAAGTCAGTTCGGCGTTGAGAAATGCCTTCATTGTCTCGTAATGCCGGTAACGCTCGCCGTCGTAAACGCCTATCAGACGCAGCTGAAGCGGTTTCATCCCGAGAGCATGAGCACGCGCCGGATCCGAGGAGGGGATCCATTCGAGATCGTAGACGAGAAATCGCCGGCGCCTCGCGCGCCGGTGTACCGGTGCGAGCATTGGTCGGAATGTTTTGTTAGAGGGAGTAAAAGTCTTTGCGGCGTTGTCGTTCGCAGTTTAGCTCAGCTTCAAGATCATCTCGTTGACACTGCAAGTCAACCATCCCTCGAAAAAATGCGATGTTGCCGATCGCTGAGAACGTCAGCAACACCGTAAGCAGGGTCAAAAATGCGTCTATCACTTCACGTGGTGCCGTCGGAATTATTCGGTTTCAAGACGGCGGGATCTGTATCGATCCTCGGTCCTTCTAGCGGTTTGAGCGGCTCAAAATTTTCATTCCAACCTTCATTGGAAATGGGTTTTGTTTGCTCGGGTTCAGGACTTGGCTGTGGCGCAACCGGTTGAGCGGGAGCCGCTTGAACGGGAGCCGCTTGAACGGGAGCCGGTTGAACGGGAGGAACAGGGAACGGCTGAGTGCCCGACGGAGATTCTTCCAATCCGGGAAGCAGCGGCTGATTAGGAGATCCGGGAAGCAGCTGAGTAGGTGCTGGCGCGGGTTGCTGTGGAACGATTACAGACGGCGCTTGTTGCGGAACAATAACAGACTGGGCAACATTGCCGCCGGGAGCTGCGGACGCCTTTTTTGCTTTGAAGTCCGTCAACTCTTTCATTGCCGCCGGCATCAGCTGATGTATCTTGTGCAAAAAATTGGGTCCCAAAATGTCGGCGATGTATTCCGCAATAGCCGCATGATTTTCTTCGCCGGCATGGTGAAGGACCCAGATAGCCATTTCACAGATCTCATCTGCCTTGTATGTCCGAATGGGGGGAGGGTATCCAATGAGAATGCGCCCCCCTCGAAGCTGTACTCCGTATTTGTTGTACGCCTTAATTCTTCTTTCCGTCATCTTTTTCCTCACATGAATGCGCCTGTAGCGCGACCAATTCTCGAATCTTCGTTTGCAGTGTGCGGTAGCATTTGCGTTTAGCCTCTTCCGCTGTAGTGGCGTGCACGAACATCACTCGCCGAATGTATTTCCGACATCCCGGCGGCCTATCGTCTTGTGTGCCGCGCTTGTATACTTTCCACATGGCGGTTTTCATCGCATAAATTCCGCGCAATTCTTCTCGTTATAGTCAGTGATCGCAATGGGTCGATCGACATTGTTTATCGCCTGCAAGTGCGCCCAGCAGTACCTGTAAGGGTTGTCATCCCAAACGGGGGCCGTGCACTGTGTATCGCGCCGACCATCCGGATTGGTATCATCTCGAGCTTGGCAACGGTGTTTCATTTCGAACTTCACAGCTCGCCCCTCTCTATCAGCTGGTGCACGGCGTCTGTTGCGGCCTCGAGGATGGTTGGGCCACGAGAATCAGCCAATATCGTTTCGAATCCTTCGCCGTCGATAACCCCGCCTGCTACTTGTGGGCCATCTCCCAGGTGGCACATGAACACATGGCGGCCCGACGTTTCCGCCCATTTCGCCAGCTGACGCAGCGGGCAATTTTTCTCAAACTCAGAGAACCACAAGTCGCGCTCCTCCCGTCGCCTCTCTGCCCCTGTCACAATTCGCCCCGATGCTGCCTTGCGCAACCACGGGTAAGCATCATCCAAAGCATTGAAATATTCTTCTCGGGCGGTGCCATGATCAGACTTGGCCGCTTCCCGTAATTCGTCCAATTCCCAGAGAACGTTTGTTTCGTCTGTCATCATCTGAATCTTTCAGTAGGGAGTTCGAGCAAGGTGAGCAATCATGAATCCGGAAAAAATCATCCCCAAAACGGCCAAAATAAAAAAGCCGAATGAGGTTACAGCGTCGATCGAATTTCCAATGCCCAAAAAACGAAACCATCGCAGTGTTAAATGATAGAGAGCTGGCATCAATACAAACGGCCAGACGATTGCAAGTAACGCCACAAGAATTATTTTGATTTTGATTTTGATTTTTATCGCGCCGATCTCTCGGTTGCGCCTTCTCGCTTCGTCGGGAGAGTCAAACACTTTCAGTCAAGCCCGCCGGGTGGACAAGCGCGGACTCTCCTCGCCAGTTCCCCGAACGCTTTAGCAAGCGACGCGCGGCGCGACTGTGATTTGGGCAACCAGAACGTGACGGCGCTGCGGTCGTCGTCTTCTGGTGGGTGGTGCAGCATGGGCGACGAATGCAGAATTAGTTGCACAGCGTGATAAGTGACCCCGGTGTTGCTGCATTTGCTAACTGTCGCCGTTTCCTCTGTCAGTTCTTGGCTGTAAACATTGATTCGCATGGCTCCATTCCTTTCGTTATCGTCCCGGCCTCTTCGGTTGCTTGCCAGTCGGCGACCAGTGAAGTCGGATTATGATCTCCTTAAACTTGCCTTTCTTGCTTAGATACTCGGAAAGGTTAGAAATTTGTTCGCGCATGGTGAACAGCACACGCGGCGCTCCGAACACTTTCGTTTTCTTGTCCCAGAAGCGCGCCGCATGCGTCCACGTGCGGTGCGGCTTTTTGTCGATTGACGGCGAGCCGGTAAACTGAACGTCCGACATTATGAGCGCGCCCATAATCCACCACGGCTTTTTGATCGTCCAGTTCGCCGCCTCGCTAATGTCAAGCATGAGGTCGCGTGGATCTCGATCGCCAACTGGCACACGAATTTCGACATCAATCGAACCGTCCGCGTTAACTGCAGATCGATAGCGCGACGGAATGTCAACAAACACAAGCTTTCGCTTGATGCCTTCAGCAAACGCGATCATTTGGTTGCGGACTGACAGTCCTTTTTTAACGACGCGGACCTTGACCTTCTTTTTGCGTTTCTTGCGAAGCGGCTCGCCGAGTTCGAGTTTTCTTTCAAGCCTCGCGATCCTTTTTGCCTGCTTCGCTAGGAGCGCGATCAGCTGGGCCTTCGTAGGAGCCCGGGGCCTGGGAACCTTCTTGGGCGCCGGCTTCTTGCGGACTGGCTTCTTGCGTACTGGCTTCTTGCGTACTGGCTTCTTGCGTACTGGCTTCTTGCGTACTGGCTTCTTGCGTACTGGCTTCTTGCGGACCGGCTTCTTGCGCACTGGCTTCTTGCGGACAACTTTCTTGACCGCTTTTTTGCGCGCGACTTTCTTGGCCGCTTTCTTGCGGACAACTTTCTTGGCCGCTTTCTTGCGGACCGCTTTCTTGCGGACCTTCTTTTTCTTTTTGGTGGCCATTTGTTAGCTCGGTTCGTCGTCGTCTTCGTCGTCGGACTCGTTAAAACTTCCCCATAATTCCGTAACATTCTCGGGACGCTCCTCGAGAATGTCTTCGAGATCCATGGCCATGCGTTTAGCTCCCCGAAGCACTTCGAGCGCGCCGTCGCTTTCGCATTTTTCAAAGACCATGTTCTCAGCTCCAATTTCCAAGAGATAAATAAGCGTCACTTGGCGGATCAGTTGGCGCGCTTCATTGCCGGGGACCTCCTGAATGACATCCCGGATTTCGCTGAAAGCTTCCAGGATGACTTCTGTATCTTCAGCTGTTGGGAGTGCTTGCCGCATTTTCTGCGATCCGGATGAGTTCGTCCACTTGCGTCTTAAGTTTCTCCGCGAGATTTTTACCTGCGACAAGAATGTTAAGACTTTTATCGTCGCCATAGTCTGCGATTGCATCCATTTTGATAGTTCTAGCTAACAAATGAATAACTGCCGAGCGACGTGCCGTGTCAAGAACGCCGGCCTCTGATTCCTCATGAACGCCAGCTTTTGATTCCCAAAGCAATGCATACACTTTTAAAAAATCAGTGATAACACTTCTATCACTTTCAGTTGAATCAATCTCCATCATGCTTTTGCTCAATCTCTTTGCGATGTTTCTGTTGAAGCATTTCTAAATGCCAATCGTTAAGCAGTTTCGAAATGTCTGCTAAGTGTCGCGTAACGGACGCCCGCATTTTTACGGACGCCCGTTCATCGGTCGAAATTTCGCGTGCGACTTTGTTCAAAGCCGCAATGTGATAGAGCGGCGACTTCTTTTTGAGCGGTCGGCCCATTGTCTAGAACAAATCAGGGAGACTGTCGGACGCCTCTTCCGACATCGGCTCTTGATCGATCTCAGGTAAACTAGCAAGTTGTGTCTTGATCCCGTGTATCGAAATTTTGAACTTCTTCAGCGTACGCCCGAAATCGATCTTCTTTGAACCGTTGGCTTCAATTCGGACCGCGCAGTTATTTGTCACGCACTGGCGAAGCCGCTGAAGCGAAAAGCTTTCACGGATCCCAACGTAGTCGCCGCGCTTAGCTTGAATCGTGTCGCCGCCTTTAACAACTGCGCGCATTGATTGACCCAATCGGACAATATAAAAAAACTGCGCGTTGTTGTTCTGGTCGTTCTTTTTGAGCCTTTTCATTTGCATGATCCGGCCGACTAACACGCCAGACTCGTCTGCATTATACCAGCCGACCAATTCAATATCGTCGTCGGGTAAAGCCTCAAAATTACTGGTATCAACAGGTTTTTCTTCGATTGGTTCTGCTTTCTTAGCTGCCATTAGTAAATGCCTTTCGTTAGCGCTGCACACCTTCATTGTGCGATGCAGACTCATACAGGAAGCGCCTCGCAAGGTGCAAGTTTTTTGAAATATTTTTATAAACTCCAAGGCCTTGCGATGTATCAGGAAATGATTAGGCTTGCGTCAAACCTCGTGAAACGGGCGCAGTACGAAAACGTCGAGATTGACTTCGGAGCCATAAACCTTGGAAAACACTATAACCCCCGGCTGTTTCGCGGCTCAATTGTTGAGCTCGCGAAGCTGATCGAAACCTCACAATGGCTGTCCCCGCTCCTCGTAGAAAATCGCGCCGGCGAATATTGGTTGATTCAAGGCACGCGCCGATTTGCCGCTATCACTTACATTCGCGACTGCGATCGCAAGGCCGGCCGGCAACCACGCTGGCAAAACGTCCCCGTAACGGTTTACTCGCAAAGCTCGAAACTCAAGACATTCCGTTTGGCGGCTGTCGAAAACATGGGTCGGCGAGAGCTCAACCCCTACGAAAAAGCAATCCTGTTCAAAGAAATGGGGGCACGTTTCGATTTTGGCGACGCGCAGATCGCCGACGAGCTTGGCGTCAGCCGTTCACAAGTTTCTAATCATTTAAGGATTTTGAAAAGGATTAACCCACAGATCGAGAAAGCAATGGCCAACGGCGTTGTGATACCGTACCGACAGTTGATCGACTGGATTTGCTTCGAAGGCCGTTCACAGATAGCGAGGTTTGACAAATGGAAGAGAACAGAGAAAAGCAAAACGAAACCGGCGACGCCGCACAGCCGACCGAACCGGGTGAGGGTGGAGAAATTTCTGCGGCACCTGAGAATGGACTTCGACGCGGACGAGATCCCGACGTACGTGATCCAGATAGTCCAATGGCTAGCGGGGCACCGGAAGAAACCCCCGCTGTAAAACCGGAACCGGGAAAAACAGCCCCTGCAAAACCGACGCCGGAACTAACATTTCCGGAACATCACTACCCGCAAACGCTCCAGGCAGCTGGAAGTCTGCTCGCCGTCGCTGCGGGCGGAAATATTGCGAGCGTTGTCGCGACGCTTGGCAAAATGAAGCCGCAGCAAGTGGTCGACTTGCTTGCAACACAGCTAAGCCCCCGCTTGCCCCCGAAACAGCATCAACGATGGCTGCGTCTGTCACATATCGACCGCTGCGCTATGCTCGGCAACCTCATGAGCAACCATTGTCAAGGCTACCACCATGGCCAGACGGACGCGCAAAGTGGTAAGAATTGGTTAGCGGACTCTCACGAGCAAGCAATCACGCGCCAGCAACAATTTCGGACGCGCCAATGATGCCGCAGGCTCCGCCAGGAGCGCCTCCAGTCGGGCAAGTCAACTACCAAGTGCTCTGTCAGCCGACACCCGACGGAAACGCAGTAAATGTCACCATCAGTTGCGCTAACATGATCCAAATAGCCTATTTGTTACCGCTTGGCATGATTGAAAAATTCATCGCCGCACTACAAAAGGCGAAAGCGGACGCTCCAAAAATTGTAGTGCCCGGAATGTCCGTCCCGGTGGTCGGTCCGACCGACCCGACGGCCAAACATTAGGCCAAACACATTGGGGGATATATTTAACGGATAAGCGTAGACTGAGGCAAATGAAAACGGATCTCGACATACTAATCGAACATTCAAGCCACAATCCGGAAGCCGTTCGTGTATATGTGCAAGGCGAAGTCGGCCAGATTGAGGTAATAGGCAAAATACGACACACAATCCATTTAGGGCTGGACACGATCAATCAGCATTTGGTGGACAGCATGCTCAACCTGCATAGAAAAAAACGCGGAAGCCCGGTACCGTATGCCTCTAATTTGGCCGTCGTTAAAGCGATTGTGCCCGTACTGAAAAAAGCGCGAGCGTGGGCGCTGTCCGATCAATCGGAACCGCAAACTTACCAAGTTTATCGCGCGGAAGATCATCCAGACCCCAACTATTAGGACTTAGAGCCGGAAAAAGACCTGTATGATACGTTTTTGGCTCTTTGGCGCCCGGGGAAACTCGGGCGCTTTTTTATTTGGCATACGGAGGGGGATAAACTTGCGGCATTGGCGTATAATGGGGTAGGGAGGCAAGACGATGAGCACTACAAGACGATTAGCGGAAAGTTACTTTAACAAGTTGGAATTACGTCGCAGCAATCTCGCGGAAGCCGAGACGTTCAATGCAGAATATGACGATATTTGCAAACGACAAGAAAACATTGCTAAGACGCTGGAAGAATTGACAGCCGCATATGGCACAGTTGCAAGAGTCATCTATTATGAGGCGCGTAACCCTGTTAAAGAACGCAAACAAAAGGCAAAATAGTGAGGGTTTTTAGAGAGGATAATGCCGAGGGTTACGACACATACCAACTTGATTGGTTAAATGAAGCGTGGGAGGCCAATTACACAGACATTGATCCGGACAGCGACGCAGGCAAACATTTGCGCGAATCGCTATTCAAGGCGCTAGAAGCCGCCGAAAGCGACATTATTTTCGTTGATCGTGCGCCAACAGATCCGGATCCGGCCGGCCATGGTGAAAAGCGTGCGCCCTGGATATGCAAAAACTGTCCGATGGTAGGCGGAACAGACTGGGACTACGGCAATAAACATCGCTTCCAAACGCATAAATGGTACGAGGACCGGATGCGGTCAGGAGAAGATTTGGCACCAAAAAGAAGAAAAAGCGCCGAAAAGAAGAAAAAGAGCCGGCAGGCAAGTTAACTGCTTTCGGTATCCGATTGGGGAATATAGTTGGCGGGTCGGCGTATACTAGAATAGGAATCAAGACGATGATGACTTTGCGTAAAACTTGGATTTGTCGCTGTACCGGCTGCAACGCTCACCGCCGAATCGAGCCGGGAACAAAAGTCAGAATGCGGAATAAAAAACCGGACGTTAGATGTGTCTGTGGTCGCTCTATGACTGCCAAACTGCTTAACGGTCAAGTGTCCGCACATGAGTGCAATGCCCGCTGTATGGCCTCTAAAGGCCATGTATGCGAGTGTTCATGCGGTGGCGCCAATCACGGCACAGCAGTAGGAGGCTAAGCGCATGAACGATAATACATTTGCAGCGGCGTGCCGCGATATGAATACGATCGCGGAGTTGGAAGACGCACTAGTTAGCCCGCCGGACCCCGGCGACATGAAAGAATGGAGGCTAACAGCCACAGAGTGGCGCGCTAGCGTCAATGAGGCTCTGGTTGAGATGCTAACCGATGAGGCCAGAATTCTGGGCGATGAGGCTGAAGATATGACCGACAGAGCTGAGAGATTGACCGACAGGGCTGAAAGACTGACCAATACGGCTAAGAGGTTGACCAATGAGGCTAATAAACTGACCGATAAGGCCAATATGCTGGACAGAAAATGACTGCGCAAGATTGGATAAACTGGGTGTTGGTTGCTATTATAAGTTTCTTGCTTTTGATTAGCTATCGCCAGCAAATATTGCTGAGGAGATCATTCGAATCTCATCGCCAAACAATAAAACAGGCGCTTGAGATTTCAAAGGAACTCGAAAACTCGAAAGACCGGGCGCTCGGCCTTATTGAACAATACGAAACAAAACTGAAACTTCTAGAAATCGAAATCAATCGGCTGACGGCTCAACGGACCATCCGGTCGACCCAACCGATACATGTGGATTAGTATTAGGGGAATATATTGGGGCTTACGGACGTATGTTAGAATGAGGCAAGACAATGACCAACGAACAAATATATACCGCGCCGTCAGGCCTAGAAGCCGACGATAAGCGCATCAGCCTGGACAACGGAAACACTTTTACCGATCCACAAACATTGCCAGAAGCCGATCTTAACCGGCTTTGGGACCAAATTATCAACGTAATGGACGCTGATGTCGTCGCGGATGCGCACCATGACTTGGCCAAGCGCGGATTGTCCGATTTGCCCGAGTGGCACCACCGTCGCGTTTTTCTTGAGGCCTATCTCAAGTTCACCTGGAACGACCTAGTCGTCGGCTAGTATGGAGACTAAGGCATTTCAGATACTCGATCGGATGACCTGCATTCCGGCGATTGCAGTGCGCCTCGCGCCTACAGAGGCGATGGAAACCGCAATCCTGCGCCGGCTAGGCTTCGAGGGACCCGACACAATTTTGCTTTGCTACCTGGCGAGCGAGCGCGCGTTTACGGACCCATACAGGTGGGCCGATCGGACAATGAAAAACGCGCACCTACACATCGAAGCCAACTGGCCGGCTCTGCAGTCGGGGGACGTGGTCGACGTCGAATACATCCTCGGCGAGGTGAAAACACCCAAGGCGTCCGCGCTATGATGATAATCCGCTAGATTAAGGGAACAACTGATGATCGAAAAAATTTGCACAATACTCGAAACACTGCTCATTGATTTAGTCGTCGCGATCTGCAATCTCGTGGTGTCACTAGAAAACGCGCAGGGGACGAAATGAAACGAGACAGTGATCGCCCCGCGCTGAGCGTAGGAGACCTGGAAAGCTCCACAGGCCGCGCGGGATACAAAGCGGCGCGACAAGATAAAGAGACGCGGGAGAGCCTGTTAGACCTCGAAGACGCTCTGAAATCGGGCGTAATGGGACTAGTCACTTTTACGGAGCGAGTGTTTCTGTTGGGAGCGGAACACGAACATATGCGCACTACAAACACGCGCACGGCCAGCTATGCAATGACAGTCGAACACAAAAAAAGCGAAGGGTTAGGACGGATCAAAAACGTATGGTGCGGTACAGGCGTCCACGCTCGCGGGATACCGGCGGGTAGCATTCAAATCACTCAGGATTTGTACGA
>SDBS01001509.1_pt1 | contig 23566 bp, 21 predicted proteins | sample 2277091 | NCBI WGS metagenome assembly SDBS01 (sample SAMN10404972, study PRJNA504765) | marine sediment metagenome | isolation source: marine sediment core GS10_PC15, 163 cmbsf | place: Arctic Ocean: Southern Knipovich Ridge | collected 2010
TCCACAGGTATCGGTGGCGTTACTACTAGCCTCTCGCTGATCGTTGGTGGAGCTGAACGTATTCATCTTGATACTTCAATCAGCACTGGAAACACATTCACGGCAGATTGGGCGGCTGCAAACGGAACTGGACCTGTCATAATTGATGAGGCTTCCTCCCTTACAAATCCGACACTGGCTCCGAATCGAGGTGATGAAGATACAGGGATAGGACATGCAGGGTCTGACCAACTTTCACTCATCGCTGGTGGCGTCTCAGGGCTTCTCCTCAGAGAAATAAACGGTGGTGTGATACAAGTTCCTGATGCCGAAGTAGCGCTAACAGCGTTCGCCACAGGTGGACAGGCAAACGCAACGGTGTTGAACCAGTCCAACAACGTCATCGCGACTGTCGCCTCAACCGGGGACTCGGTCAAACTTCCTTCAATCTTTGAGACTAATTCGGTCGTTTTCATTAAGAACGATGGAGTGAACGCCGCTGATGTCTTCCCCTCCACCGGGGATAATTTGGGCGCAGGTACGGACACTGCCGTTTCACTCGCAGCGGGAGAGTCGATATCGTTCATAGCGACTGCTGCAAGTACAACATGGACTCCGTGGATAGTAAGTGTCGGTGGTGGAGGAGGGGACGTAACAAAGGTTGGCACTCCAGTTAATAACCAAATCGGTGTCTGGACCGGCGACGGTACGATAGAAGGTGACACCGGACTCACATTTACTGGTTCAGCTTTGGTTGTTGCTGGTGCTTATCAGGCATCGGACGGTTCTGGCCCAACAATTCTTAATGTCAGCGGTGGCTTTGTGGTCCCATCGCTTTGTCCAAATAAAACAGATACCAATACTGGAATAGCTCTTGGAGCATCCGATGCGCTGTCTCTTGTCGCTGGTGGCATTGAGATGATGCGTCTAGTTGAAGCTGCGGCTGACCAGATTCTTATCATAGCTGGAACTGCTGCTGCTCCTGCCCTTTCATTCTTTGCTGACCCAGATAGTGGACTCTATTCTGTTGTTCCCGGTATTGTTGCAATGTCAGTTGACGGCACAGATAGATTTCGGTGGGTAGGTAATCAGTTTCGTGGAGCAACAGGCGGCAGTCCTTCGATACAGAATGAAGTGGCATCTGCAACAAATCCAACATTGCTTCCAAGTCAGACCGATCTCGATACGGGGATAGGTCGGACAGGCACTGACCAGTTGGCGCTCGTTGCTGGTGCTCTTGATTGTATGACCGTAAGAGAGACAGGGGGCGCTCGACAAATAGGGTTTTATGTAACCGCGCCGATCTCACTACAGACTGGCGTAGGTGTTGATGCTGCTTCAATTCATGCAGCCTTGGTCGCATTGGGACTGATTACAGCATAACAGGAGAAAGAAATGGGTAAGAACGTAGGACTGACATACGGAGAGTTCAAGTTCCCGGCGGAACAGGGCTTCACCGGATCAGCTGGCGTGAATAAGGTGAAAGGCTACATGCGTGGCGGACACGTAAAGAGCCCGGACAAAACGAAGGGCAAAGGAAAGTCCCGTGCAGGAATGCCTGCGAACGTCAAGATGAAAGGCGGCGAGGTGCATGCAGCTGCAGGTGGCTACTACGGCAAGCCCGGTGACAAGTATCCGACATTGAAGTCTGGTCCGCGTGGCAAGCAGGGCAGTTCGATGCCGAAGAACGTCAAGAAACATGGCGGCAAGGTGTCGATGCACGACAAGCTTAAGCACGAAGGCGGCAAGATGGGCTACAAGTACGGTGGTCAGGTAAAGCCGAGCAACACGTCAGCTGAATTCAAGATGACGAAAGGCAAGCAAGACACCATGGACCACGGTGTACAGCCTGCACAGACAGGAATCACTCAAGCAGAAGTCGCGGCTGGCGGCAACAAGCGCCTGAAGGCTGGGTACAAGCACGGTGGTGGTGTGCACAGAGTCCGCCTGCATAAGAGTGCGTCACGACGCGCACCGGGTACTACGCGTTCCGCAAAGGGTGGACTCGCGAAGTACGCGCACGGTGGTTCCGCTCGCAAACCGTACACCGGTTACAACAAACAGCCGGGAGGTAGTGGCAACGAAGACGCGAGGTATATGCAAGCAAAAAAATAGGAATGGCGCGAGGGGGTTCCGTTGAGAAGGTAGCTCGTCGCGTCGCGGAAAAGGTAATGGACCGTCACATCAGGTCCCCGAGACCAAAAGGTCACGGGACGAAACCTCGTGGTGGTCGTAGCAGAGTGCGAGGAGGCGGCTACTAATGCCAACAACTGGAACAGTCGGTTCGACTATCTTTTCGAATCAGCAGATCATTGATCATGCGTTTCGTCGCTGCAAGATGGTCGAGCAAGAGATCACGGGCGAGCACATTGTAATTGCTCTCGACTTGATGTGGCTGTTTACTCAGACCTTGGTTAACAGAGGCATTAAGTTGTGGAATGTCATTCCCCTTCTGCTACCCATCTACGAGCGTCAGGCAACTGTTCCTTGCCCTGTCGGTACTGAAGACACGTACACCATCAACCTGCGTAATCAGAATCGGATAACGGGAGATGCGACTGCTACCGAAGGGGTCGCTGATAACGCATTCGACGGCGACCTGACAACGGCATGTACGCAGGTGGCTGCTGCAGGCTCGATCACCATGCAGCTGGACAGTGCTACTTTTGTGTCCACTTTCGGCATCATGCCGAACGTCTCAGGAACGTGGGACTACGTGATCGAGGCGTCGAACGACAACTTTGTGACGACAACAAACCTCCTCACGCGCACAGGTCAGGTTGTCGTTGTGAATGAGTGGCTGTGGGTAGATGTTCAAGGAATATTAGGAGGTGTCCAAGACTTCGAACTGTATCGGTTACGTGCAACGGGCACGACGGTGCTCGATGTGATTGAGTTGGTGTATCAGAACAAGCCCAATGAGATTCCGATGTACAAACTCAATCGGAACGATTACGCAAACTTGCCTGACAAGGTTAGCACTGGCAGACCTACACAGTTCTGGTATGACCGGCAGCGTACGCAACCAGAGATAGAACTCTGGCCGAGTCCCGGTGCTGAGTTTACCTTCAATCAGATTACTGGTTTTGTGCAGCGACAGTTGCAAGACGTCGGTGTGATGACCGATGAACTGGAGGTCCCTGACCGCTGGTATCTTGCCATCGTATGTAACTTGGCGGCAGAACTGGGCAGAGAATTGAGAGAGGTGGACGAGATAATTGTTCCTCGATTGGACCTCGACGCAGACAAGTATTTGAAGAACGCATGGACAGGAGAGACCGATGAGTCTGAAGTGTACCTGCGTCCTAACATATCGCCATACACGAGGTAGTCATGCCTGTTTTTTTAGATCCAACTGGGAATACGACTTACGGAATAGGTATCTGCGCTCGATGTAGTTGCAAGTTTTTCCTGCACGAGTTGCACTCTGATCCGAACACACCGGGGTTGAAAGTTTGCATCGACGATCTCGATGATTACGATCCGTATCGTTTGGCTCCGCGGCAAGCAGATCGAATTACGTTGCCGTTCTACCGACCTGATCAGGATCTAACAGCAGGTGGACCAAATCCGAATCCGATTTCTCTGTTTGGTGTTCGAGAAGGTATTGGGCAGAGTCCACGTGAAACGGAAGACGGGCGGCTACGTGTGCTTGAAGACGAGACCGTGAACCAAAATGAGGTAGATCTCGATGCCTAACATAAAAATTTCAGCTCTGCCTCCAGCTGCATTGCCTCTGGATGACCCGAATACTCTCTTCGAGGTAACGGTCCTCGAAGCTGGACTAGAAGTAAGCCGAAAAATTACTCTCTCAGAGATAGCGGGCGCAACAGGGTTGGATGCATCCTTCCTCACGGTGTCTGCGAACGCGCAGCTGCCGAACGAACGAGTACTGACTGCTGGAACTGATATATCACTCGTTGATACTGGACCGAACGGTACACTGACGATCAACGCGACTGCTGCTGGCGTTTCGTTCCCATTATTAGCTCCAGATGGAACGGCTGGTGCTCCGAGTTATAGCTGGAGTACTGCACCGACAACTGGAATCCATCTAATCGCTTCTAACTTGATGGGTTTCTCCATCCTTGGGACTACAAACTGGGAGATGGGCGGCTTATTTCAAGCAGCCAATAACGCTGGTCCAGCAATATCGAATACTGCAGTGTCCTCGACGGTGCCGGGTCTTCTGCCCGCACAACAGGACCCCAACACAGGTATCGGCTCAAACACACTCGATCAACTTTCGCTGATTGCAGGTGGAGCGGAGATCGCACGAGCGACAGCCGCTTTTAATGCGAATCAATTTGCGTTAATTCAATCAGGCTCTACGTCAGTCCCTGAACTTACTTCTCTCGCAGATCCGGACACAGGATTCAGATGGACAGGTGCCAATCAACTCACCTTCATAGGCTCAGGAAGTCGTGCTTGGCACTTCACCAGTGCGAGGTTCTTCTCGGAGTTCAGTCAAGGTCCAGCTCTTCTAAATGTCACAGCGAATAATGATGTTCCCACTGTTCTAGCTGATCAATCAGATGCGGACACTGGTATCGGCTCGTCTGGAAACGATGAGATGTCATTGATTGCGGGTGGAGTTGAAGCTATTCGTATTGATGAAACGGCTGGAGCGATCCAAGTCATCGTCGATCCCGGTCTCACCAATACAAGCGACGCTACTCCACCGTTAGCATTTGGAGGAGGTACTGTAGGATTCAGGTCCCCAGACAGTGATCAGATTTTCGTCATTCTAAGTGGGGCGGAGCAATGGGGATTTACTACAACAAATTTCAGAGCGAGCATCGCAAATGGACCCGCACTTCAGTTCGTAGCTCCGAGCGGCACAGTTCCATCCCTTCTTCCAAACAAAGGTGATACTGATACAGGTATCGGACAGAATGCAGCCGATGACCTATCACTCATTGCGGGTGGTGTAGAAGCAATCAGACTTGCAGAAGCATCCAGTCAGATAATTCAGACTAATAGTAATCATGTTGGGCTGACTGCCAGTGTCACGCAGACCCAAGCTGGAGGTCTCGCGCTGCTCAGTTCTTACAATGAAATTGCAACGGTGGCGAACTCAGGTGATGCGCTGACTGCTTTCGGAGTTAAAGAAGGTGATCGACTGGTCGTCGTCAACAATGGAGTCGAGAGTCTTCAATTGTTCCCAGCAGTAGGAGACAACATCGGTGGAGGTGTTGATGCAGCTATTTCAATCGACTCTGGAGATACTGCTGTATTCATCGGACGTGATGCTACGAATTGGGACACGCTTCAAAATTCGTCAGTCTCAGGAGGCGCGTTTGCTGGACTCGGTACTTGGAGGTATCGGACTGAGACTACTTCTCCGCCAGCAAGTGGTCAGATCAGATTCAATAATGCTGATCCGACATTGGCAACCGAGCTGTTCATGCACGAAACCAATGTCGGTGGAACTGACGTAGGGAACTTCCTCGATTTACTGACTGCTGGCTCACTTCTGTACATACAAAACAGGTCAGATGGGGATAACTTCTTCGTCGTTGAGATTAGTACAAACGTAGATAGCGGCACTTTCCGAACCTTCGGTATTGCTAACATAATTCTCGAAGGTCCTGAGCCTTCCAACAACACGCAAATGGCAATAGTTGCTGTTGAATCAGGTGCCGGTGGTGGTGGTGGTGATGTATTCAAGGTCGGCACTCCAGTCGATAATCAAGTTGGTGTTTGGACCGGCGATGGCACTATCGAGGGGACTACAGGACTTACCTATGACGGGGCTGTTCTGGATCTCACTGGCAATATCACACTCACGGGTACTGTTGACGGTATCGACGTTGGAGTGGATGTCGCAGCTAACACTCTCAAAATCACGAACGCCACACATACAGGACAAGTCACAGGCTCCGGTGCTCTCGCTCTTGATGTCACGGCGATTACTGCGCAGCCAGCCAGCGGAGCTATCATTGCTGCGGATACTATCTTAATTAACGATGGTGGGGTCTTGTCCGAAGCCACGTTTACGCAGATGCTCGCGTTCTTCGATGCCAACATCACGATCACCAATAGTCAGGTCTCGGACTTCGATGCTGGCGTATCAGGTAACGCAGCGGTCACTGCCAACACTGCCAAAGTCACGAACGCAACGCATACTGGGCAAGTCACAGGAGCGACCGCGCTGTCACTAGCTGTCACCGCTATTACCGATCAACCAGCAGCAGGCACATTGATCGGCGCGGATACCTTCCTTGTCAATGATGGAGGTGTCCTCTCTGAGATCACGGCTACCCAGATGGCTGCGTTCTTTGGAGGTGGTATCCCCGGAACTGTCACGAATTCAATGCTTCGGTTTGATGGAGCGGATTTCATTGAAGAAACGCAAGTTCAAGTCACTGCTGCTGGCGTCTTCTCTGTCCTCGATGCTAGTCTGGCTGATTCAATATCCATCAGTCACAATGGAGCAGCCGGAACTATTGCTTCGGTCGGTTCAACAGCACTGAACTTTACCGGAGTCGCTACTCAGTATTCATTCGACAATAACGTCGTAGTCGCAGGTGACATCACAGTTGCTGGAGGCAATCGACTCATCGTTCTTGATGCAGTTGCTACTGATTCAGTAGTAATTGATCACGATGGTACAGACGGCAATATCGTTTCCACGTTGACCGCAGACCTGAACTTCACTGGTGTGAGCGTCGGCTACAAATTCGACGAGAGTATCTACATCACAGAGAAGACTGCTGCTAATGCAGACTTTGCAGCACTGGGACAGTTCTGGGTACGGGATGATGTACCGAACACTCCGATGTTCACGGACGATGTTGGGACAGACTTCGTACTGAACGCAGGAACGGCTAACGACGTTGTGCAGGCGAGGCGTACGACGGGCTTCGTGCTGACGACAGCTTTCGTTGACGTCACGTTGGATACGACAGACGTCGAGTCTGATGCTGCCGTGTTGAATCATGATCTAGTCACTAACACAGATAACATCATTATCGGAGTGACTGGTACTTACAAGGTCAGTTATGAAGTGGACATTGAGGTTGACACTACTGGCGAGAGTACGATAACCGCAGACGGCAGGGTTCGGGTGAACGACGGTGGTGTAGGTCTCCCCGGCTCCGACGCACTGTGCGGAGCGTTCAGCGACGGTTCCATCATTGCGGACTTCATGCAGAATCATCTGAGTCAGTCGTTCTACGTAGAGTTGACGTCGGGTGATTTCATTACGTTGCAACTAGAGAAAGTTGAAATCGGCGGAACTGATACGTACACCGCGACGAGAGTTTTATTTACAGCCGAGAGGTGCCTGTAATGGCGAAAGTGGTCGTAGCACTTACGGAAGACTGGAGAAAGATTTCAGAGTTGGCTGGAGGTGATCCAAGTCTGATCATGTTTGATCCTCCCTCTAGCGAACTGGAGTGCCCAGATGTAACTCAAGCTGCGCTTGATACTGCGCACACTGCGTATCTTGCAGATCAGGCGAACATTGATGCTGCTACGGCAGCAGCCGATGAAACAACGTCTAGAGATTTCGACAAAGTGAAGTACGACATCGAACGAACACTGAGGGCGATAGTTGAATTGTTAGTTGATGAACTGAACGTACTCAGAACAATAGAAGGTTTACCCGACCGGACGATATCGCAAGCTCGTTCGGCAATCCGCAACAAGATCGATAATTTATAGGGCGAAGACAATGGAACAACCAAGAGTAGATCTCAACCCCCAGCAGGTTCAAATGGCCGCTAACGCGGGACTCTCATTATTGAACACACCCGGAGCTGTAAATGTTCCGGGTCCGATGGCTGTCAGTGGAGTGGTAAAAACACTGGCGCAGCTGTTGACGGCTATCGTCAATCAAGAGGTGATGGTCGTTAACATCCCAGTGCAATTGAAAGATGCGCCTCCTCCGGATGAGAAACCAAATAAGGAGGTGGCGGATGCAGTTGCAGCTGCCGTGGAATCGTCAGGAAATTCTGAGGAGTCTCCGGCTGCAAAGGTATCGGAGAGATAAAATGGCAAGCAAAGCTGAAGTCAAAGAAGCGGGAATTCGCATAGGTGTCAATCAGCTCGTCACTTACGCGAGTCTCGTGCCCATCTTCTGGTTCATCCTGCAGCCTATCCTTGTGGATGCACTGGCTGAAGAGATGCAGGAATCGATTAAGCAGACCGTCGCAACTGAAGTCGCTCCGATCAACAATGCATTCGTCGCTCTTTTGCAGCGTGACATCAATGCAACTAGAAAGGACATGGCGGCATTGAGATTCCGTCGGGATAATCCACCGGATGATGACTGGACTGCTGAGGATGCATCGTATTTGGCAGACTTAGAAATTCAAATGGATGCACTCGAAGAAGCGAAGTCCGCACTTCAGGCAAACACAGATACGAGCTGATGGACGCGACGCAGCTACGGGAATTGATCGTTCGACCTTCTCTGGAGGAGGTCGGACTTCATTCCGATGCTGCCGAAGATCTTGTCATGGGAACTGCGGCTCAAGAGTCGCACCTCATGTACGTTAAGCAGCTGGGAGGTGGTCCTGCGTTGTCGTTGTTTCAGATTGAACCGGCGACGTATAAAGATTACTGGGATAACTATCTCAATCATCGCGTGGACTTGATTACAGAGATACAAAAAGCCTGTGGATTCCAAGGAGTGCCTGAACCTTCACGGTTGGTTTGGGACCTTAAATTTGCATCCATCATGTGTCGAGTTCACTACAGGAGAATCGCGGAAGCTCTTCCCCAGTCCGGAGACGTGGCAGGATATGCCGCGTACTGGAAGAAGTATTACAACACCGTCCATGGGGCGGGGACTGAAGAAGAGTTCGTACAGAACTATGAGTTAGTGGAGGAGAATTAAAATGAACACGATCATTGGCGCGTTTATCGCAACTCTTATCGCTCTGGCGACGGCAGCATTGGCGCTACTGAGTGGAGCGGGGGTCACTTCTTTGAGCGACATCTCTGGTCTTCAGTGGACCATCCTGTTTATTGGTGGCTTGATCACATTTGGTAAAGACTTCCAAGCGATTTCCGCCCGTCGTTTGGTGAACAGGGTCACAGGGTCGGGTGATGGAGGAGGTACCGTAGGATGAATCAACTAACGATGCGGGTGCGTCAGATTCAGACGTTTTACTTACTCGCAATTGTGTTCGCCCTGCAAGCATGTGCAGGATCGAATCCTATTGCGAAGGCAGAAACGACAGAGCAAAGAGCATTCGCAACGTACGGTACGTTCGTGATTATTGAGGAGCAGGCTGCAAAGCTTGTTTCCAGTGGTCAGCTTTCGGACAGTGCCGTGCGTGCTATCGCAAGAGCAGATGCTCAAGTGAAGTCAGTGGCAGATTCCCTGCTAAATGCGACGCTCGAATTCACAGTGATTCGGGCAGAGTTTGAAGCTGGCGAAACAGGGGAGGAGCAATTCGTCCGAGCTATGAATGAGTTAAACAGCTGGGTCGAACGAGCGAGACCTCTGATCGCTAATTTAATAACTGCTGTGAGAGGAGCTGAGTAATGGGAATTATAGAACTCGCCTTGGTGGCGATAAAAGGTTTGTCCGTGGTTCTGAACAACCCGGCACTTGGTGGAGGCAGCAGCGTAAAACTGCAGGACGCTTCCGAGTTGCTTTCATTCTTGGGCGAACTGTTGACACGTGGTGATGAAGCTCACGATGAGCTTGTTGCGTTCACGAAGGTCGTGGAAGAGATGGCAGCGCAGGGACGGCAACCATCTACTGCGGAGTGGGACACACTCCGTGGTCGAAGTGACGCTGCTCATGATGTCATTCAGGCGGCAGCGGCAGCTACCGAAGAAGAGGAGACGGAACAAGTCTTCCTTGAGGATCTGACCAAGGCTGAACTGTTAGAGCAGGCTGTAAAGGATGGAGTCTCGGTTCCTTCTTCCGCAACAAAGGCTCAGATCATCGCACTGCTAGAGGCTGTCGAGGAGTAATTCATGGCTGTCTCGATGACATTCAACTCGCTCCTTGAAGATATGCGTAAGTATCTGGAGCGAGGCACGGCTGTCGATCCCTCCGTGTTCGAGCAGCTTCCGAGCCTGATTAATTTGGCTGAACGGGAGCTGGCGAACCGGTTAAAAATACTGGGATTTGTACGGGTCGTGACGGATACGTGGGGTGTCGGGCAGTCCGTGGTGCCGAAGCCTGATCGATGGCGGGATACGATTTCGATCAACTTCGGTGTGGGAGCAGAGCAAGTACGGACACAATTGTTTGCGCGTTCCTATGAATACTGTCGGACCTATTGGCCGGATGAAGATCTCACTGAGCAGCCGAAGTTCTACGCTGATTACGATTACTTCAACTGGCTGATAGCTCCGTCCGCAAACTTTGCATATCCGTTTGAAGTTAATTACTGGGAGTTGCCTGCACTGCTGGACGACACGAACCAGACGAATTGGACGACAGACTTCGCCCCCAATAGTTTGCTTCATGGTGCACTGTTGCAGGCGACTCCCTTTTTAAAGAATGATGAACGCATTCCCATATGGGAAGCAATTTACGAGAAAGACGTTGCAATACTCGAAGCGCAAGACATGAAGCGCATCATTGATAGGAACGTCACGAGAGGATCTGTCTAATGGCATTTACTGACGTCTTTGGCGGAGAGCTAATCTTCCCATCACAGCTTAGTTACCTAAAAATTACTACTGCAGTAGACATCACACTGCAGTGGCCGACTGAGCAACAGATTACGGGTGACAATGTTGTCGCAGACTTCTTGGACATCGACGCTACTGCTGCTTCGATTAATATCAGGATGCCGTCTGCCACTGTTACGAGTACCGGCAATAAAGCCACGATCAGTAACGTGGGCTTCAATGACTTCGACGTGCTTGATAACACAGGGGGACCAATTCAGACCATCGAGCCGGGTGACGTGTGGGTCATTGTTCTTACCGACAACACGACACAAGCTGGCATATGGTCAACTTTCCAGTTGGGCGCTACTGTTTCTGTTGCATCAGCTGCAGCACTGGCAGGCGCAGGTATCAAAGCTATTGGTGTGTTACTCAATCAGAAGATCGATTCTGACATCGAAGCTTTATCACCGATTACTGTTGTCAATGGAGACCGAGCGAAGTGTCTGATCTGGGTAGGTGGCGCAGGGCAAGCTGATCTACCTGATCCGGGTGCAGTTGGTGACGACTGGTTCTTCATGATACGGAACTCTGGCACCGGCACGTTAACTATTATGCCTACGTCGGGGCAGGTTGATGGCTCTGCAAACATCACTATAGAGCCGGGGGGCAGCACGTTCCTCTTCACGGATAATACGGACTTTTTCACCATTGGGCTCACGCAGTCTTCTACCATTGGGTTCGACTACGTCTCGATTCCTGTTCCGGGGTCTGGTGACTTCGTCCTTTCTGGTGCGAACCTCGACCGGATTGCGTATCGCTTCACGGGTGCACTTACTGGCAACCGACGTATCGTCGTGCCAAACACCACGCAGCAGTACTGGTGTGACAATCAGACGACCGGTGCTTTTGCGCTGACGATCTCGACACCTGCACAGGTATCACCTCCGGAACTGGAGCAAGGTGAAACTGCGATTTTCTACAGCAATGCTGTGGATATAATTAACGCAGTAAATGCCACGTCCATCTCGCTCCCACTTTCGGTTGTACAAGGTGGTACCGGGGCAAACAATCCTACCGATGCACGAAATAATCTGGAAGCCGCGCACGACGAGTTGGATATGATTGCAGGAGACGGTCTGATCGGTGGTGGTCTCCTCCAAGCAGACGTGACGTTTCAGGTCGGTGCAGGGATAGGTGTTGGGGTCAACCCCGACGACGTGTTCCTCGACTACACCACCGTCTCGGTAGAGGTCCCTGATGCAGCTGACTTCCTAACGTTCCAAGACGTCGATGACTCGGACATCACAAAGAAGGCACTTCTTTCGTCTCTTGGCGCAGTTGTCCAAGCTCAACAATTATTCGACAGTGCCAGCAATGTTCGTGTCAGCGCTGAGCTTCTCGGCGTCGCGCAGTTACGAAGTGACGGGAACGTAGATGCGGAAGTTCGTTTGCTTGAGTATGCCCACTCAGACGGCACCCCTGTCGCCTTCGTCGGTCAGCCTACTGCTTCTATCGAGCTTATCATTGCAAACCTCATGCACGGTGGTCTTGTCACAATATCTGCCGAAAATGCTGTTGGTGTAACCAACCTACTTGTTAGAGGTGATCCCGATGGGATCACAGAGTTATTCGCTGCAGGCGTCTGTCGTTTTGAAGCACAGTCACTCGGCAAGATTGCCGTAAGAAGTGATGGCAATACCGACGCCGAAGATCGTCAATTAGTGTTTGATCATCAGGACACTTCGGATCGTGGGCGAATAGGATATATAGGCGACGATATCCTGTTATATAAGAACGAAATTCATGGCGGTCACGTAAAAATTCAAGCTGAAGATACCGGCGGCGTGGTACGGGACATTCTTGAAGGTGATCCTGATACAGATGTGAAGTTGTTCCACGCTGGAACAGAAGTCCTCCGAACAGTTGCAACCGGAGATGGTGGTCTTGAAATTGACAACCAAGATACCGGAGCAGGATTCGAGCGAGTACTGACTACGGCAGATCTTGGAGGAGCAGGTGGGTTCCGTGGTTGTAAGGCTTGGTCTAGTGTTGGCATTGTACTACCAAATGATCCGGCTCCAACATTTCCAGTGAATCTGAATGAAATAGCACTCGCCTTGAATTCAGAATCATTTGATACTGACACTATCCACGACAATGCTGTAAACAATACTCGCTTAACGGTTCCTCCCGGAGTGACCAGAATAATATTGCGTGGTGGTTCGACTATTGGTCCGGTTCTCACTGGTTTATCTCATTTGCGTATGAGAAAAAATGCTGGTTTCGGGTCCATTGATACAGGAATGACTGGCTTTATTCCACACCAAACGATTCCAGCGGGTGGTACAGGATCAAATAAAGGTCTTGATAGTTTCAGTAGTGGAGTAATCAACGTAGTCGCTGGGAACTTTTTTGAAATGTACGGGCTTGGTCAAAATAATGTTTCCGGTTTAGTTGCTGGAGATACTTGGTTTGAAATGGAGATTATAGAATAATGGCTACAGTAATTCTTACAGGGACTCAAAACGAAGGAGCACTCGCTCATTTTATAGCTCCGAATAAGGGTTACACATTTGATGCACCTGCACGGGAACTGGGCATATCAGTTGTTACGCAAGCAGTTCTTGACCAAGCATTGATCGACTATGCGGCTGATCAGGTAGACAAAGACAACGATTTTCAAGACCATTTAGAAGATGTGGCGAAGGATGCAGCTAAAGATCAATTCGATAATGCCTCTGATCTGACGGCACTCATCAAGGAACTGGTGGAACAGCTTAACGTATTACGTGCCTTACACGCTCTTCCGGATCTGAACTTCGGTACGGTGAACGCGAGCGTCAGGAGCAAAATCGGTAATCCGTAATGGCTAAGCAACCCGTACTCATCGCGTCGAATCCCGGTATCAAACGGGATGGTTCTCGTTTCGACAGCGAGAATTATATCGACGGACGATGGTGCAGGTTTCAACGTGGCAAGCCGAAGAAAATAGGTGGCTATCAGCAGGTAACTGACACGGTGCCGGAGATTACACGCGGCATGCTGAGCTTCTCCGAAGACAACATCCAGTTTCTGCATCTTGGGCACCCCATGACCATCGGACAGTACCAAGTTTCGGACGGGAGTCTGAGCCTCTTCACTGATCGTACACCTACACCTTTTAATGACGATATTAATAACCTGTGGCAGATGGATGTCTTCGCCGACACAGCAGGTACAGGTAATCATCTTCTGGTTGCGCACGCAGCACCGAACGCACTTGACATTGACAACTCAATTGGTGGTGACATCTACATTGACACGATGACTGCCACAGCCCCGCTGAGCATAGCAGGGTTGAATACCTCTCCCACGACTGGGTGGAATACGGGCACGTTAGGACCCGTAAGTGGTGGCATCGTCGTCACTGGCGTATTCATGTTCGCGTACGGGAGCAGAGGGCTCATCCGACAGTCAGCGATCAACGACTTGGGTGCTGACCCAGTTGAGTTCAATCTGGGCACGCAAAAGATCGTCAAGGGGCTTCCTCTTCGAGGTGCGGGTCAAGGTCCTGCTGTTTTGATGTGGGCACTGGACTCTCTTATTCGAGGCACGTTCACACCCACTGGGAACGAAGACTTTGCCTTCGACATCGTTGCCAGAGGTATCACAGTTCTGAGTTCGCAGGGCATCATCGAAATGGACGGCATTTACTATTGGCCCGGTGTTGATCGTTGGATGCTGTTCAACGGTGTCGTGCGAGAGATGCCCAACGACATGAACCAGAACTTTTTCTTTGACAACCTCAACTTCACGCATCGGAATAAAGTTTTCGGTTTCAAAGTGCCCCGCTACGGTGAGCTGTGGTGGTGCTATCCACGTGGCAATGCAACTGAATGTACCCACGCAGTGATCTTCAATGCGCGTGAAGGATACTGGTACGACACACCGTTACCTGATTCCGACAATGTCAATCAGGGACGCACGGCTGGTGTCTTTGCTGACGTATATCAGCGTCCATTCATGGTGGATAACGAGAAGACCTTCAACGGTCGTACGCTCTGGCAACACGAGACGGCATTCGACAAGATTCGCACGTCGCAGATCAGTGCTATCCAGTCGTTTTTCGAGACCGCAGAGATGTCGTTACTGGACACTGGTAATAGTACTCAGTCAATTACTTGTTCCTACTTGGAGCCTGACTTCGTGCAGATAGGTGACATGACTGTGACGATGAAGGGACGTGCGAACGCAAATGCTGAGGTGACGGAGGTTACTCCGGCGAGAACCATCTTCGCGACCCCTGCCACGAGCGATGAAGAGACTGTGAAGTTCAAAGACATAAAGCGATTGATGAGCTTCAGATTTGAGTCGAACGTGGGCGGAGGGAACTACGAGATGGGTAAGGTTTATGCACACATCGAACCTGCAGACGGAAGGATTGAATCATGAGCATCATCAATCCTAAGGGCTTCGATAACGTCATCGAGTGGGCAGACTTCATGAGTGGGCAACTGGGTTTCCTTACAGACCCGCTGTCCGGGAGCGACGATAACTTCGAACGTTTGGACGACGAATCGAGGTGGCAGCAGTGGGCATGTGGGATATTTGGAGGGGTAGACGAGCTGGGGCAAGACTCCCCTGATCCGTTTGCATATGATGACTGGCGCGAATGGGCAGAAAGACTTTTTGCAACCTCGAATTTTACGGGATAGAGCTATGCCATTAATTAAGAGCGAGATGGAAAAGGGCAAGGAACTTGTGGGACAGGGTCGTCTTCTTGCGCAAGCGGCACGTGGAGAGAACTGGTCGAATGTGCTCGATACGAATCAGGACCGACTCCGAGCCGGGAGGGGATCAGCTAAACGTCTAATGGCAGGTACACAGATGCAAAACAAAGCTCAGAGACAACAGCAGGCTGCTCAGATATTGCAGCCCAAAGGTGGTCTGGCTCAGCTGATGGCAGAGAAAGGCGCATCGCCATCCATGGTCAAGGATGTGCAGAAAATCGAGGACACACCGGGCGGCAAGGAGTTGCTCTACACGCAGGCAGCTCAGGAACTGATGAAGTCGCAGGGTGTGCCACAGAAAGATGTCAAGAAGATTCGTCTCTACAAAATCGGTGGTTACGTCGAGCGAGCCTACGCTGAGGGTGGCAAGGTCAAGGCTGCAGCAGCAAGGGCACGAAGTGCAGGACGAGGCGAGGACGAGATGCTGGTCCACATGACCGAGGAAGAGTTAGGCATTATCAAAGGCATGTGGGGCGAACCTGATACCAACCCGAACACTGGACTACCTGAGTACGGATTCTTCAGCAAGATCTGGAAGGGCATCAAGAAAGTGGTGAAGAAGGTTGTTACTTCAAAGATTTTTCAGGTCATCGCTCCGATTGCACTGTCGATTTTTGTGCCGGGTCTCGGCGCAATGGTCGGTGGCATGCTGGCACCGGGTGCATCGGTAGCAGTGCAAGGCATGGTTGGTAGTGCTCTGGTTCGAGGCGGACTGAGCGCAGCTGGTGGTGGTGACTTCGTGACCGGAGCAGTTTCTGGGGCTATCTCCGGGGGACTTGGTTCGCTAGCGGGTGAACAGGTCTCGAAGGTTCTTCCCGGTCTGTCCGACCGTACCGCAGAAATTGTTGGTTCGAGCTTGGCAAGTGGCGCAGGTTCCTCCCTGACTGGTGGCGACTTCGTTGAGGGTGCTCTCATGGGTGCTACCGGGGAGATGATGCGTCCGGTGATGGAAGGTGTCACTGAGAAAGGACGCGACATATTAGGATTCCGTGAGCCGCTGGAAGGTGAGATGTTCGGGACGCGTCAGGTCGCTGCGGCAGATCTCCCGGAGGGCGAGCTGGGAGAGATCGATCTCTCGACACTTCCACAGCCACGTGGTGCGTTGGAAGACGTTGCAGTCGGTGGTGGTGACAAACAACAACAACAACCGGCTGTAACGCCCGCGACTGGTGGCGCGGAAGGGCCGAATCTACTAGAGAAGTATGCGCTTCCTGCAATCATGGCTGCTGGTGCACTGGGTGGTGGCGAGTACGAACCGGGTGAGCCTCCTCCGTTGCCGGAAGGTTGGGATGATCCGTTGCCACTTTACGAGATGAATCGGCAGTTCCAAGGCATGGACCCCGAGTCGTACTACACGTACGGACAGACAGGTGCGGCCCAGTCTGGACAGCATCTGTTCATGCAGCCTGAGCCTTTTGCCGGAGTGCCCACCGACCCGACGACCCCAACTCCGGGAGCCGGAGGCGCGGGCAACATGCAGGCTATGATCGCAGCTGGTCAGCCAGTGCCTGCCAACATGGTAGGTGTCGCTGGAACAGCACCTTTGACGCAGGCTGGTTACACGCAAGACCCCAACACAGGTAACTGGAATCCACCGCAGCAGCTGGGACAGGGCATGCCGCAGGCTCGTGGTGGCTACCAGCGTGGAGGTGAGTTCGACTACTGGTCTCAGAATGCAGACGTTCCTCGTGTAGCGCCCACTGTGAGCGCTCAGGGGCGTTATGTTAAAGGGGCAGGCACTGGCAGGTCCGATGACATCCCCGCTCGACTGAGCGACGGTGAGTACGTCATGGACGCAGAAACAGTGGCGCTCTTGGGTGACGGATCGGGAAGCGCAGGTGCTCAACGGCTCGACGAGATGCGTAAGAATCTCCGCAAGCATAAAGCCCAGAACCTCCAGAAGGGAGGGTTCAGTCACAAGGCGAAGACACCTCACCAGTACATGGCGCGAGGCGGCATGGCAAAACTCCGCCGAGCAATGACCGCGGCAGGGAGAGTATAGATGGGCGCGAATACAGATTTCCTATTTGAGGGAAAACCTCCACAGTCGGTCACAACTTATGGGACGACTGTAGAAGGCACCCCGAAGTGGATGTCGGACTACACGCAGGGACTGATTGCACGTGCGAACGCAGCAGCAGCTGAGCCCTACATCCCATACGGTGGACCGCGGATCGCTGGGTTCTCAGAGGAACAGGAAGCTGGGTTTGGACTAGCGGAGGAGAATATTGGTGCGTATCAACCGTACCTCGAACAGGGAGCCCAAGGCTACATGGGTGGCTTAGAAGTTGCGGGTGGTATACGGGAGAGAGCACAACCTTACATCGATGCGGCAACTGGGAAGTGGACTGATCCCGGCGTCGCCGAATCGTACATGAACCCGTACATCGGTGGCGTGCTCGACCGGCAGGAACAACTTGCCACACGTACGTTAATGGACGAGTTCCTACCGGGGTTGCAAAAATCCTTCACCGGGGCTGGACAATTCGGCTCCCGTGGAGGCACCGGCTCCATGGAGGACATCGGGGTTCGGGGCGTTCAGGAGATTCAGGAAGGACTCGAAGCACAACGTCTTGAAGCACTCTCCGGAGCGTACGGTCAGGGGGCTGACATCTATGGGCAAGACATTACGAGTGCAAGAGAATTGGCACGTGTGTCAGGTGCCCTCGATGAAGCTCAGGCTGGTGCTATGTACCAAGGTGCTGAGGGAATAGCCGGTCTGGGCTCAGAAGCTCAACGAATGGGGCTGCTAGATGCTGCATCACTCGAAGCTATCGGTGCGCAGAGACGTCAGCTTGAACAGGGAAGTCTGGATCTTGGGTATCAGGATTTCTTGGAGCAACGCGACCTGCCGTGGGATCGTCTCGGAAAGATGTCAGAACTTATTCGCGGCTTGCCGCCATCGTTTGTACCAAGAGCAACGCAGCGTACTGATGTCGGACCTGCATCGGTTTATCAACCATCACCACTGTCACAACTTGTCGGTGGCTACGGTGTGTACCGAGGACTGACTGGTGACAGAGGAGCCGAAGGTGGTTACGTTGAGCCGGAAGGATACGGGATAGGAGGTCTTGCCACAGCGGCATGGAAAGGGATGTACGGCTTGGGAAAAGCGTCCGGGGCGCACTGAGCCGCTGGGCGCGCTCACTTCGTCCCGACCCAAGCAACAGTATCGGTGTCATAGGTGGTCACACGATGATCGACGACGAGTCAGACGAAAAAAGAAAGAAAGAATTGCAGTGGAAACAGGATTGACACATGCGGTCTGAAGTAGAAGGGGCATACGAAGAAGGAGGCGAGATAAGTGCCCGAGATAAACTGCAATCCCGTCGTCGCATCGTGGGATCGAAGGGATCGGTATCAAAGGTAATGCTTCCGAGCGGCGAGATAAGTTTCGTGGTGAATGAAGCAACCAAGACGTCGATGGGGAAATGGGAATTAAATAAGCTTGCAAAGGAAATGGAGCCAGACGAGCTGGAGGCACTAGCAAGTCAGATGTCGTTACAGTCAGGCGGAGAAGGTGGTCGCATCGAAGTGTACTCAGGTGGCGCAATGGAGTGGGTGCCCAATGGTCCCGGCGGAGTACCACAGCCTACGACAGGGGATGTTTTTTATGATCCGATTGCAGAAGAGCAGCGGAAAATGCAGGGCGATGCAAACATGAAACAGTTGATGCAACGTATGATCTCGGAAGGTCTTGTACACAAACCCTCCCGGAAAACATTTGCACGAGGTGGAGTGGTGAAAAAATTTCAAAATGGCGGACTGGCGGAGGTGGCATTGCCTCCCGATGATGATGATGAAGAAGGCTTCGATCCTGCGTCAGTGACGGGCGTTGATGAGATTCTCGCATCGGTGACCCCGTCTCCCGGACCTGACCTGTACAAAATGGCGAGGGTGACAAAAGACACAGCCCTTGAACAGTTGCGTGCGGCACAGGGTGAATTCCAAGAACGTAGAGCTAGACAAAATAAACGTGCTGAACAGGACAGGTGGCTTGCGATGGCGCAGGCGATGCTGTCACCGACAAAGACAGGTGGGTTCGGTGAAAACGTCGGCATGGCTGCAGGTGCATTGAGAGCACAGTCAGCACAGCAGACGGAGACCGAATCGCTACATGCGGCAGAGGAACAGAGGTTTGCTGAAAGGGAGCACGAGATTGCCGGTGATTACTTCGATGCACTCGGCAACTTGGAAGGCTTTAAGAATAACAGTCGTGCACGTGTTGTTGGTTCAAAGACCGTCATCGATCCAGCTCAGGCGGATGCTGTAGCGAGCGGAGAGATGAAGGAAATGGACGCTGACCGAGTATGGGCAAATGCAATCATGCAGCCTAACGGTACAGTTGAGACTTCCATTGCATTAGATCTGGAAGGTAGACCTTACCGGGTTGTTGAACCGAGGAAAGATCCGCAACAGGCAGCTGCTCAGACAGCGGCAACGACAGGTGCGGCAGCAGCTGTGACGTCGCAGTTCACGTACGCTAAAGAGGGTCTCTCAGTTCTCCCGATGGTGCGTAGGTATCAGCGAGCGTATCAACGATTATCCGAGCTGAAAGAGGACACGAGCGGGCTGAACGAAAAGATTCGTTCATTCGCACAGTTTGCGGGTATCACTGAACTCATCGACGACAACACCACGCTTGCTACGTTGCACTCAATGTTCGGTAGGGCGGTATTACAAGACTTGCGCCTGCTGACTGGTAGCAAGACCGACTTCGAATACACGCAAATCGAGAGGATGAACGCGGGACTCACGAAAAGTGTTCCGGAGAACCTCTCCATCATCGAAGAACAGCTGAATGTGTTGAATATGAAGATTGACAAGGGTGAACACGCAGCGCAGAACATCTCCGAGGGACCGGGTATCGAGAGTAAGGATTACATGCTCGAAGAATACCTGCGGTATCGACAGCAACAGGCTGAAGCAGCCATAGCGTACGATGAACAGACGCGACAAGCACCTGAGTCAAAACTCGACGCTCTGATCGAAGCCGTTCGACAGAATGAAGGCAACCTTGAAGAGCAGAGTTACCACATCCAGTCGTTCCGAGAATTTTATGACATTCCGGAAGAGGTCGCACTGAAACTCCGTAGCGCAGGAGCGGGCATCTAATGGCTACATCAGAAGAGGAGCTACTTAAGCAGCTCGCCGAGCTGGAGGCAAACGAAGCCCGGATTGATGAGCCGATCATGATGGGACCCCCCGGTGCTGGTACCGAAGGTCTCCCTCCCGAGGGAGCACTTGACGTGCGGGCAGACATCGCAGCTCAGCAACAGCCCGGAGAAAGACAACTCATCCAGACTGAACTCGAAGCCACAGGCTCTCCGGCAGCTGGGAGGATGGTGCCGGAACGACCAGAGCGGATAAATCCTTACGCACCTGACCCCAGTGAGGGTCCACAGAGAAAGAATCCGTACGCGCCAGCAACAGGGAAGGAGGAACCAGATGTTGACTTCCCGACGCCTTTCCCCATGGAACGGGGCACGTCGCGTGCATCGTTGCAGTTGCCTGAACTGGGGTCGCAAATTGGCACGACACATTTCTTCCCCGAAGAATTCCCGAAGTGGGGGCAAGCGGCACTGACGGCAGCAATCATGACAACGACTGACCCGAGTGAGATCGCTGAAATCTTCACGCAGGAAGTCGAGTACGAGGACCCCAACACAGGTGAGATGAGAGCGACGCGGATGTTCCCCAACATCAATATTTCGCAGGCTCCAGATGGAACTCTCATCGTTAACAACAGTAAGACAGGTGCGCGTGCAATTATTAACCGTCCGGGTATGAGCAGTTTCGATTTGATGCAGATGGGCGTCATCGGTGCTGCGTACACACCTGCTGGTCGTATCTCTGCACTGGTTGCAGCACCTGCACGTGCAGCAGCTGTTAAAGCAGCCACAAAGGTTGGCAGCGAAACAGCAAGACGACTGGCACTCAGACAGGCCAGAAAGAAGGGCACTCAGGCACTGATGGCTGGGTCAGCTGTAACCGAAACAGGTCTACAAGCTGGGCAGCAACTTGCCGGTGGTGAGTTCAACGTCGCTGACGTTGCGATGAGTACTGCGTTCGGTGTAGTGCCTGACTATGTGTTCGATCCTTTGGCAAGAACGATGACGAAGATACCCAGCTATCTCGCGGCTAAGACTGCTGACGTCGTTCCTGCAAACATTAGGCAAGCCATTACGTACGCGAAGGAAACTGGTCGGAAGATCATGACCAGTGATGCAGTCGCAGAGCGCATGACACCAGCCCTACAGATTTTCACCAAGGTAGTTGAGCGTATCCCCCTCGCAGGTACTGGTAAGCAGCGTAAGCAAATGGGACGAGATCGCGTCGATGCACTGACAGAGATCGCTGCCAAGTACGGCATTGATATCGAAACAGATTACGGCACGCGAGTAATGGAGAACTTCGTCCAGCGCATGATGAATCAACGTTTCTGGGGTAAGCAGCAAGAGCTACTGGAGAAGATTCCTTTTTATCCTCCGGCTGCACGTCGCAAAGCCCAACAACGTGCAAAAGATATGCTGGAAGCTGCGTGGGTGAAAGAGGCAGATGAAGTTTCTGAAGGCGTCTTGAAGGAGGCGATCAAGAATAACCAGATCGATGACATCGTCGTCGATAAGGTGATGGAGGCAGGCAGACCCACGCAGCTCGCAGAATTGTGGGGCAAGTTAACACCAACAGGCAAGCAGGCTGCACGCCAACGATTCATCCTCCGAGGTATGGAGGAAGCAAGTTGGACACCGGGAGGTCCCTCCGTTGCGGACCCGAAGAAATTTATGGCTTTCCTCGACCGGCCTTCTAATAAAAAGGTCATTAGGGAGTGGTTCAGTCCAGAAGATCAGGAGATGCTTGGTGGTGTACGCGAGTACCTGCGGTTAACACACTTAGCACAAGAGGCAGGTAAGGGCGCAGGTATGGTCGCTGCTATGCAAACCGGTGGTGGTATTGGTGCGCTCCTTTTCGGAATCTTTAATGCAGTAGCTGGTGGAGCTGCCGTTATGGGTGGCTTAGGACGTACTTACCAAAGTGGTTGGTGGCGGAATAAGATGCTGAAGCTGGCACATGTTAAAGGTGATGAAGCAGCCACCGCACGTATCATGGAAGAGCTGCGACCGTACGCGATTGCTGCCATGAACCAGTGGAAGGGAGAGAACTATACCTTCCCAGACGTGAACATCACGCCGGAGTCACTCCTAGAAGGTGGTGAGGATATCGTGATGAATCTGGAGGATAGGGTAAAGGGTGCTATCGGTGACATCGGACAGATCCCGGATAAAGTAATAGATATGTTCGGGGGTAAGGACGAGTAATGCCAGCACGACGACTGACAAACGGGAGAGGACGGAAGTTTGTGCGTAACACCGCAGGTCAGCTGCTGGCTGAGCAACATCGTCTGTTCCTCCCTGATCACCTCGACCAAGTGCGAGCGATTGCAATGCGAGGGATCAAAGAAGAACAGATGTCCGAGATATTTGACATCAGTCGCAAGCAAATGGGTCTGTGGAAAGCACAGTACCCGTTGTTCAAGGATGCACTGGAAGCAGGTTACACCGACGCTGATGCTGCAGTGCTGGGTGCGTTGTATCAGAGTGCTGTCGGTTACACGCACGACGAGGAGAAAATTTTTCAGTGGGACGGAGAGATTATCCGTGCTGAAACAGTCAAGCATTACAAGCCAGACACTGCAGCGATTAAACTGTGGCTGACCAACCGGCAGAAGGAACACTGGAAGGATCGTCATCACACGAATGTATCTGGTAAGGATGACAGTTCACCCATTGGTATCCGTGACGAAACCAAGATGGAAGTCGTGGCGAGTATTCTTTCACTGATCAAACCGAAACCAGACAACGCAGTCATTGACGAGCGCACTGGGAAAGTGGACAACTAACATGCCATCGAAGACACCTAAGCAGGCAAAATTTATGCGTGCCGTTGCACACGGTTGGACACCGAGTCGTATGAAAAGTCCACCGTCACGTGCAGTGGCGCAGGAGTTCGTGAACGCTGACCGAAAATACTCTGGTGGCTTCGCAGAAAACCGGTACTGGACAGGAGGACTCGCAGCTATGGACGAGATAACTGCTGGTGGTAAGAGGGGATCGCTCAACCTCTTCAATTGGCAACGCGGAGGAGGAGTCGGTGGAATCGCTGGCATGTACCGACGTGCACAAGAAATGGCAGAGCAGGGCGCAGAAGAATCTCCTTACGGGACTGAGGCT
>SDBS01001510.1_pt1 | contig 23565 bp, 18 predicted proteins | sample 2277091 | NCBI WGS metagenome assembly SDBS01 (sample SAMN10404972, study PRJNA504765) | marine sediment metagenome | isolation source: marine sediment core GS10_PC15, 163 cmbsf | place: Arctic Ocean: Southern Knipovich Ridge | collected 2010
CACATTTCTAAAGGGGCTCTTGTAATGCAAGAACTTTGGTGAAACCAGCACAATGGTCTTTGAATCAACCCATAAGCCGAATGTGATCAGAAAACCGGCAATCAAGAAGAAGATGAACAAGGCTCCCGTTAGGCATTGGGTTTCCAATGTCGTGAAATAGAGTATTGTAAGAATCAGGCCAATTACCAATGCGCTTCCCCAGGCGATTAATTGTCCTTTTCGGGAAGCAGAACCAGGTTGAAAGATTATTTCACTTTCAATCGACTCACGTTCAAGTAGAAAGTCTGGAGGTTGATCCATCGGGGAGCATTATACCGTGAGTGGTGATTATGATGAAATTTAGAGCCTGTTCGTTTCTGGGTCGTGAGTTGTTCTCCACGGTATATACTTACGAGGTCGAGGGGCCCGAATAGATCGATTTCTGATTTGGGTTGAAGCCGCGATATTGATAGCGTATAATCGCCTAGCAAGAGTAAGAAGGCGCATTTTCTTTAAACGTGTTTAATTAATTGGAGAAAGTCATCCATTAGCACGACGTCTTGAGACGTATTCCAAGGAGGATCAATGACATCCAAAAAACCGGATGCCATATTGAAGTGGACGAGCGACAAGGTTCGCCAGTCATATATCGATTTCTTCGCCGAAAAGGGGCATAAGGTTGTCCCGTCCTCTTCACTCGTCCCCGGAGATGACCCAACGTTGCTATTTACCAACGCTGGCATGGTCCAATTCAAGGATTTGTTTCTGGGAACTGGAGTGCGTGATTATTCTCGTGCCGTCGATTCGCAGAAGTGTATGCGGGTTGCTGGAAAGCATAATGATCTTGAGGATGTCGGCAGAGATGAGGCCCATCACACCTTCTTTGAAATGCTCGGAAATTGGTCATTTGGCGATTACTATAAAGAAGAGGCGATTGCCTGGGCATGGGAATTGCTGACGCAAGAATGGGGGCTGCCCAAAGATAGGTTATGGGCAACCGTTTTTGAGGACGAGAAAGGAGAGATCCCTCGCGATGATGAGGCGGCTGAGATCTGGAGCCGCCAACCAGGGATTGATCCAGATCATATTCTCTACTTTGGTAGAGAAGAGAATTTCTGGGAAATGGCGGATACAGGGCCATGTGGTCCAGATTCGGAAATCCACTACGATCGAGGGATAGAATATTGCACACAGAAAGACATCGAGGGCCATGTCTGTCGTGTGAATGGGGATTGCGGTCGATTTCTTGAGCTCTGGAATCTCGTCTTTATTCAGTACAACAAGATCAGTCCGAAAGAATTGATTCCATTGCCCAAAAAACACGTTGACACAGGGATGGGATTCGAGCGTGTTGTCTCAGTCCTTCAAAATGTAGATTCAAATTATAAGACCGACCTCTTTTCACCTCTGTTAGATCAAATTCAAGAACTTGCACGTCAATCGGATCAAGAACGAAAAGAATCCAATACTTCATATAGGGTGATTGCAGATCACAGCCGTGCTGCCGCCTTTATGATCGCCGATGGTGTGGTGCCGGGAAACATGGGAAGGAACTATGTTTGCCGCATGGTCATCCGGCGGGCAAGCAGATTTGGTGGAAAAATTGGGTTCACAGAACCGTTTATGGCAGAAATTGCGAAAACGGTCATTCATGCCTATGGCGCTGTTTACCCTGAATTGATCCGCAACCAGGCTGCGATCCTGCAAACCATCACTGATGAGGAAATTAGATTCCATCGGACTGTTGAAGTCGGTTTATCCCATCTGGAAGATCAGATCGAACAGATGAGAGAGACCAAAGTGCATATTCTCAATGGCGACATCGCATTCGACTTATACGCGACCTATGGCCTTCCCTTAGAAATCACCAAAGATATCCTTGAAGAGGAGCATTTGTCGGTTGATGAAGTTGGATTTGCAAGCGCGATGGAAGAGCATCGCTTGGCCTCTGGCTCTGGAAGGGAAGGTGGTCTGCTAGCCGAAGATGTAGAACAATATCGCGATCTGCTCGAAGGATTGAAATCGGACGGCTCTCTTGGTGATGAGGCCGTAGTTTACGATCCCTATGGGCCAGGTCAGTTTGAGACCGATGTTCTGGCAATCCTCAGGGATGGGGAGCGAGTGGATCGAGCGTTAACCGGGGAAGAAGTGCTGGTCGTTCTCGCTCAAAGCTACTTCTACGTTGAAGCCGGTGGGCAGGTTTCGGACATGGGTCAAATTCAGTCTGCCGGGTCGCCATCCTGGTTAATTGAAGTGAAGGATACGCGTCGGCCTATCGATGGAATGATTACACATTTGGGTATCGTTCAGGAGGGAAATCCTAAGGTTGGTGATGCCGCTGTTGCGAAAATAGATCAGGTACGAAAGTGGGACATCATGCGCAATCACACCGCAACCCATCTTCTGCACGCAGCCTTACAAAGAATCCTTGGTGATCATGCGCGTCAGGCCGGTTCATTGGTAGCGCCGGATCGATTACGCTTTGATTTCACACATTCAGAAGCGCTAAGCGAACTTGAACTCGAGCAGATTGAAGAATTTGTAAACCGTGCGATCTTGGAAAATCATGATCTATCGATTGAGATAAAGAATACAAGAGAAGCGATGGCCGAAGGTGCAATGGCGCTCTTTGGTGAAACATACGGTGATGAAGTCAGGACCATTTCCATTGGAGAGGTCGAGCGCATTTCGTATGAATTATGCGGCGGGACACATGTTCCCAGCACGGGGATTATTGGCATGTTTCTGATCGTTAGCGAAGGCAGTGTTGCAGCGGGGATACGCCGTATTGAGGCAATAAGCGGCAAGGCTGCGCTTGAGCAAGTTATCCGTCAACGCAGATTGATCCGCGAACTATCAGAACAATTAAATACTTCTCAAGACACTGTAGGAGATCGCGTAAATGCAATTCTAGGTGAGAGAGATTCCCTCTCAAGGGAAATCAGTAAATTGAAGCAAAAGCTGGCATTAGCAAATTTTCATTCTCAAGAAACTCGTGATGTTAATGGTGTTGCAGTCCTTATTGCGACATTTGCTGGTCTCGATATGGATGGGTTGCGACAATTGACAGACGTTTTTCGAAATGAACATAACACCGGGGTCGTTGTTCTCGCCTCGGTTCGAGAAGGCCGGCCCCTGCTCGTTGCGGCTGTCACCCAAGATCTGGTCGAACGCGGTTTTTCTGCAACCGAATTGATCAAGGTTGTGGCTGAAAAAGTGGGGGGCAGTGGCGGGGGAAAGGCTCATTTGGCACAAGCAGGGGGTAAGGATTCCAAGAAACTCCCGGAGGCATTAGCTCAAGTCGAGGCGTGGGTAAAGTCAAAGCTGGCTTAACCCACCCTAAGATGCGGCGATGCTGTAGCGCGTGAAAGTTCAAATTGTTTATCTAAGTTCTGAAGATGACGCAAATTCGACCCGCGACATGCTTGGTTGGGTACAAGCTACTCGCGTGCTTCTTGTTTGGCCCGATCGAGGACGAATTCTGACAGACCGTCTTGAATTGTTCAAAATACAACGCTTCGCCAAACAACGTAATCTCCAGATAGGTCTTTTGACTTTCGATTCCGATGTTCGGCAGAATGCGCAGGAATTAAGCTTCCCTATTTTCGATTCTTTAGAAGATTTACCAGAAAGTAGATGGGAGATAAAACCGCCCAAATCTATCCAGGATTCTGAAGAAGCTCTTTCTCGATATACTCGACCCCCCGTTCAACAATTAAAAGATATAACGCCTGCTTGGGTTGAAAATATCAGATCTCGGAACACCCGGCTGCCAGCCGGTCTCATTTTTGGGATCTCCCTCCTGCTACTCATTTTTATCGTGCCATCCGCGGAAATCAATTTGTCGCCCACGGGGTCTGGGAAATTCCTTCCGATCTCTGTTGACCTTTATAGCGAAGCCGATCTTGAAAGTGAACTTGGAAAAATTAGAGCAGAAGAATACGGAGTTGATGTTGGGGGAAGTGCAACCATCTCGACCAGCGGTTGGACGAGAATTCCTAAAAGCCCTGCGCAGGGTGCAGTAATTTTTGAGAATCATACTGAAGACCCCATCAGTATCCCTTTGCACACAGTTCTATGGACGAGTGGATCCTTAGTGCAGAAATTTCGCACCACAACTACTGCGGAGCTGCTAGGCGGATTTGGTGCGAAAGTAGAGATTGCGGTTGAAGCGATCACTTCTGGAGCAGAAGGGAATGTACCTGCTAATTCAATCTCGGCAATAGAGCGTCCGCTTGGCCTGCTCGTCTCGGTTTCTAACCCGAGAGCATTCAAAGGAGGCGTCGATGAACTACATCCGACAGCAACGCAGAGTGACCTGGATGACTTAGAAGAGCAATTATTGGATGAATTATTTCTCTTAGCATCCAATGAGATTGGTTCAAACCTTCAAGAGAACCTGGTTATTGTCGAAGATGGAATTTGGCTCGAGAGGGTTATCGACCGAGAGTACAATCATAAGCCTGGCGAGATAGCAGACGAACTGACAATGGAGATGGAAGTAAGCGTTGTCATGTTGGTGTATCATGAACTTGATTTGGAGAGATTCATCCTGAATGAGATGTCACAAGAATTGCCTGTTGGCGTTGAAGTGATCCCATCTTCGCTGAGTTATAAAGTTCAAACCGAACCATCGGGCTCGACCGAAGGGAGATGGGGATTAAGTATTCAGGCGGAAGTTGAGACCTACGACACGTTGGATTTTAGGGATGTAAAAACCATGATCTTTGGGCGAACTCCGGAGAGCGCGTTGCGAATACTCGGGGACACAGCGCCACATTTGATCGGTTCTAAGATAACTCTTTATCCAAGCTGGATGCCAATTCTGCCCTTTTGGACACAGAGAATCCAACTTCACTGGAATTGGGAGTGAGAATTGTGTCACGCATCCTTGCAATCGATCCCGGAGAAGTGCGAATTGGGCTTGCGATCAGTGATCCAACTGGAACGATAGCGCGTCCGCTAAAAGTCATCACTCATCAATCACGCTTGGAGGATGCTAAGAGAATCATTAAGGAAGCTCAAGAACACTCGGTTGAGAAAATAATTGTGGGGCTTGCTCTTGATAATGAGGGCAATATCGGTCCACAGGGGCGCAAGGCGCTGAGGTTGGTGAAGGTGCTTCAGGATTTAACAAGATTGCCAGTTGAGACTTGGGATGAAAGCGGTTCGAGTATGGCAGTGTCTCAGAAGGGGCGAAAGAAACAGCCTATCGATGCAAAGGCTGCTGCCTTCATCTTGCAGGAGTATTTAAATGCCAAAGAGACCTCGTAAGCGTGGAGGCATTTTCGCTCTAAGTTTTTTTGCGCTTGGGAGTATTGGGTGCTGTGCGGCCGTCATTGCCATTTTGTACATCGGTCTTCCTAACGCGGTTTCTAGAATTGGAGAACCTGCGTCTGAAATGGATCCGATCAATCGGATCTTTCTCACTGGCTACCTTTGGCTGAATATCAGCGCAATAGATACCCCGGCGGGAGATACAACACTCCAGTATGAGCTTGAGGTAATGCAAGGTGAAAATGCGACGAGTGTAGTCGGTAAATTAAAGACCGCTGGCGTTATTGAGGATGATGCTCTCTTAAGCAACTTTTTACAGTATCGGGGATATGATCGTGGAATAGAGGCAGGAAAATACACACTTCACGGGGGAATGACAATTCGAGAAATTTCATTGGTTTTACAGAAGGCAGATCCACAAGCAGCTCATTTCGTTGTGCTCGAAGGATGGCGCAGGGAGCAAATTGCAGAGGCTATCGATATTCAGGAGTTAAGCTTTTCCTCAATCGCCTATTTAGACGCATCTCAACGAGTGCCGAACCACTTCGCTTATTCGGAGAATATGCCTGTATTTGCTACTCTGGAAGGATTCCTTTTCCCTGATACGTATTCCATTTCACCGGAAATGGATGCAGAAGATTTCATCGAGCGAGTGCTAGAAAACTTTGGCAGCCGGATCACATCGGAAATCATAAGCGGTTTTGAGCGACAGGGTCTGGATATCTACGGTGGAATTACTCTCGCTTCCATCGTTGAGCGAGAAGCGGTACTATCGGACGAGCGTGATCTCATCGCTTCTGTGTTTATTAATCGTTACAACATTGGGATGCAATTGGAAGCAGACCCGACAGTGCAGTATGCCCTGGGACAACAGGTCGATGGCTCGTGGTGGAAAGCCCCACTTACTTTTGATGATCTTGATATCGACTCGCCCTATAACACCTATCGCTTTCCTGGGTTGCCCCCTGGGCCGATAGCTAATCCTGGACTTGATTCTATTGAGGCGGTTGCATTTCCTGCGCAGTCAACTTATCTCTATTTTCGGGCTGCATGCGATGGTTCAGGCAGACATAATTTTTCTACTACCTTCGAAGAGCATCAGCTATTCGCATGTGAATAGAAAAGGAGCCCAAGAGGGCTCCTTTACATTTTCATGGATCTTTTGCTAAATTCTTGCGGCTATCTTTAAGAGCGTAGGTAGTCCTGAAGCTGCCTTTTAAATTGAGGTTGGCGCAACCTGCGAAGTGCCTGGGCCTCAATTTGCCTCACCCTTTCTCGAGTTACACCAAGTTTTTTACCGACCTCTCCCAGAGTGTGGCTTCTTCCGTTATGGAGTCCGTAGCGCAACTGAAGGATCCGAACCTCTCTTGGTGGGAGAGAGTTGAGAACATCTCTTAAGTGTTCCTGCATGATCTTTTCAGTGACGCTTTCCGCAGGTGCAGGAAGCACGGTATCGGCTGTGTAATCGCCGAGTTCATGATCTTCATCATCGTCAGCGGGCAGTTCGAGTGAAAGTGGTCTCTGAGCGACGCGCTTTAATTCTTCAACTTTCTTTGGGGTAACTTCCAAGGCTTCAGCCAATTCAGCAGCTGTCGGTTCTCGGCCCAGTTTTTGTGTTAGATTATGGGAGTATCGGTTAAGTTTGTTGATTTGATCACCCATGTGGACGGGAACGCGAATGGTCCTACCTTGGTCAGCTACACACCGAGAGGTTGCCTGACGGATCCACCACGTCGCATAGGTTGAGAACCGAAACCCACGTCGATAATCAAATTTCTTTGTCGCCCGAATGAGACCAATATTTCCTTCTTGAATGAGGTCTAGGAAGGGGACACCCCGTCTGACGTATTTCTTTGCAACGCTGATTACCAATCGGAAGTTTGCGGTGATAATATGCTCCCTCGCAGCCCAGCCATCCTCAACCAACCGTCTTAATTCCACCTTGCGTTTCTTTGTGACAGGTTCCTTAGCCAGGATCGCGCGTGCTTCTCTTCCGGCTTCAATCCGTTTTGAGAGAGAGATTTCCTCGTCGTGTGAAAGAAGTGGAACTTTGCTAACTTCTTGAAGGTATAACGCCACTGCATCGTTTGGATAAGAATCTTCGAACCTCACTCCCGTGATCTGACCCCTCTCGCCCATTGTGTCACTACCTACTGAACTATCCTCATCAGTGCTTTCATGACTTGACTCGGGATAGGTAAAACTATCATCGATGTCATGCTCTACTTTATCCGAATTGAGATTATCCGAGAGCCTTTCGTTTTGTTCGTGTGCTCGATCGAGGAGCTTTTCAAGAGGGATGATCCCTTGCTCCTCAGATTGCCAGGAATCGTCGTACTCTCCATTTCGGAGATAGGTTTTTTCGAGAGGAGATACTTGAACCTCTACTTGCTTACCCTTACTTTTTTTGGAGCTCATAATCCAACCTCATGTCTATGCTAAAAGGTCAGGACTGTAAAAGTGACCAAAACGACCGAATTTATCTTAATAGCTGCAAGAAAAAAAAGTGACGTTCTAAGTTGCACCATTTTACAGTCCTGTCAAGGTATTGTCAAGAAAACATCTAATATTCTAATCGTTTACTCATTTTCAACCCTGGTTGGGTCATCTCGCTTACTGGAATTGGCTTAATCCTAGGGTATTTTGTGTGGTATTGCAGTAAGATTCCGTACCCGAATTGAGAAGGACTTTATGCAGCCGCCATCAATCTCACCCTATGGAACCTGGAAATCAGAAATCAGCGCAACTCACGTCGCACAGGTTGGAATGGGAAGCATTCTACCGGTGACAGAGCTTCGAGTGCACGGGGAAAACATCTACTGGATCGAGCGCAAACCAGACCAGGGGGGAAGACAGGTAGTTGTCAGGACAGATGGGAGGATGCCGCCGGAGACGTTGATACCGGAGGGGTTCAATGCCCGGACGATGGTGCACGAGTATGGTGGTGGGTCTTATTGTGCTTTTGAGAACGTTCTGTTCTTTTCGAACTTTGAAGATCAACGGCTTTATCGCCTCATCTCAGGGTCAGATCCAATTGCGATCACGCCGGATTCCGGACGACCAAGATCATTACGATATGCAGATTCAACTGTTTCCAGGGACGGAAAGTGGATCATCGCGGTCAGGGAACGGCATGCTTCGCAAACGGAGGTGATTAACGAATTGGTGGCAATCCCCTCGGATGGCAATTCAGAGCCGCACGTCCTCAGCTCTGGTCGTGATTTCTATTCATCTCCAAAGATAAGCCCGGATGGAAAATCTATGGCATGGTTGTGCTGGGATCACCCTCAAATGCCATGGAATGGGACAGAGATATGGGTCGGAAAAATTGGTGTAAATTTCGAGTTACAAGCTCCAAAGCGCGTCTCCGGAGGCCCGTCTACCTCAATCTTTCAACCTGAGTGGGACCCTGCGGGCACACTGCACTTCATTTCAGATGACAGTGGCTGGTGGGATCTCTACAAGGTTGTCGATGGGAACGTGCAAGTCGTACTTCAGAGGGAGGTTGATTTAGGATATCCGCAATGGATATTTGCTCTCTCACGCTACACATTTCTCCCGGGAGAGTGGATCGCCGTTATCTACTCTTCTGATGGGCTGGATAAACTCGCCCTAGTTAAGACGGATGCTACCGAATTCCAGACCCTTGATCTTCCCTTTCAATCATTTTCTCCTCCCTTTCTTCGCTGCGATGAAAAGGCCAATTTATGGCTTATCGCTGGAAGTGAATATGAGACGCCTTCAGTTATTCGAATTGACCCTCGCACACAGCAATTCGAGATCGTAAAGTATGGTTCAAAGGTAAAAATACCCCCTGAGCAAATTTCCACACCTCGATCCATTGAGTTTCCCACAGTTGATGGTAATCAGGCGCATGCCTTTTTCTATGAACCAACAAACCCTGGGTTTCAAGGACCTGAAGGCGAGCTTCCACCCCTTATTGTTAAAAGTCACGGCGGACCAACTTCTGCAGCACGAGCCCATCTTCAACTTGAGATCCAATATTGGACGAGCAGAGGGTTTGCGTTGGTTGACGTTAATTATGGCGGTAGCACTGGTTTCGGGAGAGAATTTCGAGAACGTTTAGAAGGGGCTTGGGGAGAAGTCGATACGAATGATTGCATCAAAGTCGCCCAATTTCTTGTTGAGCAGGGACTTGTGGATGGCCAAAGATTGATTATTCGAGGGGGAAGTGCAGGTGGCTTCACCACATTATCGGCGCTCACTTTCCACGATGTATTTTCTGCCGGGGCAAGTTACTATGGAGTCCCTGATTTAGAAGCATTGGCGTTGAATACGCACAAGTTTGAATCCCATTACTTAGACAGACTCATTGGTGCTCTCCCTGAGGCGAAAGATCTTTATTTCAATCGATCACCGATCCATTTTACTGAACGGTTATCTTGTCCGATGATATTGCTTCAAGGGTTGGAAGATAAAGTTGTACCCCTGGCACAAGCGGAAACAATGATTGAGGCACTGGAGAGGAAAAACCTTCCTTATTCATATATCGTTTTTGAGAATGAGGGTCATGGATTTCGGCGACAGGAAAATGTTATTCACTCGCTTGAAGCAGAATTGTCATTCTACGCGCAGATCTTTGGTCTCCAATTAGGCGAACCAATAACCCCGGTGCTGATCAGAAACCATAAACGATGATCACGGTTTTGGCGTGCTCCTAGCGGGTGCATTCCACATCAGTGGGCATAGCATCTCCACCACATGTCGAATTCTTTCTCTGTGAGAGATTTGCCGACTTTAATGGAATACGCCCCTCCTAGCCCCGGAGCTTGCTGGGTTAAAAGTGCTATGGTAGACTGAACAAAACTGATTAAATTAGAGGGGGATTCCCCAATGCGGAAGTCGCGAAACGACCTTATGATGGATCGCCTCAGAGCTCTCCAGGCAAACACTCCAGAGGTAGAGTCTTCAGCGGTCGTCAGCGTTGACGGTCTAATCATTGCATCATCATTGCCGGTAGGATTTGAAGAAGATCGAGTCTCCGCGATGTCTGCGGCGATGCTCAGTTTGGGGGAGAGAATTGCAGGAGAGCTGGGGCGAGGTTTGTTGAACGAGGTGTATATTCACGGGAACGACGGCTACGTCCTTCTTGTGTCCGTAGGTGGCGAGGCGGTTCTTACTGTTTTGGCTCGTCAAAAAGCTAAATTGGGCCTATTATTTCTTGAGATGAGGCGGGCGGCAAAGGATTTGGAGCAACTGGTAGGTTGATGCGAGATCATACGAACCAATCATACAAAAGATGAAACTTCGGTGGGGAGGAGCCGGGAAATGGCCCTCCCCACCGACTTTAATGGATGTGCAGTGAGGAGGTTTGGAATGACAAAGTATATATTCCTGACAGGCGGTGTTGTCAGCTCCGTAGGGAAGGGGGTGGCGGCGGCTGCAATCGGAAAATTGTTAAAAGAAAGAGGGTTCAACCCCTCCATTCAGAAGCTTGATCCATACATCAACGTTGATCCAGGAACGATGAGCCCCTACCAGCATGGTGAGGTCTATGTATTAGATGACGGTGCAGAAACCGATCTCGACCTAGGACATTATGAGCGCTTCATTGATACAAGTTTGAGCCAGGTATGTAATGTAACCACCGGCCAAATATACTCCCACGTTATCGCTCAGGAACGCCACGGTGATTTCCTTGGCGGTACGATCCAGGTAATCCCTCACATCACAAACGAGATCAAGCGTCGGATCCGAATGGTTTCTCGGGCCACTAACGCAGATATTGTCTTGGTGGAGATCGGAGGGACTGTCGGCGATATTGAGTCTTTACCTTTTCTTGAAGCGTTACGACAAATGCGTTCTGATCTCGGGAGAGAAAATACGCTCTATATCCATGTCACGTGGCTGCCATATATTGGTGCTACTGGAGAGATAAAAACAAAACCCACCCAGCACTCCGTTCGAGAGCTACGCTCGATCGGTATTTCACCGGATGTGATCATCGCGCGCTCTGATCACCCCGTTGGAGAAGAGCTTCGTGAAAAAATTGCATTGTTTTGTGACGTTGATCGTCGCGCAGTAATTCCTCTGACAACGGCATCCCTTCTTTATGAGGTTCCATTGCTTCTTGAGAGGGAACAATTAGGCGATATTATTCTGGACCGATTAAGATTAGAGCCTAAGGAGATGCCCGATTGGTCAGCGTGGGAGAAACTGGTTGCTGCCGAGAGAACTAAGCGACCAAAAGTACGAATCGCATTGGTTGGGAAATATGTTGAATTACGGGATGCCTACATGAGTGTTCGTGAGGCTATCCGCCATGCTGCCCTGGAGGTAGGGGTCGAAGCGGAGATACTATGGCTGCATTCAGCGGAATTGGAAAAGGGTAAGGGTTGGGATGAATTGAAGAGCAGCGATGGGATTATCGTACCAGGAGGATTTGGCTCAAGAGGGATCGAGGGGAAAATTGCGGCTGCACGATATGCACGCGAAAACAAAATTCCATATCTAGGACTTTGCCTTGGAATGCAGGTGATGGTCATTGAGTTTGGACGGCACGTCTTTGGATCTGAAGATGTCAATTCCACTGAGTTCAATCGAAATACACCCCATCCAGTTATCGATCTTCTTCCAGAACAACGCGGCGTGGATGACATGGGCGGGACGATGCGCCTGGGTTTATATCCATGTCAGATAGTGCAGAACACTAAAGTTAGTCAAGCTTATGAGAAGAATTTTATCCAGGAGAGACACCGTCATCGCTTTGAGTTTAACAATACCTATCGGGAGATATTCGGTGAGCATGGAATGCTGTTTTCCGGGTTGTCACCGGATAATCGACTGGTAGAAATCGCCGAATTCAAAGATCATCCCTTTATGGTTGGTAGTCAATTTCATCCAGAGTTTTTATCGCGACCAAGCCGCCCACATCCACTGTTTAAAGCCTTTATGGAGGCAGCAGCTGAGCATTCTGGCGTCAGATTCGATATATCTACTGAAAAGGTGGACGCCGCTGAGAATCTGATTCCCGATTCAAAGTAAAAATCCTGAATGTTGGATTTCCCCATCTGTTTCGATCACATTTGAACTCGGAGAAGATCCTTTAAGCTCTCATTTTCACCCACAATGAAGAAAGGCTGCGTTTTCCACAGCCTTTCGAGAGTTCATTTATGCTTACTAACGGTTTACTTTGGATTCAAGAGCTTTCAGTAGCTTCGGCGCTTTCCGCATCTTCCATCAATGCGTGGCCTTCAGATTTAAGTTTGCTGATGCCGTTGCGGGCCTGATTTAGCAATCGCGTCAATTCATTTTCCAACAATTCGAGAACATCAACAGTATATTGATCTGCATCTCGACGTATGATAGATGCGTCTCCTCTGGCTTGTTCGATGATCTGCTCTGCGCGAGTTTGCCCGGCCATAACAATGCTATCACGAGTTATCAGACCCTCACCCTTCTGCTGTGCCAAAGATATAGTCCTACTCGCTTCTTCCTCAGCGTGAGCGATGATGCGATCTTTCTGGACCTCTACGGATTGAGCCCTTTTTACTTCCTCCGGAATTGAAATTCGCATCTGGTCGATAATTTCAAGAAACCGATCCTCATCTACAATCACGCTTCTGGTGAGAGGGATGGGTCGGCTTTGATTGAATAATTCTTCTAACCGATCAACAAGGTGCAGGATATCCATTCTTACCTCCGGTTTCTTACGCCGGTTGGTCTGTCTGGCTGTTCAAGCTGCAAGCTTCACGCCGAAGCGTACACCGAAAGCGATCTGAGGGCAACCCTGATCAATCCCGCAGGGAAGTCAGGTTGAAGTCGTCCACCTCATCATCGCTTAATTCATCAAATCGAGAATTTAGCGCACGATAGACATGATCTGGTACCAGACTGGAGACGTCCCCTCCAAGCGAGGCGATTTCTCTAACGGTTGAGCCAGTTAAGAAACTGTGCTCTTCACTTGTGATAAATGCAATAACATCGATCTCCGGAGCCAAGCGGTGGTTGGCTAATGCCATTCTAAATTCGTGTTCAAAGTCGGAAAAAACTCTCAGTCCTCGAACGATCACTTGCGCTCCGATTTTGCGGCAGTAATTCACGATAAGGCCACTAAACATCTCTGTTCGAATTTTATCCTCAGTCTTAAATTCTTGCTTCACGAGTTCGTATCGCGTTTCGGGCGAAAAAAGCAGCTGCTTCAAAGGTTTATCATAAACGGCAACTACTAATTCATCAAACAACTTAGCCGCGCGATGTACGATATCGATATGACCGTTATGGATCGGATCGAACGACCCGGGGAACACTGCTCGAACCATTAGCTAATTTCTCCTCTCCCGCCTGACCAGAATTGTTGTACAACTTGCGCCAGGCTTTTATATTCGTCCCTTGAAAGATCAGGATCGAGATCGAATATCTTCTTCGCTTGCTCACGAGCTTTCTCAATTAAGATCACGTCGGTTATTTTTGCCATTCGTAATTCCGCAAATCCCGATTGACGTGTTCCCAGGAAATCCCCCGGTCCACGTTGCTCAAGATCGAGTTCCGCTAATTCAAAACCATCGACCGTAGACTCCATAGCGCTCAATCGTTCATTCTCGGCGTCCGCGTCAGTGTTGGGTATCAACAAACAATAAGATTGCTGATCATCCCGTCCGACACGCCCTCTAAATTGATGTAGCTGAGCAAGCCCAAATCGATTGGCACCTTCAATTAGCATGACCGTCGCGTTGGGTACATCCACACCTACTTCAACCACCGATGTAGAAACCAAAATATGAATTTCTCCATTGCGGTAAAGTTGCATGACTGCATCCTTCTCATCGGGTTTCATCCTGCCATGAAGGAGCCCGACCCGATAATTCGGGAAAATGTCTGATTGAAGGCGTTCATGCTCCTCAACTGCTGCTTTTGCGTCGATCTTCTCTGATTCCTCTACGAGTGGATAGATGATGAATGCTTGATGCCCCTTTTCAAGCTGGCTACGGATAAAGCGATACGCACGCAAACGCTCTCCGCTTGTAAGTACACGCGTTTCAGTAGGCATTCGTCCGGGAGGCATTTCGTCAATAACGGTTAGGTCTAGATCGCCATAGAGAGTTAGCGCGAGGGAACGAGGAATGGGGGTGGCTGTCATGACAAGCAAATTTGGATTATTCCCTTTGGCTCTCAGTAGTGCTCTCTGGTTAACTCCAAATCGGTGCTGCTCGTCGATAACCGCCAATCCCAAATGTGAGAACTCTACCGGTCCTTCAATTAACGCGTGGGTTCCAATCACAAGTTGAATAGATCCATCCTGCAATCCAGCTCGGATTTCATCCTTTTCGGCGTTTGAGGTGGAACCCAGTAACAATCGTATGGCGCCCTGCTTGACACCGGTATCCTTTGAAAGCATATCTTGAAGGGTCGCATAATGCTGTTCGGCTAAGATACTCGTCGGTGCCATGACTGCGGATTGCACACCATTCTCCGCCGCAATGACGATTGCAGCAGCTGCGATAACAGTTTTGCCGGAGCCAACATCTCCCTCTATCAGTCGATTCATGGGTTTTGAACTCTCGAGATCCTGCCTGACGCTTTGAAGAGCGCGCTGCTGGGCTTGAGTTAGCTCAAAGGGAAGTGAACCAATAAACCTTCCAAGCCTATCATGCTCTATTGGAAGAGGCTTGGTCTCTAACGCAAGCCAATCGCGCTTCTGTTCGAGTACGCCGAGTTGAAGGAGGAACATCTCGTCAAAAGCTAATCGGTCTTGAGCCTTTCCGAGCATGTCCCAATCATCAGGAAAGTGTACCTGTTGGAGAGCTAGCCCTAGTGGGATGAGTTGGGCCGAATCAACAACTGACTGAGGGATCGGATCTGGAACGCGGGTTGCGTATCGGGTAACAACGGAATTAATTACGCGCCTCAACCACTTTCCGGTTATACCGGCAGTCAATGGATAGACCGGGACGATTCTATTAGTGTGGAGCTGAATCCTTTCAAGTGGTTCCCACTCCGGACTGTTCATGGTGAGATGACCGAGGTATTGATCCACTTTTCCGGAAAGCACAACGCCTTTACCGGGTTTGAGTTTATCTGCAATCCAAGGCTGGTTAAACCAGCTGATCCGCAGCGAACCTGTGCCATCGCCGATAACGGCTTCGATAAGCTTCATTTTTCCGCCGCGCACTGTTCGCAGATTGATATCCTCCACCGTCCCAATAACGGTGACTTCCTCACCGTACGCTAGGCGGTTGATCGTTTTGAGCTGGGAGTAATCGTCGTAGCGACGCGGAAAGTGCCAAAGCAAGTCTCCTAACGATTCCAAATTGAGCTTTTTTAGGGTGCGAGCGGTTTTAGGACCCACCCCCGGAAATGTCGTCAATGGAGCGGCTAAGGCGACAGGTGGCTCAATGGGTTGGCTGGGGCTTGGTTCAGGCGGCGTCTCCTTCTCTCTGTCTGGTTCTCTGGAAGGTGCCAGGCTCACCGCTTCTGGTTGGAGCTCAGGTTCTGCAATTGGAGCAAATTCGGTTTTGGGCGGCTCTTTTGGCCTCTCGGTGATGCTTTCGGCCGGTGGCTGCGGCTGTGCCTGTCCCTCTGTCGTCGGGGCAGAGGGAAAATCCGGAGCTAACTTTGATAGGTCAGGGAACTCGCTTTTCAAACGATTCCAAAGACCCCCTAAAGCATCCTCTCGAGATTTTGGAGACAGTTTCGGGTAATCACGCAAACGAGTGACCACGACCTGTATGATCGAGTCGGAAACTCCGGACTCGGTAGCCTCGGCTTTCCAAGGCTCGAGCATGTTTTGAAGGCCACCGAAGACAGCCCGATTATCGTACCCTCGCTCAGCCTCAAGGCGAAGAAATTTGGCCAATTTTTCAATAACAGAGTTCATTCCAGGTCCATTTTACTTATTTTCTCAGTAACAAATTCCGTGTATTAGTTGATCTTTTTCAGAGCAATGATGCCGACAGCACCTGGCCCAATATGGGTACCTAATGCTGTCGTCACATCATGTGTAATTGTCTTTCGTTCACATAAATGGTCAAGTCTGCTGGCGAATTCCAGTGCCCTATCCGGGGCCATAGAGTGGGGGATTGCCAAACGCTCAAGCGGGCCCCAAGATTCAGCAATTTCTTTCAACTTATCCAATGCTTTGGCACGCGTTCGCACCTGACCCAAGCGATTTACCGCGCCATCCGCAACCTCGAGTAGTAACTTGATTCTAAGTAAGTTTCCTAAGCCTGCTGATAGCCAATTGACCCTTCCGCTGCGTTTTAGAGACTCAAGATTGTCGATGAACACGATTACGCGGATATTCTCCTTGGCGATTTGGGCTCGTTCGACCGCCATCTCGATTGAGCCACCTTCCTTAGCGACCTGAGCGGCCTCGATGGCCTGATATCCGGTACCGAGTGATAGCTGACCACTATCAAAGACTCTGACGCGATCTCCAAAGGGTTTGGCGGCTTGGTAAACGACGTTGTGCATTCCGCTTAAGGTTGGTGGCAGGTGTATCGAAAGAATCTTTTTTACTCCTTGATTGAAAAGTCGTTCGTAAGCTTGCTCGAATACCATAGGTGTCGGAGCGGCGGTTGTCGCAGGCGTTTGCAGATTGGGAAGTCGTTGATAAAATTCTTTTCGTGATAGATCTACTCCATCTTGAAAAGTTTCTCCATCTAAGGTGACAACAGCGGGTATGACTACAATGTTCAACCGCTCCTGTTCTGATTCAGGTACATCAGAAATGCTGTCGGTAACGATCACTACTTCAGGCATGTCTCATTCTTTCATTCCGGTTCGGCCTCAAGTACAACAACTCCAATACTCTTAGGTCCGACATAAGTGGCTACGGAGGGTCCATATTCAGAAATAGTGATCGGAACCCCACGATATATGGCGCGAAGTCGGTCTTTTAGTGTTCGGCATTCATCTGCTGTTCTAAGGCTATTTTGGAGGATGGCAATGTGTTCAACGGCCGCAAACTCTGAGGTGAATTCAACCATTTTTTCGATTGCCCTCGCACGGGTGCGAACTTTTTCCATTGGAATGATTTTACCGCCTTCGATAGTCAACAAAGAAATAACGCCCAGCATGTTTCCCAAGATCGCTTGGGACCTGCTTATCAAACCATTGTGCTCGAGGTATGCCAGATCGTCCACCGCGAATATGAGATACAACCGGGGGATCATCCCTCGAACAATCCGGATAATGGTTTCAAAGTCGTCGCCCTGAGATGCGGCTTCTGCAGCAGCTTGGACCAAGAGCCCAAGGCCAACGGAGAAGGATTGAGAGTCGATGATTTGAATATCGCAGCGTCCGAGAAATTGTTGGCTGGCCGCATATGCGTTGGTAATCACAGGATTTATCTGGGAAGAGGTATGAATTGAAAGGATCTGATCCGTGTGTTGGCGTAAGGCCGAGTATGTTTGAACGAATGTATCGATCGATGGGGGAGTGGCAACAGGAAGGGTATCATGCCCCTTAAAGAGATGATCCAGGTTCGCAGAGTTCATTCTCATTTCCTCAACGATCGAACTCGACCCACGTTGAATTTTCAAGGGGGTTATGGATACTGAGAATCGATCTAAGAAACCACGGGTTGGGAAGCGTGCAGTGCTGTCAGTAACGATTCGAGTACGATTCATATTCACTCAACAGAGAGGATGATTTGGTAATGTGGTTGACCACCGTCAACCAATTCTATTTCTTGATTCGGCCACCGTTCTCGTACACGATCTGCTAATTGGTTGGCATTAATTGTCGACAAATCCGCACCGTAGTAGAGTGTGATTAACTCCGCATTTTCGGGATGATACATTTCGAGAGTTTTGATAAGGCAATCGCCCAAGTCATCCCCGGATACTGCTAATTTGCCGTTAAGCAACCCTATCACCTGTCCTTCAGAGCAATTCACACCATCAATTTCGACAGATCGGGTGGCGACCGTAAGTTCCGCAGATTGTATGTCAGCCAATGTATCAGACATCGCACGTACCATTTCGGCATGGTCGCCATCCGGATCCAATGCGAGCATAGCAGCGACACCTTGTGGGATCGAAACCGAGGGGACAACAGCTACTTCTTTCACCGTCAGTTCGGCTGCTTGATTTGCTGCGAGAACGATGTTCTTGTTATTCGGCAAAATAATTATCTTATCGGTAGGAAGATTCTCGAATGCATCGAGAATTTCTTGTGTGCTGGGATTCATGGTCTGACCGCCCTCAATCAGGGCTGCCGCGCCTAAGCTTGCAAATGCGCGCGCGATCCCCCTGCCGGGCGCCACAGTGACCACGGCGATTTGATTGGGCTCTACACTGGCTAGTTTGAGGTGTTGGAATCCCTGCGACTTAGATTTGTCTTCCATCATGACCATTAGATTTTCAATGGCGATGTTAGTAATTGTGCCCTGTTTCCTGGTGAAATCGATCGGTTCATACTCCGTCTGGTCGGGTACGTGGATGTGCATGCGGTACATGCCATCACCCTCACCGAGCTGAATGGAAGTGCCCATGGTTTCCAGTTGACGGAAATAGGCTTGCAGGTTAAAAGAGTCCTGAGGTCGAAAATCAATCACTACCTCCCAATCCTGACCTGGTTCGACTGATTCCATTGCGCTGTCCAAGTTCAGGGCACTCAGGGGCTGAACGGAGGCAAGTGCTTGATCGATAGGCATTCGATAAACGGAGCGCAACATCCCGTCGAAAATGAAATAGAGACCAATACCGCCTGAGTCCACCACGCCAGCATCTTTCAATACCGGCAGCAGGTCCGGAGTTCGTTGGACTGAATCGTCGGCAGCGTCGACAACGATTTCAAGCATTTCCAATATTGATGAAACGCCATTCTGAGACGCCTCACCAGCTGCTTTGGCCACATCGGATGAAACGGTAAGAATCGTCCCTTCAACTGGTCTTACAACGCCTCGGTAAGCTGTATCACGTGCTTCCTGAAGAGCCTGAGCGAATTGCTGGACGTCCATAACATCAATCTCGTCCAAAGCCCGAGCAAACCCTCTCCACAATTGTGAAAGGATGACGCCAGAATTGCCTCTAGCTCCCATTAAAGCACCATGCGCGATACCTTGTGCGACCTGGCTGATAGATCTTTCACCTTGAGTAGCAATTTCATCCCATGCAGCTTGCATGGTTAAGACCATATTTGTCCCCGTATCACCATCTGGTACAGGAAAAACGTTCAGCGCGTTCACAATTTCCTGATTTGTGCGCAGCCAATTCAATCCCGCCTCAGTTAACTGGCGCAGGGCTCTTCCATCGATGGTTAAATAACGTGAGATCATCCGCTCACGCATTAAAGGATCAATGGATGTTTTCAAATCAAGCATCGATCAAGCCTAACCCTACTAATCTGTACTGCTTATGCGAAGGTCTTGAACATGTACATTAACCGAATCGACTGGCAGACCGACCGCTCTTTCGACCTGGTAATGAACTCCGTTGGCAACACTGGTCGCGACCGAGGCAATACGCGTGCCGTACTCAACAACGATATAGATGTCAATATTAATAACACCATTTTCCGCTTTAACCTCGACACCACGTCGAGGGTCATGTGTAAGCAAATCAGCCAATCCATCCACAAAGTTCTTGGACGCCATACCTACAACACCATAGGATTGTAACGCTGCTTGCGCGGCAATTGTGGCCATAGCCTTTGTGGCGATCGTTATTCGACCAAGTGATGTTGTCTCACGGGTCATATGTTGCTACCTCCGAATTTCTACACTCCGATTGAAGGCCGAGTTGACATGTGGTATCATTTCGTGCACTTGATCCCATTCCGGTGAAAGGATTTTTTCCAACATGGCAAAATGTGCAACGTGTGGTAAAACCACCATGTTTGGGCAAAGCCGAAGCTTTTCGATGAAGGCGACGAAACGTAAGTTTCGACCGAACTTGCAACGCGTTAGGGTGATGGAAAAAGGACGATTGGTACAAAAAACGCTGTGTACAAAATGCATTAAAAGGCTTGCTCGAGCGTAAAATACTTATCCATCACTACCCTTAATGCCGATTGACCGCCAATGTGCGGTCATTTATTTTTCAACTTTATCTAGCTGGCGTCGGAGTATTTCTACACCAACTTTCGCTCCCTCAGAATGCCCGAACACTGAGTTTCCAGCTACAAATACATCGGCACCCGCTTCAAAAGCTTTAATGATTGTCGAACGGTTAATACCTCCATCAACTTCAATAAAAGCGCCCGAATCTGACTTCGCGTCGCGCAATTCTTGAGCTTCACGTATCTTCGTGATCGAACTTTCGATGAAGGCTTGGCCTCCATATCCAGGATTAACCGTCATCACCAAGATCAAGTCTACCTCTGCTACTATCTCCGTAAGGGACCGAATGGGGGTGCTCGGATTCAGTACCACACCTGCACGTAGTCCCAAGCCTTTGATGGTTTGAATGGTTTGATGCAAATGGGGGCAGGTTTCGACATGCACGGTCACCCTTGAAGCACCTGCCAATGCAAACGCCTCCAGATACCTCTCTGGTTCTTCGATCATAAAGTGGACGTCAAGTGGAAGGTCAGTCACCCGGCGGCATGCTTCCACAATCATTGGTCCCATTGATAAATTGGGTACAAAGTGTCCATCCATAACATCGACGTGGATCCAATCTGCTCCGCCGGATTCTGCCAATGCGATTTCGTCGCCAAGACGGGTGAAATCAGCTGTAAGAATCGATGGAGCAAGGAGACCACGTCTTTCTGGCTCGCTCATCGCGCCTATGATACCTTTCCAAGGTGCAATTGACAAGGAGACCCTTTTTCAGAGCGATGTTTTGGGCTTGAATAGGCAGCATACCAACTAATATTATGTTAAGTGGCATTCTACAGACCTGTCTTTTCTGCAGACGATATTCTGTATAGGTGTAAATTGTCGGAGAGCATCGACAATTTACATTGCCATGAAAGACAGTGTCTTAAATGGCTCTTAAGGGTCAGTTGAGTTGATGGGAAGCATAAACTACAATTATGCCCACGATGGGAATGTGAAATGATTCATATTCCGAACCAAGGGTTTGCATCGACAAAGAGTCACATATAATTATGTGATTGAGGCTCCTGGTAGGAGAAATACTCGTATGACAAAACGAATGATGTTATTTTTGGGACTTTTCTGTATATTTCTTGCTGCCTGTAATGGCAGCGGGGGGGCAAATGGCGGTTCTGGTAACGGAATTCAGCTGCCGCCCGCATGGACGCCGACTGCAATTGGAGTTCTAGAAGGAGAGGATGAAGGAACCTGGTTGCCTTGTGACAATGCTCCACCTTCTCAGCTTCAGGTGGGTGATAATGCGACCCTGGATCAAGGAATTGACTTCGCAATTCGATTGAGATCAGAACCAGGGCTCACAGGGACAATCATCTCCTCCATCACGCATATTGATATCCTTGAAGTCGTGAACGGTCCGGCATGCTATGATCACTTGGTTTGGTGGGAGATGCGTTCGATAGGAACAGGGATCTCAGGATGGACGGCGGAGGGGAATTCCTTTGGACCTTGGATATTGAGGGTTGACTAGTCATAAATGATTTAATTCGTTGAGAGTATCAAATGGGCGACGCGTGCTAACGCACGTCACAGTCGCCCATTTATTGTTTATTAAAATAGGATTAAAAAAATAGGGTAGGTGGGTCATTTTGTCGCGAGCTGCCCACAACCAGCGTCAATTTCAATTCCACGACGCAAGCGAGTCGTACAGGATATTCCCCTGGAATGCAGGGTTTTTTGGAAGGATGTTACATTCGACATGGAGGAAGCAGATTCAAGAAACCCGTGGGTGGGGTTCAGGGGGATAAGATTCACATGGCATAGAAAATCTTCAATACGATCAGCGAGTGCATGTGCCTGTGCCAGATCATCATTTACCCCCTCAATCATGGCCCATTCGAAGGTGATTCGCCTGCCTGTGTGAGAAACATACTCCCGGCAGACTTCGATCAATTTTTCAAGAGGATACTGTCGATTAATTGGAACTAATACATCCCGAAGATCGTTCGTAGCAGCATGAAGAGAGACTGCAAGGTTAATCTGTCTCTTTTCCTTGGTGAAACGCTCAATCATAGGTGTTAAACCAACAGTGGAAATTGTGACACGTCTTGCGCCGAAATTGAACCCTTGCGGATGGTTCAAGGTATCTATAGCGGCCATGGTGGCATCATAATTCTGAAATGGTTCGCCCATTCCCATCACAACGATATTGGTGAGTCGATCATTGTGATTAGCAAGCTGGCGGGCAAAGTAAATAACCTGTTCGATGATCTCCCCAGAGGAAAGATTCTGCTGAAAACCCATCTGCCCGGTAGCACAAAAGACGCATCCAATTCCACAACCACTTTGGGTTGAGATGCAAAGGGTTCGACGCCGCTCATACTGCATCAACACCGTTTCAATCTTGTGTCCGGATTTTGTGTTAAAAAGCACTTTTTGGGTTTGTTGATCCCGAGAGATGGTTTCCGCCTCCTTGGAAAGGGAGTGAAATAAAACATTTCGGGCCAAACGGTTTCGTAAACCCGTGGGGAGGGTTGAAAAATCTAAGGGATCGCTTCGGAGATGTTTGTATAAATCATGCCAAATTTGTGCAGCACGGTATTTTGGTTCACCCCATTCACCTAATAATCCAATTAGCTGATCCAGATCCAGATCATAAACGAGGGCCTCCTCAGTCACTTTATAGTGCCCCAAAGGTCTCGATGTAGTTCCACGAGGTCTTGATAGACGAAATCTGGTTGAAATGTAGAACGCTCGAGATCTGCAACTGTCGAGGCGCCCGTTAGTACCATCGAAGTCTGGATCCCAGCCCGAATGCCACCCAGGATGTCGGTCTCCAGGCGGTCTCCTATGACCATGGTGTTCTCAGCGTTCAGTGAGAGTTTTTCAAGGGCCTGTTGAAAAAGGAGAGGGTCAGGTTTGCCTGCAATTGTAGGGCTTACACCTGTGGTTACTTCGAGGGCTTGAAGGATCGCGCCATTCCCAGGGGCGAATCCCCTCTCGGTGGGCAGCGAAAGATCAGCATTGGTGCCAATAAAAAATGCACCATTCTCAATCGCATACGCTGCTTCTGAGAGCTTGTCCCAAGAAATCTCGCGATCGAGGCCCACAACGACAGCCAGGGCGCCATTTGCGGATGGCAGCAGTTCGAAACCTGCTTTCGACAATGGCTCAATTAATCCCTGCTCACCGATCACGAAAATCTTTGAGCCATCTTGCAGGTGAGTTTGAGCCAGTGAAACTGCGGCCATCGATGATGTGAGCACCTGATGCGAACTCATTTCCAAGCCACGCATCTGACCTTCAGCGCTGATCTGGTCCGGTGTCTTGGTGGCGTTGTTCGTCGC
>SDBS01001511.1_pt1 | contig 23564 bp, 45 predicted proteins | sample 2277091 | NCBI WGS metagenome assembly SDBS01 (sample SAMN10404972, study PRJNA504765) | marine sediment metagenome | isolation source: marine sediment core GS10_PC15, 163 cmbsf | place: Arctic Ocean: Southern Knipovich Ridge | collected 2010
GGTGTTAGAGGATGTTGGTTACGTCAATGTAATAGGTAACAGGTCAAAGCGTTCTGTGATAAAGACTCAGAAGTTCGTCGAGACACGTAATAACATTTTTGAATTGTGGAAAAGGTGCAATGAATGATAAAATTTAAAATAAATTTTAGTACACTCAACTCTGAAAGAGTTGGTGTCCCAAAATTAAAGATTTTGTGGATGCCAAACACTAGAGGTGTTTGAGCATGATCATCTCACTTTCAGGCTTGACTGGTTCGGGAAAAACTCTAACGATGGTCATGCTTTGTGATAAGGAGGGGAGGAATAAGAAGGTGATGACTAACATTAATGGGTTGAAGCTTGATCATCATAGGCTCAAGAAAAGTAATCTGTTTAAGAAGATTCTCGACGAGAAAAAGACGAATAGCAAGACTACTTATTATAAGATTGATGTCAACTGGGATTTTTGGATTGAGAACGCAGGGTGCACTATCATGCTTGATGAGGCGCATAACATCATTGAGGCGAGGGACTTCTCGTCAGCGGAGAACAAGTGTGCTAGTAAGTGGGTTGCGCAGATAAGGAAGGTCTGCCAGGACACGGGTGACTTTCGTCTGCTTACGAAGGCGAGGAAGTTTAACAATAATCTTTTCAGCAAGTTCATCTATGAGATTGTGACTAAGCATAATAACTTGTACATCACTTCTCAGACGACTAGTAGGTTGGAGAAGAACTTTAGGGACTTGTCTAACATCCACATCCATTGTACGTGTCAGCACGTCGGTGATGTCATGCTTGTGTATAACTATTTTTATTTTTCTGATGAGTTTAACAGTGCCATTGAGAATTTTATTAATGGTTATACGAAGGCGAAGCTTGCTTGTTTTATTGCCAATCCTTATTTTGATAAGTATGACCGTTATATGATCATCGGGTCGGATAGTGATTACCTATGAACGAGTCAGAGGTTGATGCTGAGATGAAGCGTCTTAGGGAGAAGGAGCGTGTTGATGAGAAGAAGAAGCGATTGGTTAAATTTAAAGAGAAGGTTGATCCTGGATTGTTGGATAAGGTTTGGAAGGTGATGAAGAGTTTGGGAGGTAAATTATGAAGACGTTTCACGTAACTAAGGTGTACTCAAGGAATGTAATAACTGATTGGGTGCAGGGAATAAGGAACTTTTTTGGGTTGGAGCTTAAGTCGTACACTGAAGTGATACAGAAGGGAATAAGTGAGTGTATGGAGAAGACCCCGGAGAACAAGAAGTGGTTTAAGATAGATGTTGAGCAGATCAGCAATGGTGGTTTCATGATACTTATTTATGGTGAAACCAAATGAAAGTAATAGGTATAACATTCATAGCTGTGATGATCATAACATTCGGTACGTTATATGCTGAGTCAGACGTCACTCCGCAGAATGTCACTGGAACAATCAGTCACATACAGAACTCTACATTTAACATAACAACCAATAATTTTCCTTATACTGACTTGTATAATGAGCAGCCGACGGTGCAAAACGTGGTTTATAATTTCATGCATGGAATAGTTTATGCCGTTCTTGTCGAAGTACACACGCTAATTCCTGTGATTGCTTATGGTGTCAGTGACTTACCTTTTCTTATGAAGATAGGGATATTGTGTTTAGTCGTGATGTTCATGGGTTTGATATTCAGAGGGGGTTATTTGATCATAGCATTAGTGTTCTTTATAAAGGAAAAGAGGCAGAGTCATGGGAGGGTGTACGAATGAAAAAGAAGAAGGTTGTTGATGAGCTTGAGGTGTCTTACGAGTCTGATGTCGTTCCTGATGTCATTCCTGAACTTGACGTTCCAGAGCCGGTAGTTGAACCAGTAAAGGATGTCGTTACAGAAAAGAAACTTCCTAAGTGGCACCGTTTCAAACAGAAGAAGGAATACAAAAAAGCAAGAATTTTGGAGTTGATGGTGGATTATGATGAGTTCGCTAAGATAAACAAGGACATAGAACTTTCTGATGATGACCGGGAAGACTACCTTAAAGAACTCACTAATCTCTCGATTGAGCAGTTGTCGCAGATAGGCACATTTCAGGAGATCAAGCCGAAAGCAAAAATGTTTAAGAAGCAGAGGGTCAAGCCATCATACTCTTTGACTGACCGCTGGCATAAGATAGACGTGAAGAACAGCATCATCATAAGAGTCTACCATAAGAACAAGTCAAGCACTGACTACCTGGTTGCGAAGCACACAAGAGTCCTCACGATAGGTAATTACAGTTACATATTCCCTCCTAATGCTGGAATCTTTGATAACAAGCACGGTAAGACCTGCTACGCTTATTACGAGAACAATCCGTTCCCTATAGAGTTTGGTGATGACTTCATAACATCAGATAACAAGGGAGGTACTTTTCCAGACGCTGAACTGCTTAAAAAGACTTTGAAGTTTGAGTACGCCCAAAAGCTGGCAGCTTCAGAAATGAGTAAGAAGGTAGACACAACATTTATTATGGTGATCATAATATTGATCTTACAAGCGGCAATAGTGCTGATGTGTGTCAAGGGGTTTGAACTGATATGAAAAAAAATACTAAAGAAGAACAAGAGCCTGAAGATAAGGACAATCTCGAATCAATCATGGACGGCATAGACCTAGGAGAGAAGACAGAACTTCAAGGTGTTGCTCACGAGATATTCCTTAACAAGCCAAGCAGGAGTAACATCACACACTTCGAAGCAAGTGCTTGCTTCGTAAGTAATGTGATTTTTCCAACCCTAGGTATGGCCGAGGAAAATCCAGTAAGGATTTAAAACTGAGTTTTAATCCCTGGTTAACTTTTTCCTCGACCTGAAGAAGAGTCAGGGTGGCTGGGCTACATCAATGTTCTCGCAGACTGCCGGTGGAGTGCAGGACGTCAGGGCTGGCAGTGGGTTCATGGATAAGCTGTTCAAAAGAAAAGAATGAAGCGTGAAATAACTGTTTCAAGAGAAGGAAACATGGTTAAGATAGACTGTTCTGACGAGAAGAACGCTAAAAAACTGGAAAAATGGCTAGGAAAAGCATTGAGAAAAGTAGAGAAAAGGAACTGACACTGACCAACTGGCTCAAAAAAATACTCGTGCCGTTAATACTCATGGTCATGTCAGGCTACAGTATCTATGATAACCTTCCTTTCTTCAGTGCCCTGTTCGCATTCGTAGCAGGGTGCATGATGCCAGAGTACATAAGCTTCACGAAAGACATACTAAAAAGTAGGATGATAAAAAGTGGTTAAAGGACTTCCAGACATACAAATAGAGTTCGGTAGTTACTTGAAGCAGCTTCACGAGCTTGCCGTCCAGCACCAATGGTACATCATACTGGGAGGGGGAGTGCTGATATTCCTGGTGATTTTCTTTATACTGAAGTCGTACACTTGAGCGTGAGAGAGAGCGTGAGATTATGAAACCGATAATGATCAATGAGTCAATGCTGCAAAGGATCAGCGAGTTCCCTTACTTGAACCCACAGGATTACGTCACCATAGAAAGTTGTAAGGCAGCCTGTCAAGGCCTGCAGATGAAAATGAGCATCCTGCATTACGGGATGATCGCAATTATAATTCTTCTGGTATTCTATATAGTTCATGACCAGTATTTAAAGAGCAAAGCAAAGGTTTAAATACTCTATACCATCATACCTTGATTAAAACCAAGGTGATTTATATGGCAGATGTAGTAGGTAAAACGGTCACAGCAATTCTGGCCGTGATCGGAATCGTGATCCTGTTCACAGCAGGAGCAGCACTATTCCCGGAAATGGTGACAGCAGGCAACACACTAAACGCTAGTGGAATGCCCCTAGGAACCCTAGTAGCAGGGAACAGCTCAGTACTCGCGCTCGTATTCGGTGCAGCACTGGTCATCGCAGGAATACTAGGACTGATATTCCTCATCAAAGGAAAAGGGAACTGATCCCTTTTTCTTTGGAGGAATAAAACATGACATTGATCAAGAAAACGGTCACGGCAATCATAATCGTGATTGGCGTGGTTATCTTGATGAGCGCAGCAGCAGTGTTGCTACCGGAGTTGAACTCAGCAGGGTTGAACAGTAGCGACTTATGCGCGTCTGCAAGTTGCTTCTACAACTCAAGCAGAAGTGTAGACTGCACAGGAACAAATACAACACCAACCGATACTGCAGAGTGTACGACAGCAGGTGGTACAATGCCACTAAGTAGCTTGTTTAACACAAGTGGTATCATGCCATTAGTGTTCGGCGCTGTAGTGATCATTATGGCCATATTGTTCTTGCTGCTCATCTTCAGGAAAAAGATGGGGAAGTAACAACCCCTTAATTTTTTTCTTTTTTTTTAAAAAAAAGGTCTTAAAGGTGACAGTCGCATGAACAAAAAACTCACGATAACACTCATTCTCATCGTCTTATTACCCCTTTTTGTCTCTGCCGACCCAGAACAATACCTCACCTCTGGGGTAAGCAGGGATAACACGTACCAACAAGACGGTACTGGAGTGTGGACGGGAAGAACACCCACAACTTACGTGAGGACTCCAGGAATAGGCATACAAAGCTACTTCCCACTAGTGGGCGATGTTGACGGTGACAACGCAAATGAAATAGTGATAATTGCCGATGACCAACTACAGATACTCAATTACACCACCGGCGTGGGAGTCATCCTAGAGCAAGGCGTAACACACGGAAACACCACACTAAACACTGACACGTACTACATAACACCCTACCTATTAGATACTGATTCTGACGGAACTTACGAGATAATAAGCAACAACATAACACACTTCATGATGTACTCATGGAACGGCACGCAAATAGTGATCAACCAGTCAGCAAGCACAAGCCTGAACCTGACAGCAGACTTCAACCAAATGAACGTCTACCCATCGATCAAGTGTGCTCAAGGCAACCAATGGGAAAGCGGCAATGACACTTGTGTGATGATAATAACCAACAGGTCAGGAGCTACGGCATTCCCAATAATAGAAGTGTATGACCTGGACTCAGGAGTGCTCAGAGAAAGCAGCGTTGCAGTAGGAATAGCAAACGACGATACCACGTTCAAAAGCACTCACTTAGCCGATGGTGACAACGACGGCTTCCTGGAAGTGTACCAAGCATACAATGACGTGCCAAACGGTGACTTAAGGGTCTACGAGATAGAAGTGTCAAGCACGGCAATAACCTGGACTTTACTGATAACTCACGCTCTCGCCCCAAACAGGCCGTTCACAGACATAATAGTAAACAACATGGACGGCACATTAAGTAACGGCATGGAAATAACGTGGGGTTATAGCAGTGACGGCACTAACTTCGACGCTTACACAATAAGAGCAGATGGAGGAGCCGTGGTAGACGCAAGCTACTGCACAGTATTGACCTGCCCTGAAGGCGACATGCTAGGCGCTAACATGTTCCTACCATCAACCACCACGTACACAGAATTCACGGGTGACGTGTGCTACTACTTAAGAAACTGGGAAGAGAACGACCCTGGAGCGAACATAGACACAATCCATTGCTTCAGTATCTTTGCAGGGTCAGACCGTACAGAGACAGAAGTCATTAACGTAGCGCATAACTTCACACGAAGACCGATAGTCCACGAAGCTCAACTGCACGGCAGCATAGGCTTGCTCACCCAAAGGTTCACCACTGAAGGAGATGTCTTACAAGGAACCCCTGCGTTTACGGAGACTGACGTGATAATACCAGTTGATTATCAGCAGTCAGGAACTCTAGACATGATCGGAATGAACGCCTCCAGACTCGTCTATTATGATGATGCTTACACCAACCAAAACGTGGTTATCGTCAGTTCCAGTCCAGACACCGGAAACCCGGTGTGTTTTGGTGAGTTGCTAACGATTAAGCTGACGCTTTTGGATGCCGAAAGCGATTTGGGAAGGTGTCACATTCAAGAGACTTGGAGCAACGGCACACAAAAGAGCATTCAGAGTAACACATCATTTGCCCTGACGCCGATAAGCCTTAATTACTACGCTGACGAAACAGGGACGTTCCCTCTTAATTTAAGGTGTCGTGACCAGTTCCACACCGAATACGCCTCAAGGACGTACACGGTCACGGTAATCAACGACACCACCGCTTGTAACTTCAAAGGGCAAGGGGCAGTGGTCATCGATTACGTGATTGATGAAGACCTGGCCTTGAACGATGACTTCTTAACAGGTTTTAACATCGCACTTGCAGACGTGGGAGTGAGAGGCACTCTGTTCAAAGGGATGATATGGGTGCTGATGATAATGGTAGTGATAGGTGGCTTTGCACTAGCGGCTGCAAGACAAGGAATGTCAGGAAATGCCATAGGGATGATAGTCATGGTTTTCCTTGCAGGCCTCCTGGTGATAGGGTGGTATCTGGACATGATCAGTGGAGTGCCACTCGTGATGTTTAGCTTGGTTCTTGCGACAGTAATTGGTTTTAAGGTATGGAGCAACAGTGCTAATGTGGCCGGTGGTGGAGGGGCATAACCGATGAGCTTTGTTGCCAGAGTTACTTTTGTGTTCTCAGTATTGATACTTACGTGGTACATCATAGTAGTCGCTTTTGCCATGGATGACATAGCAATCGCAAGAGCTGTCGATCCTGGAAGTGCTAACCTGGTAGGCGTTGGCAGTTCAGGCGTGAATGACACCACTGCAGGACAGTTCAGTCTAGGTAATATTAAGGACATAAGTTTTATCAGGAGGTTTTGGATCACTGTTGCCGGCATGCCCTGGTGGTTTAATCTTATAATAGGTCTGTTCAATGGTTTCATGCTGTTTTTGCTTACGGTATTATGGATAATCAAGGTCATTCACGGAAACGGATAAAAAGGTAGTTCATGTGGAGGAATGAAAAAGTGACAAAAATAAATAGTAATAAAGGTAAGAAGTTCAGTGCTTTAGCTAAAAAGTTCATGAAACGTAAGAAGAGCAAGAATAAGATGCTGAAAAAACGGTGATAAGAATATGGTTTTTGTGAAGTGTGAAGAGTGTAACAAAAGGCTCAAGAAGCTTGTAACCTGCTGTAAGTGCGGAAGTCCAGTGTGCTTTTCGTGCAGGTCTTACATAGATCACAGTACTTACTGTCCTTCATGCCATCCTGCCAATGCTGATAAGCAGATGATTTACGATTACTTCAAGGACAAATACGCAGAGAAAGCAAGAAGTGCAGCGCCAATACTCATCATGACCTTGGCGATAGTATTGATACTGACCGGAATCGTTATGGCAGATGCACAATCGCTCACCACCGCTTCTTTGATCAACCACTCGTGTGAGTGGGTCAATGAAGGATGGACAGAAAAAATACATGTGTATGCCCCACCTGAATGCGTCTATGACGCAAAGAATGACAGTGAAGTGTGCTCTTCCGAGTTCATACGGGATGATTACGTGTCTCATGACGATTACGTGCTGCACTGTAAACAAGACCTGTTAATAAACACGAAACGTGTCAGTTACGAACTGCAAGGTTACAACTGCAAAGAAACAGAAGGGGAGATCATTTGTGATAGTTGTGTTGACGGGAATTGTGATGGTATCTGTGACGTGAATGGTGGGGAGACTTGCTGTAAGGTGGATGAAAACATGATCACTTGTAAAAATAGTGTTGTTGGTTGGGAAAACAAAAGTGGTGTGTTGCCAGTTAGTAAGCTGGAGGTGTGATGATGTGTGTATGGAGACAACCAATGCTGGTATGCGGAATTTATCCATCATCGTTCAAAGAAAAGAAGAAACATTTTTTGATTTTTTTGGTTTTGGTGATGCTTGTAGCATTAGCAGGAACAGCACAAGGAGCTTTGACTGATGGACTAATAAAGTATTATGACTTTGATAGTGGTTCATTATTAGATTCAGTAGGAGGAAATCACTTGACAGTAGGAGGAACGCCAACCGTCGAATCTGGAATTATAGGTAATGCTTATGAAATAGATGCACAAGGAGATTATTTATATAACACAACAGAAGTAGCATACACAAACATAACAGTATCTCAGTGGGTTTACAGAACAGGAGATGGAGGTTGTTGTGCATCAAATGCAATAATATTAGGTAGTAACACATTCGCAAACGCTGACGGAATGTATTTTTTAGGTATGAGTGCTGGAAACTCAACAGTTTCATTTGTAGCAAGTAGTAATCAATGCACAAGTGGTGGAAGCACAATAACTCTTGCATTAAACACATGGACACACTTAGTAACAGTATTAGACGGAACTGGTGGAAACATCAAGCTTTACGAAAATGGAGTCCTAAAACTAAACACAGATGACGCTGATTGTGTAGGAACAACTTTCGCTCCAACATACTACGGAAAAGTAGGAGACTTAGCAATTCAATGGTACGAAGGAAGGCTAGATGAGATAGGAGTGTGGAACAGAAAATTAACAGATGCTGAAATAGTCGAACTTTGGAATAGTGGAGCAGCATTTAATCCGTTTATCGACATACCTGTGATAGATAATTCTACTTACAATTTTTCATCGGCGAGTGCGGGAGAGAATGAGACTGCTTGGCGTGATGGAAATGAAGATGTGGCCATTACCACTCAGGATACTACTCCCACAATCAGGTTCAACACAACAGACAATGCTTATTGCAGGATTCATACAAGTGATCAGAACTGGACGACAATGGGAAATACTAGAAACTGCACTACGACAGGAACTATAGAGCACGTCTGTACTTTAGGTGTTGCTGACCAGTTTGTTACAAGCGGAAGTAATCAGTTGTACGTTGCGTGTATTGATGATGCTTTCCTTTCCGAGAACGTAACTTCGAGCAGTGGTGCTTTGGAAGTGAATTTTATCGTAAACACCACGTTAAGCATAGGCATTCTTGATGAGGACATGGTAAACATCAGCTTGGTTGTTGATGAAGGAGAGGAATTCTTTATTTTCGCGAACTGGACGTGGACTGTCAACGATTCAGCAATCACAAACACCACCGGGTTGTGTGAGTACAGCGCCAATAACATAATCACTGAAAGTTATGACTTTCAAAGTGGTGTGAACACAACAGCGTGCACTGGAGGGGCATGTACTTATATTAATCATACTGTTGCTTTCACCGGATTACATGTTGGTGCTGGCTTCAGTTTCATAAAAGACATTTACAGGTTTCAACTGTGTCATAACGGTGGTGTTCGTAGTGATTTTGTCATAAGCACTAACTGCACAGAATCGTATAGTCTTGACAAGAATTTGATTCCACTGTGTAGTGCTGGATACCTGAACTTCACTATTGAGAGCGCGAACTGTAGCGGTATAGCTGACGTGAACTTGAGCGTGTGGAGCACTGGAAACATACCGAACAAGGCATTGCGGTTGGTGGATGATTTTGTTGGTATTGACAGGATGACAAACGAGTCAGACATTGACATGGTTTACAACTTAACTTCTGGACTGTGGCTTGCAAGTCACGTGCATGAGTATTACGAACACGGCAGCACCAACATTAGCGTGAACTGCACTGCTGACGGAAGCATAGAGAACGAGACAGGCATCATGACTGTTGTTGTTGTTAACATACCTCCAGTTAATGTCTTGAGCAGTATCTGGGACTGGTTTACTGATGAAGTGACTTTTACTGATAATGTTGAGATGAAGTACCCTTTGATTTCAGGAATTAATATTACTGGTGTTTGTGCTGATGATGACTTGGCTAACGTCACATTGTACCTTAATTATTCTAGTAACAACTCAAACATAGACACCAAAATCTTTAATGTTGCTCCACCTATCGCGTCAGGAAACATAAACTACACCCAAAGCAACTTCAGCACGAACTTTAGTTTTTTGGATGGGACACTTGGTTACATCTTCCAGAGTTGTTGTGAAGACACAACCAATAACATAACGTGTGTACAGGCAGCGTTTACGGCAGAGAATGATGCTCCCGTGATTGCGTGGAGCAATGGCACGAGTGTAGAAGTAGGTGTCGTTCCAACTATCCTTAACTGGACTTGTGTTGATGCTGAAGGGGAAACAGGCACGTCTTACTTGTTCATTGACGCGCCAAACCTCTCAGTCACGCCTAACCAGACTGGAGGTTCAGGATACAGTTTCAGTCTTGACGAAGGTACTTATAACCTTACAGTCATCTGCGCTGACACCTTCCGCAACTCATCACAGGATGACCTTACCGTGCTGTACCAGATGGCCTGCACATTCAACGCAAGCAGTCCTTGTGATGGTTGTAGATACCCAGATAATGAACTAAGCGGTAGTATGCATTGTGATAATAACGTGACTATAACAAGCTGCACGTACTCAATCAATGACTTCACAGCCCAAACCATCAGTAACTGTTCCGCTTTCAATTTCACTGCTGAACGCGGGTGGAACCGGATGTATATATTAGGGCAGACTGCCGTGGGTAGCGTGAACGTCACTGTCAACTTTTGGGCTAAAGATCAGGACGCGAGTATCTTCATGTTTCCTGTGCTGTGGGCGATGCTACTAGTCATGTTTGCAGGTTTTGCTTTCGGTAGAAGACACGGCATCTTCTACGTGATAGGAGGAATTGCAGGTAGTGTTGTTGGTTATCAGCTCATAGCGTTCAGCGTGGTGTTAGGGATCGTGTTTGCTGTGATCATGCCAATCATAGGCATGGCACTGATGTGGAAGTCGTGAAAGAAGATGAAAATAAAATTATTGTTTGCATTGTTGTTCGTGTTTTTTCTGGTTCCTACAGTGAGTGGCGATTGGGTTTACCAAGAAAGTCCAAACTCATCTAATTACAGTTGTTGCGCTACTTCACCATTAAATGTTTATGATACTGATTGGTCAAATTATGCGCTTGGTAGAACTTCTATTGGTGCCGGTGTTAGTACCAGATGGTATTTGAATTACACAATACCTACCCGTACTGTAAGAATTAACTACCTGTATAAGCATGGTAAGTCACCATCATCGTTCATATTGAACATCAGTGGGGATTCTTCTTGTATGAACAATAATAGTTTTGATGTTAAATTATTTAGTTATCATAAGGCTGATGGAACAGATATTTGTTATACTTCAGTAAGTTGCTGGAATGGAACAGATTATACTGAACTGTACAGATATACAAAAGTCGCGAACTTTTGTAGTTTTGAAAGACGTATTTATGAAGAAGCTGTGTGGTGGTTTATTGAACTTCCTGATCCTCCTGCCTGTATTGATGACTTGGGCAGTCCAGCAATCAACTTCTTCATAACTATAGCCGTCATGTTCATAATCCTGGCAAGCATATTCCCTTCTTTAGTGAAGAACTTGAGATTTATGATAGTGTTTGGACTGATAGTCGTGTTCGGAGGGCTGGTGATCTGGCTACTGCAAAGGTTGGGATCGGGAATATGCTGAAGAAAGAGCTATCAGTGATCAGCAAGAGCAAGAAATTAATCACTTCTGACCTCAATCTGATGATTTGAAATAAACAAACCACCTAGTTTCACTATTTTTTCTCACTGATGTTGTAGTCCCCAATAATGGTTTGACTGGAAATAATTTCAGTACATTCTCGAACTTGATATTAAAATCATTGAATTTAAATACCAAAGTCCCATAAATATCTAAACATCTCCACAGCTCTTTAAAACCCTTCTGAAGATCATTCTGCCATGTTTCAGGATTCAAAGCACCATAACTTTTCGTCATCCTACAAGACATACCTTTAGATTTGATATGAGGAGGATCCCATACTATCAACTTGAATTGCTTATCTTTAAAAGGCAGACTTCTGTAATCAGCAAGCATATCCGGCTTTACTTCTCTATTACTTCTCCAGGGAATAAAACCTTTTTCTTCTTCTCGAATGTCTATATATAAAGTATCTTTATTGTGTTTATCAAACCATATAGCTCTCATTCCACAACAGGCATCTAAGATAGGTTTATTTTCATTTACTTCCTTATCTGCTAATGTATGTTGTTTCATCAGGTCTAACCTCTAAGTTTCTCTTTAAAACCACAATCACATTCCCAACCAATAGGCTCTACGTCTGTTTTCTGCTGACTAGTTGTTTCTATTGTACGTCTACCGATACTTTCTTCAAATATAGGATTCATGTATTCTTTACATTTTGGGCATCGTTTTGGATTCTTTCGCATCATTTAGCCTCAAACTCTGTAACCTTTATCTTTATGCGTCCAAACCTCTGACTTCCCATCATTACATGCAGGACATTTATCAAATGGTTTCTCTTGGGTATGTTTGCATAAAGGGCATTGATACCGCACTATTTCTTTACATCCCATGTTTTCGCCTCATTTATCGCAAAAGCACATCCAGAGAGATGCACCACATTCATCACAGGTGCAATCTGGACAGTTCTCAGCACCGTTCTGGTCTGGATTCGCTTCATGTGTTGGACATAGCATCTTATCTCCTCAATCTTCTGAATCGAGCATTTCCTGTAGCTCATTCAAATCTTCATCGCTCATCTCAGTCATAATCAATTCCATCTTCTTAGTGATTATAAAGCACCTCTTTTATTTGTGCTTCTACCCCAAAAGCGTTTGTGTTACGCTTCTACGGATGTCTTCGTTCAGAACCCTATAGCTCTCAAGGCTTGCTGGATTGCTATGCCTCGAAAGACAGCTTATGGTGTTGGTATCATAGATACCCTTCTTCTCCACACACAACCTGCCCCACTCGTTGATAGCATAGTGGCGCGTGCTGTGCATAGAGAGCCTGTGTTTTCTCCTACCATCCTTCGTATGACCGTATATCTCGGTCAGTCCTGCCTTTTGCCGATACTTTCCTATCATGCTCAGGACTGTGCTTCTGGATAGCTGTCGATAGCTGCCCTGGTATTTACTCCAGAACAACCACCCTCCACAAGCCCATATCTTGTCTCGGTTCTGTTTGATATGTCCCTTCAAAGCCCCTATTAGCTCAGGGAATAGAATAAACGGCTCATTTCTCCGCTTATTCTTCTGCTTCGACAAGGTTATCTTTCCCTTCTCGAAGTCTATATGGTTTCTCCCTTCACCTGGAACCAGGCTCAAGTTCAAGATTTCAGATATTCTGAATCCCGAAAGAGTCCCGATATAAATCAGGTTACGGTACTTGTCGTTGCACACTTCTTTTAATTTATTTATGTGTTCTGTTGTGGGGAGCTTATCCCCTGCTTTACATGACATTTTTTGTCTCCATCAAAGGAGACATCAAGGAACATAAAAGACGGTTGTTTTCAAACAGGTGGCACAACCGACAAAGCCCTTTTCCCTTGATGTTATTCCATTGACCCTATCGAGCCAACAGCATCAAAGGAACACATAACCATGAATTTGCCCTTACAAACTTCTAATCGTTAAATTAATCAAAAATACAAAAATAACAATTAATGACAATGTAACCGCCGTTTTAAAACTTTTATCTTCCATATTCATTACCTCGTTACAAAATCTGCTTAAATTCTTCTATACGCCTACACTTAGTACAGTGTGCTTTTATAGATAGTTTATCATGTATCTCTTTAGTTGTTAAGTGAAACTCTCCTATCGAACCGCAAGGCGCTTTCATCTTAACGGGTCTATTTGTCGGTCTTTCTTCTTTAGCCATTTTTCTTTGAGATATGATTATTATGCGGGTTCATTAGGACTGTAACACTTATGGTGAAACTTCTTTAGTAACTGCCTCTTTCTTTGCTGGAAAAAGGTTTTGCCTGTTGTTCCACATAGCCATACTTCTATGACTTGGTGATTACCTTCAATGGGTTTTCCACATTCATTACATTTACGGTATATTCTTCGTACCATATTTCTTACCTAATCTACCTACAATGCTTATTCGTTATAGCATTGACAGTTTCCATATCATCAAAAAGCGCCTCTACCTCTTCTATTTCTTCATTAGTCCAAGTATCATCATTCTCAATTTTCTCTCTGAATTTGTCTTTATTCATATCATCACCTTCTTACGACTTCTTGCTAATTTTGTCAATTATCTTTTGAAGCATTACATTATCGGGGTGGTCTAAAGGCATATCACCAAATCCCTCGTCAAACTTTGCAAGCATACATTCGTCGAGCATCTTTGCTTCTTTCTTAGTAAAATATATATTTGGCATATTATCACTCTTTTGTTTTGAATATATCTTCAAAAAGTATTCTCAAATCTCTTTTAGCATTATATCCTAAACTTGAATGTTGGTATTTATCGAACCACTTATCAAGTCTTTTCTCCGCTTCCTTTTCAGTCAATCCCATATTATTCACCCGAACCATTCATCTGTTTGGATTGTTTCTTTAATTGCCTATGGTCTTCATACTCCTCTAATAGCTTGGAATATGTTTTCCAATGGTTTTTCTTCATCCACGATATAAAGCTTGTAAAGTTCATATCAATTCACTTAAATCTTCGTATTATATTGAGTTCGTCTTTATTTCTATCCCAATACTTTCGCATTCTTACATTACGTTTATCTATGTTTTCCCTATCTTTACTTTTATATTCTGGATGGGTAAGTTTATACTTGAATTGGTGTACTCTATTCATAGCATTATAACATTCTTTACAGTACCCTTTATAATTAAGATCACTCTCTTTTTGACACTTCTTACAATTCAACGTCTAGCCTCTATAATTTCTAATGCTTGTTTCGTTCTAAGATTCTGGATTTCGAGCTTCTCAGTATGTCTCTTCTTGCTAAATGTGTCTCTTGCATCCAAAGTCTTTTTCAAAAAATCCAAATCCATTTGTTTACTTGCTTTTCTTATCTTCAAATCCATTTTTGGTTTCTCCTTCACCTCTCTGATGAAGTTACGATGATTTTGATTACTTCTTCTTATTTGCAGCTTTAAGCGCCACATCAATAGCATCACCAGCATACTCTAACAATATACCTTCTGACAGTTCTACAGTTCCTTTTATGGAATTCTTAAAGTGAGCCATGCCTTGTTCTTTTGGTGTAGCCATTTTATGAGCCTTTGTTTTTAACTTGTTCTAATCTTTCTATTCTTTGTTGTTCTAACACTATACCTTTCTTTGCGTATAATATCCTCGCTTGAAGATATGATATGTCTGCTTCAAACATAGCTTTCCTTTGTTTAGCAAAATTTATCTTCTGTATTAATCCATGTCTTATAGTCATTTTTGCCTTCAATCATCTACTTCTACCTTTAACCTAATTCTTTTACCTAAATACTCTTTAGGTATTGATAACCTACCTATGTTTATTATTTTATAATGATTCACAAGCCACCAAGACCTACGGGTTGCCCTATTCTGACCACCTTTACTCGTCTGTGAAGTTGTTTTTCTTTCCACATATCCATACTTGTTTATGTACACTTTGTTCACAACCTTTGTTCACAGTCCTATGATCTTGCTTACTTGTTTTTATTCTTGTTTTCTGTTTTTATTAGTAGGTTTATCAACTCTATCTCTTTCATTTCCTGTTCCTTGATGAAGCTTTTTGCTTTCTTCTGTAGTTCCTTTATCCGATCAGCAGTCTTTCTTTGGTTGTCAAACATGCGTATTCTTTCGTTGAGTATGATTAATAATTCTTCATTAGCCATTTTGTTGCTATTAGTGTCTATTCTGTTCACACCATCTAATACCTGTAATCCATCCTTGAGCGTGAATCTCTTGTGGAGATAAACTCATGTCTTTGATTTCTGCATAAGCATCTTCTTGTGGTGATTTAGATTCTTCTTTTGCCATAATGTTCTCCTCTAATTTAGATATTCTAGCTTCGAGTTCCTCTATCTGTTTATCACGGTCATAATCTGATATTGGTATGTGGTCTTCCATATTAATCACATCTGGTTAATCTCTTACTATTCTCGTGTTTTGATTGAAATCCGCATCGTCCCAACCCATTAACTCTTTAATATCCTCTCTTGCAGACTCATCTATAAAAACCTGTAATGGGGACTTATTCCTTCTGTTTATCAGTTGATATTTCATTTGTTTTTCTCACGATGTTAGCATAATATTGAGTTTAACACGACCACGATTACAATACCAAATTCTATTCCTGCAAGCGTGCCAATGAGCCGAGCTTCCCATTTTTCTGTTTTAGTCATTTTTTCTCGAATTGTTATTATCTCCAATCAAATCCTTGCGTATGATTACTATGCTTGAATATTGCATGAAGCTCTACTTTGACCTTTTCTTTTCTACAAAACTCGCCTAACTCATCTAACATCTTTGTTATCTCTTGGCTTACAGTCATATTCATTACCTCTTTACGCAATCTTATTAATTAAATCTATTATCGCACTTGTAACACCATATCCTGCAAGTATGAGCGTTCCATACCACGGCCATTTAGGTATTACTATATGTGTTTTTTCATCATATACCATCTTCCTACCTTTTATCCTCAATCATCCGAATAATGCTCCAACAACCTGCTCATCCTCTTTGGAACATATCTGGGCTTTTTTTACTTCTTTTCCATCCTTGTCTTTGACTATTATGACATGATGAGATGGAACATCAAGCAATTTCAATAACAGTTCTCTTGCAGTTATATTTCCCATCTTTGAACCTCTATCATTTGAATATTCTACCTATAAAATATAATGGAGCAGTTATAGGCAATAACATAATCGAAAACAAAAAGCAGGATCCTTTGATTACATATTTGTCATCAAAAATAGAGTCTGCATATACTGTATTGAAAATAGGCATCATCTTCCATAATTCATGAATTTTTTTATCTCCCATATTCTTAATCTCAAATTGATACTCTTAATAGTACATATATCAATAACAATGCCATAAATGGGAATGTTGTTAAGCTGATTACATCATCCATTATTTGGTCTCATTCTTTGTCTTTGTTCCAGTAAGGGCTTTTGCAGCTAGGGCAAACTATTGGTTTTTCTTCTGATCTTGGATACCAGGAATGGTCACACCTCTTGCATTTTTGTTTTGTGATAGACATATACTATAAGGATATACTATAGGTATTTAAGCCTTTCTGTCTGTTACACCTGAATTTTCAGAAAGTTCAGAAACCGATAGTATTATATACAACATATACTTTTCTCGAAAGCCATGATGACACCAGCAGAAGAACGATTCAGGGAATTACAGGACGATTACATCACAGCCCTGCAGTACCGCCGTCTTACTCCAGGCTACTCAGACCTAAAAGCCAGAGAGCAAAAAGCCAGGGAAGAATTCTACAAGGAGCTGCTGACAGGATCGGAGAACGTCATACCCACGAATGACAACCCTTTCGGCATCATAAGAGATTACTCATAGAAAGGTTTATAAAGTAAAGTGCCTTACACACCTTCTAGTATGACCAGTGCATGAGTAAACAAAAATGGGTAGAACAAACGTAAGAAAACACATGAGGCGCACTCCTAAAGGCCGCATGACTACAGTCACCAGACACTCTCGTTCTTTAAAGAATATGTCTTACCCTCAACTGCAAAGACATAACATCAATCTAAAACCTACAGGTGATGCAGACAATGACGGTGTGATCAACATGAAAGACTGCAGGCCGTTAAACAAGAAAGAACAAGGAATCATCCATGCCTTAATAAAGAAAAAAGAAGAATTAGTAAAGAAAAGGGCTAAAAAATTAGAAGCCAAACAAGACAAACTACTAAAAAAGATTGATGCTGAAGCAGGACAGTTACAACAAAAAAGAAAAGTGATGGTTCAAATAAACAAAAACTTGCTACTAAAAAGACAGTTAAAGGCGCTGAAACAAGCTAATTTCAGAGCCACACGAACTGGTAGAATAGTCGCTTTCGTCAGAGATCCCGAAACAGGAAAAAAAGTAAGCAAAGGATTCAACAAATTATTCAAAGAAATAAACAAACTAGGATAATCACTTAATAAACAAAAATGGCTAAAGGAAGTGGCACACCTCAACTGCAAAGAAAAGTCAAGATCATAAAAGCACCAAAAAATACGACTTTCAGAAAAGCAGAAATATCACGGTTTGGCAAGTCACTAAAGATAGTCACGTTCAAGAAAATAAAAAGAAAGTAATCACTTAACAAAACAAAGATGCCAAAATTCAATAAAAGATATGTAGTATTCGGTGAACGAAACGAATCACCATCAGCAACTATTTTCTCATCAAACAGTCTCAAAAAAGCAAGAGGAATAGCAAGAACAACAAAAGGCGCTAAATTATGGAGACAATCAAAAGTCACCAAAGCTGAAAGAAAAAGAGGCGTTGGAAGTTTCAGTGGATATGTAACAAGAAAACGTCTAAAAATACGAAGATAAAAGACAAAATGTCGTATAAGATTAAAGTCAAGAGAACCAAAATGAGCAATCTTACTTCTGTTCGCCAAGTTGAACGTATGAGATTTAAGAAGAAAAAACAGGCTACTGATTTCAAAAAAGAGTTCGTTCCCAAAAGAGGTAGAGTTATAAAAGCATAACTTAAAAATCAATTCTTCTTTTCTTCTTCATCAATAATTTTGATAACTGCTTTCTCGAACATAAAGCAGCTCTGTTCATAATGCAGATTCTTTATTCGTTTCCTTATCTTTTCTGCAAATTCATTGATTATAGTCACTTATATCACGGAACCTTCTTATTCTACAATAGGTATTATGAAATTACCGTAAGTCATATCAACACAATGATGTTTCCTTGTCTTTGGTTTATATTTCCTTTTACTCTTCACCATATTATATAGCTGATCTAAATCTTCGACGTCTATCTTCATTAAAGTCTCTGCAAGCACTTTTTCAGCATCTAAACCATCTTTAAGTGCTTTCGCTATCTCCTTAACTTTCTTAGCTCTTTCATCAACAACTCGTTTATTCACCGGCTTAAATGTAGTCTTACCATTAACCTGTTTCGGTTGATATGGTTTACCATCAATGATTATATAATCAAACTGTTTTTCGATCTTATGTACTTTTTCTTTTTTCATGTTTATCACGTTTGTCATCAATCCCTGTCATCTTCCCATTCACTGTCATCTTCTTCCCGGTCATCATCCACTTTCTAATCACCCTTTTTTGGAGGCCGCAAGGGGTAAAAGAGGCAGAGAAGCTGCACTAGCAACTCGAAAGCACAAACCCCCTCACAGCTATCTCCAATTATCAGCCTTCAGCTTGAGCTGTCAGCACGTGCTGATCATTGCTCTTGCTGGTCACTGTTAGCTCTTTCATTTGAACTTATCAGCGTACTGCTCAAAGACTATGCTCATGGCTCCTTCATTGGCAACGTATATTCGTCCATCAACAGGATCCATGCACGTAAGTTCCCCACCAATATGAGTACCTTCTAAGTACTCAAGCTCAACATCCCACTCCTGGCTATCAGTAAAATCACCAAGCATCTTACAGGCCTGCTCATTACTCACCGGCATCGCCATGACCACAATGGACATGATTGCCAAGACCAAGAAACAGATCAATACCGTTCTTTTCTTCATTTTGGTTTACCTCCTGTTTTTTGATTATCAGTTGCTTCCACCCATGATGACCGTCCATTCTTCTTGGCAGTCACCAGTCCTAACTCCTTCAGTGCTTTTATCCTTCTGCTTACCGTTGTCGAATGCATTTCCATAGCTCTTGATATGGCTCTCTGTGTCAGTCCCGGGTGTAATTGTATGTAACGGAAAACTTCAACTAATCGTTTCATTCTTTCCTCTTGGCTTTCTTTATTGCGTGCCTGACTTCTGTTATTATGTCGTAAGCCTTGAGCCTGATGTTAAACAGGTCTGTCTCAAGCTGTTCCAGGTCTTTCTTGATCTCTTTTACGTCGCGCATGTTTTCGACACTAGAATCATCTTTTCGTCTTTATTTGTCTTGTTCATCCTGCTCTTATTTTGGGTTATGTCCCCTGGCATTGCCGACCATAACTCTATCAGTGCATCTATTGTTTCTTTCTTCAGCTCTTTGGGAAAATTTATTATGACTCCTCTTTTCATCGTCAACCACTCTAAAGTTCCTTCCGCAAGTTCCGCACTTGTACCTATTTTTGCTGATGCGCTTTGCTCCTGCCGCGTGGCAGTGTGGACAACGAAGGATGTTGTCGCTGCATAGTGTTGTCTGTTCCTCCGTCAAATGATTACCCCTGGACTTACTCGTCTACCATTACGGCGTAGTCCTTGTACTTTGCCGTGCCTGACTTGTTATCTTTCATCCCCTTGAAGAGGACTGCGATCTTCTGTCCTGGCTTTACTGCGTTGCCTTCTATCAAGTCTTTGACGATGTTGTTGACGAAGGTCACTTTGATCTCTTCACCGTCCTTTACTTTCAGTGCGTAGCTGTCTTTGTACTGTGCACTCACGTCGCAGCTTATGAACTCACCGTCTAGTCTTTGTCCTTCTTCCAGCTTCACTACATTTCCGCTTGTCAGTTCTTTCATTTCTTATCACCTTTTAGTTGGTTGGTTTTTGTTTCACTCTCTTTTTTTTTGGTGAAGATGATACTTTCTCTATAATCACAACATTCACATCTCTACATACATTACATATAGGGAATACTCTTCCAGTTCCTGTTTTCATTATTCCATAATCGTTCTTTTCTGTGTCTAGTTCTCTTTTGCATAAATCACAGATTCCTGTGTTCATTACATATTCTATTGATTTCTCAGCTAATCTATTTTCGTGTTCTTCTATTGCTTTCAGCATCCCTTTAAGTTTCTCTACACTTACGTCACTGGTTATTGTTATGTTCATATTATTACCACCATTCCCTTACTGAATCGTTAGATGTTATTTAATTGTTTCTTTGTCATTACATGGTGTCGAAGAAGATTTCATTCTTGAGGAACTCCTCATTTGTTATGTCGTTGCCTACTGCTTTCCTGTCGAACAGGTCACTTCTGAAATACTTTTTCATCTGCTTTGCCTGCTCATTCTGATAAGCTTCCATTGCTTTCCTCTGATCCTTTGGTGTGAGTCCATCCCTTAACTTCAGCGGTTCGCTGTCTTGCCAGTCATCGACGCTGAAACTTTTTCCGTTCCAGTCCCTCTTGTCATCGTTCAGGTTGAAGTCTTTGGTTAGGTACATGATGCTGCCGCTGTTTATTCCCATCCTTGAGCTTTCTTTCATTTTGGTGAAGCGTTCCATCGCTATCCTTCCCGTGTCTATTGCTCTCATGAAGTCGTAGTCTGTGCTCATGAACCTGCCTACTCCTTTGCTTTTGCAGACGCTTGGCTTGCCGTTAAAGTCTAGTTTGTATAATTTGCTTCTTATGAATAGTGCGCCATCAGCTACTTTTTCTAACTCCCACCCTCCTAACTCGTCTTTTTCTTCTATGCATGGTCTTGTCATGTACGCACTGTCAGTGTCAGAATATAATAAGTGCTTCTTGTGTGGTGTTATGTCTTGTATGAGCTTGACCCTGCCAAGCATTGTCGTGTAAGAACTCAGTATGGGGAATGAGTACCTCATCGGCTTGGCTTCCTTCATGGTACTGACCAACACTCCTTCATTGCTTACGCTGAACTTGTCCAGTGGCTTTCCGTCCATGCTTGCCCTTCCGTCCTTGTCGAATGTAAGCCTGTCGGCAACGTGAAGTTCCTCCATGTTCATAAAATTGGTTCCCCACTTGCCGAACAGACCTCCATTCATAAGTGTCTTGACCATTGCCTCAAAAGGATGTTTTCTCAGCTTGTAATCTTTCCTTATCTTATACAGTGTCTTTACTGCTTCCTTGAATGGCTTGAACAATGTGTGGTAGTAGATCATCTCTCCAGGGTCTACTTCATATCCCATGTCCATCGCTTTCCTTAGTTCGTGATTGGTGAACCACCCTTGAAAAGTGCCGTAAGGAAACAACAGCTTATCGTTTGTCTTTATGCCGAGCATTGGCACGTAACTATACGGTGCTTTCACTTTTGCGTGGCAGATGCCTTCGTACTCTTCTATCAGTCCCGTGTTGGACTTGTCTCTGTGAACGAATGTGCTTGGGTGTGGGTAGCTCCCTTTACCATCCACTCCTTTTAGCATCACTCCCGGGTAGGAACTCCTGTAGTCATAGCAGTAGACTTTCCCTTCATAAGTCCCTCTTTTAAATACTTGCGTCATACCACCCCTGAACGACCCTAAAAAGTGTTTCCTAAGCTGCAGGTCAGGTTCTCTAGTAAAAGGCGTCTTCTGGTGGTTTCTACGCCAGTAATCCATACCCACACTGCCTATTGTGAGCTTTAGCTTCATGTTGTGTGCTGTGCAGAACTGCTTGAACTTCTCAGCGAACAGGTACGTGATTCTTGAGTCCTGGACGTTGTACCTTATGAGTTCTTCCCATTCTTCATCGTTCCTTGGCCTTCTTGCTATGATTCCCAGGCCTTCAGGGTTGTTCTCCATGACCCTTGGCTTGTCATGCTTGTCTATACCCACGATCTTGCCCAGATTCGCCACTGATGCCTTCATGTAATTGGTGCTGTCAACAAAAGTCCACACCCTCCTTCTCTTGTTCTCCTCTTTCCTATGAATTGCAGCTAATAATCCATGTCGGTATATGAAACTGAAGTCATTAAGCCTGTCCCTAAACAACATGTTAAAATCAAACTCTAAGTTAGTAGCAAATATGTATGAACCCCTGAACTTCCTACCTAACAAGTAATCCTGCATCTCTCTCTTGTCCCTAAACACTTCCTCAGTATTATCCCCCACCACACTACCAACCACGAAGTTCTGCTCCCAACACTTCACACTCTTACCTGACTTCCTCAAGAAATCCTTTCTTACGTGCTCAGTCTCAATATCAAACCCAAATACCTCTAACTTATTGCAGGCCTTCCCTTTCAGCGGAACCAAAAGGTTATCATGAAACTCTTTTGAGACTGATAAATTCATCCTTCCACACCTCAAACCAATAATCCACGACTTCCACATCAACAGGTGAGAACTCCGCGATTGCAGCCCCGTTCCTCAACGCGTCATTAAGGGCTTTGCTCTTCTCCCTCCTCAAGTCAAACCCACCACTGCTCCTGGCCTGCACCCTCTTCTTCTTTCCATCCGCACTGAAGTATATCGCGTCCACGACTGCAAACCCGAACTTCTTACCTGGACTGTTAGTCATGGTAATAGTCCTTAACCGGTTAAGCGTCTTGTTATAAGATACCATCTTCCTCTCATTACTCAGCTTAATACCAAATACTTTCTTCGTGTTCTTTACTTCCCACTTACCAGCCTTAGTCTTGACGCTGAAAGCTCTCTTGTCAACACCATCAGTGCTGATAGACTTCCACACTTCCTTCAAGTCCTTCTTCCTTGAAGTCGCCAACGGCCTCAACGTCGCAAAGTCCCTCACGACAGTCCTGTTCTTCTCCCTAATTATCAGAATTCTCTTCCTGCTGACAGTACCATCATAATTAGAAAAGACTAATTCACGCTGCAGACCCCTTTTTTTCTTGATCCTCTTGAAGGTCTTAAAGCTTCTTGTCAGTCCTCTTTCTTTGAGGAACTTCTTGAGGTCTTTAGCCTCGACAGTTCTTTTACTTCCCATTCTTTAAACTCATCTCTTAATCCCCTATCATTCAAGAACTCGAAAAGTTCACGACGGCTGATCTCATCCATGGATGACACCCTGCATCTTTAACTTATTGACCAAAGAAAACATGCCCTGAGTTATCACGATCCTGTTATCCACAATATTCAACATTCCAAAATCATTTAAGATACTCACGTAACCC
>SDBS01001512.1_pt1 | contig 23552 bp, 18 predicted proteins | sample 2277091 | NCBI WGS metagenome assembly SDBS01 (sample SAMN10404972, study PRJNA504765) | marine sediment metagenome | isolation source: marine sediment core GS10_PC15, 163 cmbsf | place: Arctic Ocean: Southern Knipovich Ridge | collected 2010
CCAATATTGTGGCCGTGCTCTTTCCGGAGGTCGCCCGGATGTTCGCCCTAAAACAATACCGACAAATTCTGCGTTTGCACGACCGCCTGTTTGTCTACATGATCGGCATTGCGCTGGTCTGTTTCGGCGGGCTGTATCTTGTCGGCGAGTGGGTTTTTGCCTTATGGATGGGGGACCTGGCGCTTTTTGATCGGCGATTATTTATCATTTTTTTGATGACCAATGGGTTGTTTGTGATCTCCATCCCGGCGACTTATTTTCTGGGCGCGGTCGGCTGGCACCGTTTCTCGACCTCGCTTGGGCTCGTGCAGGGGGTCGTCAACCTGGCGCTCAGCATTGCACTTATCGGGCATTTCGGCGTTATCGGGGTGGCGCTGGGTACGCTGATCTCGTTTATCCTTACCAATTTTGTCGCCAATATTATATACTTTCGGAATAAGATGAGCGCGTTAGCGCGGGGTATCAATCAGATGGCCGGGGCCGATGCTGCCGTTGGAGGAGTGGAATGAACATTGCCGTTCTAGCACCGGCGTTTCTGTTTGCCGACCAGGAACGCAATTTTAACGGCTATAATTTTCAATTCCTGAAAATATACAAGCCGCTGATCTACTTGAAACGCCCCTGGCATTATTTCCACTACCGCAACGCCCTGCGCCGGCAAGGACTAAACCCCAATGAATACTCGTTTATCCTTAATGAACGGTCATTGCGCGCCCGGGCCGATGTGCTGTTGTGTTTCAATGGCATGGCCCATATCGCAGAGAATACGCCACCCCGGGGATTTGACGGGTTAAAAATCTGGCATGTGATGGACTACTCGTTTTTCGCTGAGCGGCAGAATGCCGCCCTGGAAACGGGCCTGGTGGATTATGTGATGGCCTACGGTCGCCTGGATCGCCACTGCGGCTTTTTCCAAAACCACTACCCCGGATTTATCGGCCGGGTCATCGATGTTCCATTTGGCTACGCCCCGCGTTTTCACTCCAGGACCCCGGCGGCCGACCGTCAACACAAGTGCATCGCCCTGGGAGCGATCAATCCCGTGGAAACCGACGTGCCGCCCGGCGACAAACTCTACGACTGGTTTGCCTATTTCGCCGAACGCAGCAAATGGTCACACAATCTCCGCCGGTTTGTGATCGAAAATGAACGCGACCTGGAAACGGTTATCGCCTCGATGCTGCCGCATTTCCCCCAACGGAATAATCCGAACTATGATGCCCCGACGGTGCTCAACGAGTACGCGATGTTTCTCAATGATGAGAGCATCGCCAATTTCCCCCCGGCGCGGACGTATGAGGGAGTGGCCGCCGGCTCGATTATGGTTGCGCGCAAACACCCGGCATTCACGGACCTGGGTTTTGTCGACGGCGAAAACTGCCTGTTTTTGCCGGAGATTACCGTGAAAGCCGTCCATGAAAAGCTAAAATCAGTCCTGGCCGATGAGCAAATGCTATCCTCGTTGCAGCAAAACGGTTTGGAATTCATCCGGAGCTATCGCCACGAAAATATCGCGGCCGCGCTGTATAAGCGAGTGGCCAAACTTGTCGATGAGCAACCCCATTGAATCTTTGAAGATGCTGCGGCGGGCTTATCTGGTCTTCGGCTCGCTCCGGGCCACCGCCAAATGGTATCGGCTCAAGGGTGTCCAGCGCTATGCCTACTTCCAGCAGCATTACTATGACGGCGCCGCGAAATCGACTAATTACGAAACGGACATCAAAGAAGAAGGCATCGTCGGCTCGTACGAGGCCCAAAACGAATGGCCGGATTACGACACGTACCTGATGAAGTATATTGACGAAAGTTTCACCAATAAATATGCCCTGGATTTCGGCTGCGGGCCGGGACGGAACCTGATCAAGTATTATCGCCGTTTCGCCCGACTCGACGGCGTCGATATCTCCGTGGGAAACATCGCCAACGCCCGGAAAAATCTGGCGTACCACGACGTCCCGCAACCCCGGCTATATGTGAATAACGGCTACGACCTGGCCGAAATACCCGCTGACACCTACGATTTTGTGATGTCGACGATCACCCTGCAACACATCCCCGCATATTGCACCAGGTACAACTTACTTGGTGAGTTTTTCCGGGTCCTGAAAAGCGGCGGTCGAATTTCGATACAGATGGGCTATGGCGACGACGCCCCGCAGGCGGTCGGTTATGACGAGGACTATTTTAATGCCCTGTTGACCAACCGCGGCTGCGATACCATGGTCACCTCCCCCGAGCAGCCGCGCCGCGATCTGGAGAAAATAGGTTTTACCTCTTTCGAGCATTGGATCAGAGATGTCGGACCCGGAGATTCTCACCCCCATTGGGTCTTTTTCACCGCCGTTAAACCCTAGAAATCGGATGATCGGCGCAGGTTTTATCTAAAATCCCCGCATTTTTTTCTGGACAAGCCCAAAAACCTCAACTACCCTAATAGCGTATTTCGGCGGGCGCATTCCCCGGTAGTGTAGGGGATTGCCTAAGCGACATACCACGGACTTTAAGGGGGAGCAGGGTCCGATGGAAATAATCGCCCACCGCGGGCTGTGGTCAACGCCGGATCAGAAAAACAGTGATCGGGCCATCCATGAGGCGGTGGAAAACGGGTTCGGCGTGGAGATCGATCTGCGCGATCACGGCGGGCGACTGGTGGTTTCGCACGATATCCCCGATGATTCGGCACGCGACTTCGAGCAAGTAGTCGGCTCGCTGGCCGATCTGCCCGCATTCAATATTGTCCCCTGGGCCTTAAACATTAAAGCCGACGGGCTGCAGCGACTGGTTTTGGACGTTGTTGACCGGTATGCGCTGACCGGCGCATTTTGTTTTGATATGTCGGTGCCCGACGGGCTTGGGTATTTGAAACTCAGCGGTCACTGCCGGGTCTACACCCGGCAATCGGAATATGAGGCCGACCCGCCCTTTTATGCCGAAGCGGACGGGGTCTGGCTGGACGAATTCAACACGCGCTGGATAACCGACAAAATCATCATCGACCATCGCCGGCAAAATAAGCAGGTTTGTATTGTCTCCCCGGAATTGCACGGGCGCGACCATCTGCCGCTATGGCAGCAATTAAAGAAATCCGGGGCGGTAGATGATGATGATTCCATCCAATTGTGTACCGATTATCCGGTGCAAGCGCGGGAGTTTTTCGGTGATTAAAGCAGTGATCTTTGACATGGACGGCGTGCTCATCGACGCCAAGGAATGGCATTACGAAGCGCTTAACAAATCGCTTTCCCTGTTCGGCTACCAGATCAGCCGCTACGACCACATGGTGACCTACGACGGCCTACCGACTCGGAAGAAGCTCAAGATGCTGACTTTGGAACGCGGCCTGCCCGAGGAGCTGCATCCCTTCATCAGCGAAATAAAACAAAAATTCACCGTCGATTGTGTCCATCGGTTATGCAAACCGATGTTCTGCCACGAATACGCACTTTCCAAGCTCAAGCATGAAGGGTATCGCCTGTCGGTTTGCTCCAATGCCATTCGCAATTCATGCCGGCTGATGCTCGAGAAAGCCGGATTGTTGCGGTATCTGGAGTTTTTCCTCAGCAACGAAGACGTGGTCAAGCCCAAGCCCGACCCCGAAATCTACAACACCGCGATAAAACGCCTGGGGTTGGCGCCGAAAGAATGCCTGATCCTGGAGGACAACGAGCATGGGATCAAGTCCGCGATCGCCTCCGGCGCCAATGTGTTTATCGTCAAGACGATCGCCGATGTTACCTACGATCACCTCAAACGTCAAATCGACAGGTTTACCGGGAAGGAACGTCATGCCAACCAAACTGAATTTGCTGATCCCGTTGGCGGGTAGCGGGAAGCATTTCAAGGACCAGGGATACATTTTTCCCAAGCCGCTGATCGAAGTCGACGGCAAACCGATGATCCAGGTTGTCTGCGAAAATTTGACCGGACTGGCGGCGGCCAAATTGATTTTTGTCGTCCGCAAGGAAGATGTCGATGGCTTTGCCCTGACCGACGTTTTGAATCTGCTGGCGCCGGGATGCGAAATTATCATCTCCGAGCGGCCGACCGCCGGCGCGGCCTGCAGCGCGTTGATGGCGATCAAATTTATCAACAACGACGACCCCCTGGTTATCGCCAACGGTGACCAGTATCTAGATATCGACGTCGCCGATTTTCTCACCGATGCGCGGACCCGAAAACTGGACGGTTCGATGATTACTTTCCGGTCGATTCATCCCAAGTGGTCGTTTGCCAAGCTTGACGATCAGGGGTATGTGATGGAGACGGCCGAAAAGCGGCCCATCTCGGAGAACGCCACCGCCGGTATCTATTATTTCGCCCGCGGAGATTATTTCGTTGAGGCCGCCGAGGAGATGATCCGCAAGGACGCGCGCGTGATGGACCAGTTTTTCATTTGCCCGTGTTATAACGAACTGATCCTGCAGGGGAAAAAGATCGGTGTCTATCCGATTAATGATAAAGCGATGTTGCCGCTGGCCACCCCGGAGGGGGTCAAGGCGTTCGAACAACGTGAGGCGATGCCGACTCATGCTTAATATCGTGATTCCCATGGCCGGCGCCGGTTCACGTTTCGCCCAGGCCGGGTACGACAAGCCCAAACCGTTTATCGACGTCGTCGGCCACCCGATGATCGAATGCGTGCTGGCCAATTTGCAACTACCCGACGCCCGCTTTATCCTGATTGTCCGGGGCGAACATCTCCAACAAGAGACAACCTATTTCGATTCCCTGCGGCACAAATATCCTGTTGCCCTGGTCACCGTCGACCGCCTGACCGAGGGCGCCTGCTGTACGATCCTGCTGGCCGCCCGGTCGATCAATAACGACGAACCGTTGCTGCTGGCCAATTCCGACCAACTGGTCGACATGCACATCGGCGATTTCATCGCCGATGCCGATCACCGGCGGCTGGACGGCTCGATTCTTACGTTTTATGCCGACGACGAAAAGTGGAGCTACGCCAAGACCGACGAACACGGGCTGGTCACCGAAGTGAAAGAAAAGCAGGTGATCAGCGATCAGGCCACGGTGGGGATTTATTATTTTGCGCGCGGCAAGGATTTTGTCCAGTTTGCCGCGGAAATGATCGCCCACAACGACCGGGTCAATAACGAATTCTATACCTGCCCGGTATACAACTACGCGATCAAGGCCGGCCGAAAAATCGGCATCTATGAAATCAGCGGCAGCCAGATGCACGGGCTGGGTACCCCGGAGGATTTGCGGGATTATTTGCAACTCGTTGGGGCGGCGCGGTAGTGTACGGCATAATCCCGCTGGCCGGTCCGGATTTTTATCATGAGCGGCTGCAGTGTATCAAACCCCTGATGGAGATCGAAGGCCGGCCCTTAATCGAAAAAATCCTGTCCTCGCGATGCTGGATAACGTCCGGCGAGCTTCCCCCGGATAAGTTGATTTTCATTTTGCGAGACACCGAACATACTGACGAATTCCAGCAGTACCTTAAACGCGTGTATCCGACGTCGCGGCGAATCACCGTTTCATCGCTGACCAGGGGCGCGCTGTTAAGCGCCGTCGCCGGGTGTTCGCTTATCGATAACTTCACTGAACCCCTGGTGGTTGATCTGGTTGATATCCTGTATCGATTCGATACGCCGGTTAAGGCGAGTGGGTTGTTCGCCGCCGACCCGCAACTCGGCGGGTTGTTGCCGGTCTTCGACAGCGACCATCCGCAATACAGTTATGCCCGCCTCGACCCGGATGATCCCCGGGGGACGATGGTCAGGGAGACCGCGGAAAAGCAGGTGATCTCCCGCTATGCTTCGGCGGGAACATATTTCTTTCGTGATATAACCGTCTTCCTCGCTGCAGTCGCGGATAACCTCCGCACACCGGAAAAATACGCTTACAAAAATAATTTCTTCCTCTGCCCGGTGTACAATTCGGTCATCGCCAACGATTGGGATGTCCGCATCATCCGCACGCAACTGGAATTATCGGTGTCCTTGATGGTTAAATCGCAAGTACCGTCGTGATGCTTTTCCTGGTGAGTGGCTGGTGTACCTCCCGGTGCCCCACAACTCTGCTGTAGGATGGTTCGTTCCGCCACGCCGCGAGTATTTTACAGAAAACCTCACCATAGCTATTGCCCCCCGCGCTGTAATTTGTATATTTCCTACGCCGGATTATTCCGGCGCAAAAAGCCGCAGTAACATCGACGGGAGCGAGAAAGCTTCGCCGCCGCTATGATAGTACCAAGGAGGTAGTGTCTCTCCAGGTGGGAGTCCGCCTCGGGAAAAACGAATATTGGGCAGAAAGGAGGGCGGATGATGTAAACGAAAATCCCTCAGCGGTGTTATACTATTAGAGGGAAATAGCGAAAATTTGAGGAGGGAATCATGGAACAGAAAAGAATGTTATCAGTTGTGTCCCAGTTGGTTATTGCTGTCGCGCTGGTGGCCGCAATGGCGGCGTTTGGGCTGTCCCAGACGCCGGAAAAGACGGACGCCACCCTGACCAATACAGAAGATAGTCTGAGGCAGGCCCGTCGTGCCAAGTTGAAAGAACTATCTAAAGCCAAGCGGGATACCATCACCGGCTGGCTCATTTTAGACGGGGAACTGATCCCCGGGCCATATGATGTCGTCATAACAGACAACAGCATACTGGTCAACGGGTTAGTTGTAGTAGCGCCCCCCCCGAAGCAGGAAAATATTGCCGTCGACCCTAAGTACGTGGCCCACCATGAACTTAGCATAGAAATGCATACCGGATATGACTCCGTATATGTTGAAAAAGGGGGTGGAGAGGCCCAAAAGTGGGTTTACGAATTTTTACAGAACCATCCCTTAGTTGACACAGTCTATCCGTCGAAATTTGCAGACTTGGCCTACAAGTTTGTCGATGATAAATATCCAAACCACGTTACCTTCTTGCCTCCAGAAGACGAGAATGCACCGACCCGAGAGGAAATACTCAAAGAAACCCTTCAGTGGTATGGGGCGCGACTGGGGGGGAGTCTGTCTCATGGCAGTCTCGTGATTAGGGCCAGAGGTAGCGGGGGGGGTACAACCATTCCCTTTCCGAGATCAAGGTTGAAGATGGACGAATTGATACGAATTGCGGCCACCATCCCGGATTTGGAGGAACGTGTCGCGGCCATCAAGAAAACCATTGGCAATAACGACCAGGCGCGCCTAATTGCTGAGCGATTTAATATTGAACAAGCGGAGGTGTTAAAATGAATTCATGTTACCTTCGCGCCCGGCGATTACGGCCATACTGTGCATATCGGCCACGCTATACGGCTTTGATCGTTTTTACCTGTTTGATATTATCGTGGTTGGTGTACCTCCCGGTGCACCAGCATCTGACTGCCATACCGCTGGCGCACGAGGACGTACGCCAGCCACAAGGATTTGTATCTTTTATACCAAACGGAAAATATTTATGACAACTGCTCTAACAATCGTAATCAGTCAAAATACCGTCGGCGGAGTGAAGTTCTCGGCTTCGGAAGTATTCGTTTTCGTAGCCGGCGGCGGGTTGCAGGCCGTCGAGCCAGCAGGCACGGTCGTCCCGGTGGCAAATCAGCAATCGGTGCGCGTCGCGGGAATATTTCGCGCCGTGATATTTTAAATAGATATACTCATCATCAAGACCCAGGATCTCGATCTTGCCCGATTCGTGGGACATGACATACTTCAACCGTTTGGCCAGCCCCGAGCATTCGTGTTTGGCCTGTTCAATTTTCTGATAGGCCTCGACTAACGGGACGGTGTACGGTTCGTTGCCGGCGGTCGGGCGGTTTTGGAAGATATAATACTGCGGCACGCCCATGTAGGAGAGTTCGTTCCACAAGCGGGACAACACGGCGGAGTCATCCGATATCCCGCGGATGATCGGGCTCTGATTGACACAGATGACCCCGGCGTTCAAAACCAGCCGGATCGCCTCGCGGCTTTCCGGCGTCAATTCCCGCGGGTGGTCGAAATGGCACATGAGATAGATGCGCCGGTCCGCCCGGGAATAGGCCTGCAACAAGTCAATGAGGTCGGGATCGTCGATAAATCGAAACGGGTTAAATGCGGGCATCTTGGTCCCGATGCGGATAATCCGCAAGTGCTCGATCTCGTCCAGCGCGGCAAGTATTGTTTTCAGCCGTTGGGTGGAGAGGACCAGTGGGTCGCCCCCGGTGACCAGGACATTGTTGATCTCCGGATGCTCGCGGATGTATTGCAGACCCGGGGTGATATCCAGTTCCGCCTCGTCGCTTCCGTGCAAAAACAACCGCTTGCGGAAACAATAGCGGCAAAACCCGCCGCACATTTCGGTGACCAGCAAAATCACGGTGGGGCGGTATTTGTGTTGTGCTCCCTTGCAAACAGTGACGGAGGTTTCATTGGATGCATCGAGATGCCCCCACTCCTTCAATTCCCGCTCGTGCGGAATGATAAGACGGCGGATCGGATCGTCGGGGTCGTTCCAGTCAATCAGGCCCAGATAATAATCGTTGCTCCGGAACGCGTATTTCCCGGTAATTTCGGGCAACACCGCTTTTTGGTCCGCCGCCAGGTGGGGGAGGGACTCAATATCATTTACATATTTCGGCCTATTCTTCCGTCTATCGGCCATCTTGGCATGAGTTTCGGCCATCCATACCTCCACTCGTTAGTATTATGTCGGCCGCGATGGGCAACCGGCGCGGGGTGTTCGGATCAGACAAAACCGGGTGGGTCGTCCATCGGAAGCAAAAATACCGGTCGCATTATTCGGAAACCGTGATTGTCTGCCAAATATCTCATATACACTCCGCTTCCAGACCGGCATCAAAATATACAATTATCATCCCGCATTATCAAGCCACTTTCTTTGAACGGGCCCCGTTTTGTGTCCAAGCGTTTATTTTGGACAACAACCGTTCTTTATCCACGAGTCTGATAGTGAAAGCTAAGGTTTAAGTTTCACTATCATCTCCTATAGTATAAACGGCTTGATAGGCATTATCATTTGATGTTGCCCTCGGCGAAATCGGCCCGGCAACACTTGTGTATGGCTACACATCCCGGGATAATACCTGATCGGTAATCCAAGTTGTGCTGCAAGATCAGCCCGTCGGCGCCACCGCCCCGAGGTGCCCGTCCATCCCACCTCGATATTTTATACCCGTCATAATGAGAAAAATTCGCCGGTAGTCATCGGAATTTGCTGATGATCTGGATGAATATCAATTGGGCGATGGGGATAAAAACCGGGGATTGCCGGGGAAATTTCCCATTTTCTCGTTCGGTTAGGGTCCAATGGCTGCTTGGCGAGTAAAACCAGATGAGATATATTGGCAGGTGTAGCGGTCGTTTTTTTGGGTGCGGTCGAACGTGCCCCGGAATGGGGGAAAACTAAATATGCGCCGACGACGGATAAAACTTTTGCCCATTATCGTACTTTTTAGCGCGATCGGCATGTCCACCTTCGGCGCCATGGCTGCCGAGATCCATGCCACCGAACCGGTGGGAAAGCCCGATCTTGCGCCGCAACTGATTTCCGAGTCGAAAATCCCCCCGCCCACGGCAACGTTTGACATCGCTCAGGGCCGGTCTTTTTCCTATGTCCTGTCGATCGATTCGTCGATTGGTGATAAAAAAGCCGATTCCCGGACACTGGTACTCTCGCTGGGAATCGGTGGTTTCCCCGAAATGCAATGGATATTGTGCCTCGGCCGCAAGTCCCGGGACAGCACCACGGTCGTGAAGCTGGTCAACCAGGCCAAATTCAAAGATACAAAGGGAGTGGTCCACAGTCGAAAAAACCCGCTTTTCCAGAGGCGAATGTCCACCGCTTTAATCGACCCCCTGACCGGGAGCATCAGGCGGGAAATCGCGATCCGGCCCAACCAACCGAAACAAGCCGATACCGTTGGGGGAAGCCACTGGGATTTTCCCAGTACACTCTGGGAATTTTACGGCCGGTGGATGCTATATTTGTCCGATGATTTCTCCTATGAAAGGGTCGAGGCCGTCCCCGTGATGGGGCAGGTTAGGACCTCCCTGGAGACTGTGGGGCGGGACACTATCGACGGTCGTGAGTGTTTCATGGTCAGATTTCACCGTCATCCGGTTCGGGTGGACGGGATCAAAAAAGTATATTGGGTGGATACCGCTGAGCGAGTCGCCGTGCGGGTAAAAGACGCGAGTCTTTCCCTGAATTTGATCGTGCCCGCCACCGACTCAACCGGCGCCGGGCGGTAATCGGAGGCATGGCCGGTTTCAGACCGTGATTCGGATATAAAAAAAAATAACAAACTTGCCCTAAGTTGAACGAATTTTTCTTGACAAAGCGTGCATTATACATTTTACCTCTTGGTAAAGGGATGATGCGTGTACGTCAGGCTTAACAAAGGAGTGGCCGATGCCGGTCAAAAAAACAGCTAAGGCGAAAGCCAAAAAGACAGTTCGCAAGCCGGCGAGAAAAGCCGCAAAGAAACCAGTCCGCAAAGTAGCGAAGAAGCGGACCGTGAAAAAGACCGCCAAAAAGGCGGCCAAAAAAACAACCCGGGCTAAAGCCAAGCCGAAAACCAAAGTGAAACGGAAACCAAACGCGGCTTTTATGAGGCCGATGCAGCCCGATGAGGCCCTCGCCGCCGTTGTCGGGGCCAAACCGATCCCCCGAACGGAGATAACCAAAAAGATTTGGATCTACATCAAGAAGCACAATCTGCAGGATGCCAAGAACCGCCGGATGATCAACGCCGACGACAAACTCAAACACGTTTTCGGCCGCAAGAAACAGGTCAGCATGTTCGAGATGACCAAGCTGATTTCCAAGCATATGTCTTAGGGTTGATCACCGAACGATGGTCCGTTGACTTGTCGAGTTTATCCTCGATGAATTGCAGGCGGCGGTCCCGTTGGCGGGGCCGCCGTTGTTTCTTTAGATTGACGGGCGATCCCGGCCGGCCGCTCGGTCTGCCGGTAAGTTCCCGCGCACGTTTTGTGTGCCCATCACCATGATTTATCCGGGAGAATTGGCCGCGCTGGGGACCGCCTCGTGTTGGTCGGTCGGTTCGATGTTTTTTGACGCCGCCGGACGGCAAATTGGCCCGAACAATGTAAACAGAATTCGAATCGTACTGGCCGCAGTCCTGTTATCAGTTGCTCTATTGGTGAGCACCGGTCGTTTTGTCCCCGGTGATATACCCTTTTCGCGTTTGTTCTGGCTATCGCTCAGCGGCTTGATCGGCTTGGTGCTGGGCGATGCCTGTTTTTTTACAAGTCTGGTTATCCTCGGCCCCCGTCGTGCCACGCTGTTGATGTCGGCGGCCCCGGTGATCACCGCGCTTTTCGCGTGGCCGGTCCTTGGCGAGGTGCTGAGCCTGACTGCGATCACCGGAATCGGCATTACCACGGCGGGCATTGTCTGGGTTTCCTCCGAGAAACGTGGCACGGTGCGTGTGGAGCGCTCGGGATCGCTGATCGCCGGTGCCCTTTGGGGATTGGGCGGAGCCGCCGGGCAAGCCATCGGCCTGGTCCTTGCCAAGTTGGGTATGGGGCAGGAGGTTACTCCCCTGGAAGGCACGTTTTGCCGGATGGTCGCGGCGGCGGCATTCATCTGGTTATTTACGCTGATTTCCGGGCGGCTGATGACTACATTACGGGCGTTGAATAATTGGCGGGGGCTGGCCCATTCTCTGGGTGGTGCGTTTGTCGGACCGTTTATCGGCGTCTGGTTGTCTCTGGTTGCGGTCAAACATACTGAGGCGGGGATTGCAGCGACAATTATGGCCGCGGTGCCGGTATTGGTCATTCTGCTGGAAATAGCCGTTCATCGTGAACGCCCCACAGTCAGGGCGGCCCTTGGTGCTCTGATTACCGTGGGAGGAATTGGGATTTTGTTTTTACGTTGAATTATTAACCGCTCTGTGGGCCGCAAGCGGAAGAAAATCATCCACTTAACAATAATACGTCCCTCAACCCCGGGCCCGGCGAACGGGAAAAAACGCTCTCGCACAATGCAAGGTTAAACCAATATTTTTGGCGACAGCCATTTACACATGCTAAATATCGCTTATATTAAATGGTAGTATTGATCGGGGTGGCGGATTAGGTTGTGCGGTATTTTGATTTGTTGGCCGTGCCGTTTAGAGTCCGCAGAGGGTAAAAACAAGTGTTGTTCGTCGTAACCTAAAGGAGTCGGGCAATCGGCGCTGTTTGTCGATTACAGCCGGGGCCGGCCGGGATGGCCGGCAGCAAATAAGGGTCTGCTTGCCCGAGGGAGGGATCTCATGGCATACGTTCGGTCTGTGTTTTCCGGCGTTTCGACGCCGACCACCGTATTAAGGTGTTTTTCTTTCATTCTCTTTTCGACCGCCTGTGTATTGTTGTTTTCCTCGGCTGCCCTTGCCGAATGGCGGGTGGACTTTGAATCCAAGACCGTCAATCCGAACGATGTCGGTGTGACTGTTGATATTTCCGCGTCCTGGGATATTCCCTTGACCGGTCTGACCGTGCCGGTTGTGGTTCGGCAAAACACTCCCGGTGCGTTTTGGACGGGCGCGCTCCCGTATGACACCGGGGGAAATGGGTTTACCAAGCCGCATATTTACAACGTCAACTGGTATTGGACCCCGAATCCCTTTGCCACGATTATCGAGGAGTTCCGGCCTGGGGTGCCCATGGGGACGTGTGGTACGGGCGGCGACACGGGATACGACGGAATTGCCCCGGACCACTTCGTGATTAATGCGACGGGTACGATGTCGGTCCCCGCCCAGACCGGATGGAAATTCCTGGATTTTACTTTTGATGTCACCGGCTCTCCCGGAACTTTTGAGTTCGACACTGCCTGTTTCAGCAGTTCGCTGTTTGCTATTTTCATGATCGACAACCAATTCCCGCCGATCAATCACGGCCCCTCCGGCACTGGCGAGGCCACTTTCGGAAAAGGGGTGATCACGATCTTCGGCGACGTGAACGACCCACCGGAGATCACCTGCCCCAGTGACCAGATGGTAAACGTTACCGATCTGGTTGAATTCAACGTCACCGCCACCGATGACGGTGTGCTGCTGTTGGCCATGACCGCGGTGGATGTCCCCCCCTGGGCAACGTATACCGATAACGGCGATAATTCCGGAACATTTTCCGGTGCGCCGGGGTGTGATGATGAGGGCCTGTACACCATTGTGTTTATCGCCGATGACGGCGAACTGGCCGACACGTGCGAGGTGACCATCGTCGTGAACGGGGATGCCGATCCCCCGGAGGCGATATGCCCGAGTACGACCACCGTGGGCCATGACCCGGGGGTTTGCGGCGCAAATGTCAGCTTCACCATTGATGTGACGGACAACTGCCCCGGCGCTACGGTGACGGCCGACCCGCCATCCGGTACGTATTTTCCCATCGGTACCGCTTCGGTCGAGGTCATCGCCACCGACGCGGCAGGCAACGCGGACACCTGCTATTTCGACGTGACGGTCACCAATCAACCGCCGTCGGGCACGGTCCCGAACCGCGGCTTCATTTACACCAGCCCGTACCTGGAAGTACTTTCCGATGATATCGTCAATTACGACGGCGATCCGATAACCTTCAGTAACCTGACCATCACCCCCACGCCGCCGGATAATATGCCGGTATTAACCGATGACGAGGTCTCCTGGGCGCCAAGTTTGAATGACGCCCTATACAACGGCGGGGTATATTACCTGACTGTTGATGCCTCCGATGGGTGTGACCTGGTCACCTTTGAGTGGGAACTGTACGTCACGACTATCAGCGACAAAGTCGAGATCGGGACGGCCTCGGCGCAGGCGCTGACCACGGGTATCATCCTGCCGATTCGTATCGTCACGGCCAGCCCGATGTGGTCGATTCAATTGCCCTTAACGGCGCGCTCGGTTACCGGCGGCGCATTCTGGGCGGGCGATATCGACACCCTGCCGTGGGAAATGGTACCCGAGGATGCCATTTCGAATTCCCGGAAGTTCAATAAGTATCCGAATTTCGACAGGGTCAGCCCGGATGATTTTTATCTCTGGGGCAAAGCGCAGTTCGGTCAAAACCACTGCCTGTATCCCCATGATACGGCCGCCTATATCAGACTCAGGTTTGACCTGAACAACAACCCCGGGACGTTTGAAATCGACACCACCTTCCTGCCGCCGTTGCATACGCTGCGATTTCTATTTTGTGAAAGTATCGCCGCCATTGTTCCGGCATTCATCAAAGGCATCGTAACCGTCGAGCCCTGTGACTGCCCGCTCAACGGCGATTGGAATTGCGATGGCAGGATAGACCCGATTGATGTAGTGTACATGGTCAATTATGTGTATCGCACATTCGGCCAGGAACCGTGTAACCCCGGGAATTGTTTCCAGAATGGTGATGTAAACTGTGATCATTATATAGATCCCCTTGATTGTGTTTATCTGGTCGCCTGGGTTTATCGCCCCGGCACACCACCACCGTGCGATCCCTGCACCGAATGGTAACGGCCCGAACGAGTATTTATCGAAAAAAGCCCGGTGAAAACCGGGCTTTTTGCTAGCGGAGGGAACCTGAGGGCAGCCGCTGGTTTTCCAGCAATTCACGATAATACGATTTAATCAGTGTTTCGTAGGCCTTGGGATAACCCTCGTCGAGGTACTTCTCCAACAGCCGATTGAGTTCATTTTCACTCAGGCCGGCGTCAAAGTCCAGATCCGGAGGAGAAGCGCGCAGGATATCCTCACCGAAGCGGGCCCGACGATCTTCCTTGTAATCCTGCCGATGCAGGGAATGTTGAAAATCCAGCATGCGTGAATACAGGCGTTGCATATGGTCGAGGGTCCGGTTGGATACTTGGTAATGCTCCATATCCCCGAGGACCCGCTTCATTTCCTCACTCAGTTTGTCCAATCGGCCCAGAAGGTTTCGGCGGTTTTTCGTTTGGGGTTGCAACTGATCCACCCCGTCCTTGATCGCCTGCTGCTCGGCTTTTAAACGCGCAAGTGACAACCGCTCCTCCATGCTCATGCTCCCCCCCAGGTCTTCCAACAACTGTGACATCTGCGAGTTAACCCGCCCCTGTTGATTGGCCAGAGATTGCATCTGCGGCATCATGCCGCCTGGTTTGTTGCATTGCCCAGGATTATTACACTGGCCGGAGTTCTGCTCCATTCCCTGTAGTAGTTGTTGGGCGGCTTGGTTTAAGCCGGACATTGCGCTTTTTTGGTGTCCGGCGGCGCCGCGGCCGTTTTGTTGGCTCAACATCTCCGTGGCCTGGGTCATGCTTTCGCCAACACCCTGTACCCCGAAATTTGCCCCACCCACACACATTGATTTCTTGCCGATTTCCTGCATGGCCGCGTCCAGTCGTTGTGTTCCGGCCTGAAGGTCGGCCTGCAACTCGGCAAGATCGCGCATCGTCGGGCTTTGCGAATCCAGGTCGCTCAACTGGTTTAAGAGTTCCTCCTGGTGTTCCGAGAGGTACATGGCTTTGTCCAGCGCGTCGCGCAGCATGCCGGCGATTTCGTCCTGCATATCAGCGGACATCATCTGCTGGAGTTCCCGCATGCGCGTCACCATATCATTCAGCGCCTGCTCCGCGCTCTGCCCCGATTTCTGGGCCCCGGATTTGTTTTGCTGCTGCATGGCCTGCGCGGCTTCGCTCATCGATTGGGGCGCATCGCACTTCCCGGCGGAGGCGCAAAATTCCTCAACCACGGCTTCGGGGGCGATCTTCGCATCTTTGAGGGCCTGTTCGGCCGCCCCTAGGTCCGCGGCAAACTCGTCGAAATCTTCCTTGAGCCCGTCTTGTCTTTCACTCTGTTCGGGTAATTCCTCCGGCGTGGAGGCATCGACACTTTCGTTAAGGCCTTCCTGGCGGGAAAGCAACTCCTCCGCCCGTTTGATCATTTGGTCGATTTTCTTTTCGGCCTGCAATTTTTTCAAATATTCAATTGTGCGTTCGAGGCGCTTGATCATCTCCTCGGTGGATACCTGCATATCTTCCAACGCCTCCGCCATTTCCAGGGCGTCAAGCTCTTTGAGCAGTTCGGCCAGTTCGCGCGCCTGCTTTTTCATCTCTTCAGTGGCTACCTCGTTGAACAACTCCTGGGCCTCGGCCAGCTTGGCCAGCATCTCGGCGGAGGCGAGTTTTTTCTCCTGCAGTTCAGCGAGTCCGTCGGAAAATTCCTCGGCCGCGTCGGTGAATTTCTGGGTGAGTTCCTCGCTTTGGTTGTTGAGCGTTTCAAACTGTTTTTGCATCTGCCAATCGGGGTCGTCAGTCTGTAATAGCTCGCGGTGCAGCCGCTCGATTTCCTCGGCCAGTTTCCGCTCTCCACGCAGGATGTCCTCAAGGTCCAGGACGTTCTCATTCTGGCGCGCATCCAACTCGGCGATCAGCTCATCCAGCGAGGGAAACCGCAGGGTGTAACTTTTACTGACGGAGGGTTTCGGGCCGGAAACCCGGTCGTTGTCAAACACTTCCACATGATAGACCACGACATCGGACGGCATCATGCCGATCGGTTCGAGGTCCCACCAGTAATTGACCTCGACATTCGTCGAGCGTTGGTGAGGCAGCGGCAAACTCAACCGGTTTTCCTCACGCAACTGGCCGCCGGAAAGCCAGCGGTAAATCAGGTTCATCTCGGAAAAGCCAAAATCATCGACCGCCCCTACTTTCAAGTTTACCGCCATTTGATCGTCCAAATCGGCGTCATGTCCGGGCAGCAGGATTTCCGCGCGGGGGTAGGCATCGGCCAATACACTGACCGGATACTCAATCGGGTGCGGGTTTTCATGGTCCTGACGATCAATAAGGCGGATGTAATACGACGCGTCGTGGGTTACGGTGATCCGGCCGGTGGCCATTCGGTCGCGGACGGCCATCGAAACCAATGACCCATCGTTAAAGACCAGCTCCGCCCGTTTAAGCCCCCGATTCGCGCTGGCGGTAATCTCGATATCCGTTCCGGCCAGCGCATTAATCGCCCCGTTGTTTTCATCAAACACCTGTGGTTCCAGCCCGGTATAGTCGGGGAAATAATAACTCAACCGTATTTCGGTCACGCGCGGACGGTCAAGGGCTTGGATGGTATACACCGCTGAGGCCAGACGATCGGTAAAGAAAGTATACTTCATATCGCGCATCAATGGTCCCAGGCGAAATCCGAAGACAGCTGAATCGGGTCCGGTCAGTGACGACCCCGACCGGTACGCCAGTCCGGTGAGATTTTCTGAAATCCACTGCCCGCCCTCGGCGCGGTGGGAAAACCCAATCATCTCGGGGAGATCCTCGCCGGTAAACACGGCCCGGACGGCGACCGTATCAAACTTGATCACTTCGACATCTCCGGGATGTACCACCATCGAGTATGAAACCGGCTCAATCATCGAGGTCAACGGCCGGGAGAATGATGACAACGCGCGATTGGTCGCTCCGGGAAACAAAATAACCGTGGCGGCCGCCAGCAGGATCATCAACCCGGCCCGTTTTAACCACTGTTTGAGCGGCCCGGAATCGATACAAGCGTCAAGATCAATCTCGGCGGAAAGCCGGTCGGCTTGTTCCACGGTCCGACCAACCAGGTCGGTGGAATACCCCTCACGGTTCGCGGTCAGATATTGCCGTAACTGTAATGCGGCAATCAACCGGTTTTTCAATTGGGGGTGTTGGGCTTCCACGACCAACGCCATTTTCTCCGGTGTTGGCGGCGCCAGAATATATTTCCAGATGACCGGCCCGATGATAACCACGGTCCCGGCAATCAGCAGCAGCCACCAGCCGGCGCGTACCCCGACCGGGGCAATTCCGGCCAGCGATAGAGAAGCCGCCACCAGAAAACCCGCGGCCAGATAGCAAAATACGGCAAGGAAGCCCGTGCCGACTTGCAGGAAAACCAGGCGCCGGCGCAGGGTTTTCAGCCGCGCCAGGATTCGCGAGTAATTAATCAGCGGGGACATGCAATTCCACTCAACAGTTGATACATCTCTTTTTATCGTCCCCGCGGGCGCCGAATCACAATCGGCGCAACCTCTTCGTCGCAGGACCGCCCCAAATATACATATATTGTACGCTTCGCGGGGCCATCAGATGCACGAAAAGCGCCTTTTTTTGGCGTTTTTGGCCGGATGGGTTTACCGGGTGAGCGCGTAGCAGGCCAGATTGACGCCCATTTTCAACGCCGCTTCCCGTTTGCGGGGCGGATCATTATGGACCTGCGGATCTTCCCAGCCGTCCCCGATGTCCGATTCGTACGCATAGAAAAGGACAACCCGCTCGCCATCCAGGACACCAAATCCTTGTGGCGGTTTATTGTCGTGCTCATGTATTTTGGGCAGCCCGTTGGGAAAATCATAAAAACAGTGGTAAATCGGGTGAGAAAACGGCAATTCCACCAGTTGCCGGTCGGGAAACAGCCGCGCCACCTCCCGCCGCACCGCTTTGTCCATGCCGTATGAATCGTTGATAAACAGAAATCCGCCGCCCAGCAGGTACCGCCGCAAGCGTTCGAGGTCCTCGTCCGAGAAACGGATATTCCCATGGCCGCTGGCATATAAAAACGGGTAATTAAACAGCCGGTCGCTACGGATTTCGACGCGGACCTCCTCGGAATTAACGGGGATATTCGTGTTTTCCTCAATGAAAGCCAAAATGTTGGGCAGCGCCGAGGAACCCCAATACCAGTCGCCGCCCCCGGGGTATTTCAGCCGCGCGATCGTAAAGTGTGAGGGGTCGGGCTCAACTGTGGCCCTGTCGCCGATAAGCAGGCGACGTTGGGCCTGCGCGGGTACCCCAACAAACATTCCGCACAGCAGTAATCCGAGGACGATTACCAGCCGCCTAAATCGGCATCCCGTACCGTTCATTTTTCTCTCGCTGACCTTCATTTCTCGATCAAGATACCGCCCAATTACACCTATCGGCGGAGATTTTGTTCCGGGCCCTGTCAATATCTCAAGGGGCAACATGTTGGTCTCATACCCCTGATGCCGTTGAGGCAGGAAAACGGGACGCCCGCCCCAGGCAATATTTTTTGGCCGGATCAACTTATTGTGGCACAGCTTGGTGGAGGCATCGAAAGATAAAATCCGGCATTTTGGTGGGCTGCGGAGATAATAAGGCAACGATCAGGCACGAAACCCATGCGATCCCATCTGGCGGGTTACGGAACTATCGAATTCGATCAAGGAGAAATCAATCCACGGACTTAGAAACCCGGAGCAGAGCTCCGGGCCACGCCAGCCGGAAGTCTGTCCGACGATAACTGGGTGGTTGAAAGCGCGTTAGTGATGGCCATACAAACATACAATCCAAAAGGGGTGTCTTGGTAAGCCTGCCCCGATTGCAAGCAGTTGTTCATATTCACCAATGATCACTCAAACTTTACTTGAAGTCGATCACCCTTCGAGCTCACTTTTAGATGACGGTGACATTTGTTCTGCTCTTGAACCTCTGCCCGAAGAATGAACAGCACCCAGAATGAGAACTCGCACACTTCACCAACCGGTCTCCCGGCATGCCGTTGAACGATATGCCCTTATGGTTTGAAGTCAGTGACGCCTATTGTGGCACATTAATTGCTATTATTGATAAAGGAAGTAGAGAGCCGTCGACACCATTCGATGACTGGAGGCTGCGGTATGAAAAAGTATAATCTTATTACGTTTGGGGTATTCCTAGCAATAATAATAATTGCAGGATGCAGTAACGAGCAGTTACCTGTCTACCCTGATGGTTCAGTAGGGAGGGCAGATATAGTCGGCGATATTCCGACAGCTTCCACGAACACTCCGATTATTTCAGCGCATTTAAGTGTTGCGGTTGGTTTTGCGAACGGCCAGCCCGTAAACGTACATAGCATATTAGAGGATTGGGATCCCGGTTTGGTCACTTGGAATCTATTCAATGGAAACTTCAATCCCGATGTTGAAGGCTCATTTTTGGCTGAGGCAAATGGCTGGTTTACAGTGGACTTAACTGATTTAGTCCAACGCTGGATTAATGGTGAGCAGAACAACTTCGGTGTCTTGCTGGTTCAGTCCTCACCTGCGCCGACTCCGTTGATAATACACAGTACAGAGAGGCTGGGATTCGAGCCGTTCATTGAGATCAGATACACTGGGCCTGATGGGGAAGTATGCGATACAGTTCTTCCAACGGCAGACGTTTTCATCGAAGAATCAATTCCAGACGCGAATTTTGCCGGAACTACGATACTTCGTGTTGGGGAGATGATGATCCCTGGAGCTGAAAAACAGGCGTTGATCATCTTTGACTTGCCCACAATTAACTCAGGGGTCGAGTTCTCAGCTATAGGTGGTCAGGTGTGGGACGATCTCAACCAGGATGGTATCCTCGACAGCGAAGAGCTAGGTGCTGCAAATGTTTCGGTAGCATTGTACGATTGTAATGAGGTCCTGCAGGCAAGCATTCTGACTGACGCCACAGGTATGTACCGATTCGATAGCCTTACGAGTGGTGAATTCAATGTCAAGTATGTGGCTCCCCAAGGGTATGCGTTTAGCCCGGCTGATCAGGTTAGCGACGAGACCCTTGACAGCGATGCCGATCCGGCAACCGGTCTTACTGAGTGCTTTGTGATTGGTGTGGGCGAGGTCACGCTAAATTGGTCTGCAGGCGTATTCCGTCTGAACGAAGGCGATTCGGGATGCACGTATTCGAAAGGATACTGGAAGAATCATGCAGGAAACCGTCCTCAACAGAGTGATGCAATAAGCCCACTGCTGCCAATCTGGTTAGGCGACGTAGGAGGAGATAAGAGCCTACTGGTTGATAGCTCATCAGTAGCTGTGGCTGTCCTTTCTATGAAAATCAGCCGATCTCCGTCGAATGGTATTTTAAAGCTGTATGCCCAGCTTCTTGCTACAAAGCTGAACATATTTAATGGTGCTCTAGATACCGAAATTGCCGATGTGATTGCAGAAGCCGATAATTTCCTTGCGGACCATGACTATGCCGATTGGAAGAAGCTAGATAAGGGTGAGAGAAAGATAGTGCTTGAGTGGATGAGTCTGTTGGATAAGTACAATGACGGAGAAATTGGCCCTGGTAGTTGCGATAACTAGACTAAATACAATGAACCAGCGGAGACCAGTTTCTAAAGCAATTGGTAGATTGAAGTCTTTGTTTTTTATTCTAAGTACGCTCTTAGCAACTTCATCTAAAGACGTACACTAATGAATCTCATTAACAGTCGCTATCGGCATTGGAGCATCTTGTATCTTGATTAAAAGCGGACTCGAATGAATCGTGTACGCTTGGTACCTTGGTCAGTCGTGTTCTCTCGATAAACCTCCTGATGCTCCCTGAACGTACGACGGCTAGGTTACCGCCTGTATCACTGTCCAATTGGGAGCAGCTGATGATCTCAGCCGAGTAGGCCAAAAACCCTTTGGTTTCGACAATCTCAGTTCGATTCTAGTATTAGACTATTTTGGTAGCGGGGGCGGATTTGAACCCCTGACCTTCGGGTTATGAGCCTGAAGGTCTGATTGCTTCTGAATTCTCCAACTGAGCTATTTCAGCAGGAGGTATTACGCCGAGACAACTTCGAAAACCAGGTGGATCAGATTCTCCCTGGTTGGTAATAGCGGTGCAGGGACTCGAACCCCGGACACGCGGATTATGATTCCGCTGCTCTAACCAGCTGAGCTACACCGCCACAAAAAGCCAATATATATACGATTATTTTCCGATTTGTCAACTTTTGCGCCGCACCTGTCGCTTTCGCGCCGGCGATTTTTGCAACACCAGCTTAAATCGCGGGTCGTACGCCCGGCCCGAACATTTCCCGCAGGATATATCGGCGCGTTTCTGCCGGTGGTACACCGTCCGGCATCCAGGGCAGATATAAACATATCGGCTGCGCGGGTGGACGCCCGGGTATTCGCGGCAATTCAGCGCCACCCCCAGTTTCTTGGCTGCTTGCCGAAATGCCGCGTTGTGTGTCGGGTGAATCAGGTGCAACATCTCATGCAACAGCGTATGCTCAACTTCCTCTGGGTAATGGGTGTGATAGCTGATGGACAGCCGGATTTCCCGCTGGTTCGGACAGCAGTTCCCGGCGATCCGTAACCGAGTGGACCACAGGATGCGGGCTTTGGGGAGTCGGTTATCGAAGTGTTTTTCGTTAAGCCGGTTAAACAGGAGGGCAAGTTCCTCCGTGCCGGGCAGGCGTCGCAAATCGGGGGCGAATAAGTCGGCTTGCATGGCCATCGCCACGCCCGATCCGTGCCGGGGAGACTTTTGCCGCCCTATTTTATTCATCCGAAAAAGCCCCGATATTTACAAAACTGTGTTTCGCCGCCGGAGCGACGGCCCTGAAATAACGGCCACCGGCCGCCATCAGGCCCTTCAACTATAGCCGCAACTCGGCGGTGAGGGGACCGCCTCGCTAGAGGTGGAGCCGCCGATTTTTCCGGCAAAACAGGACAATTTCTTTTGGACCTCGGCCGCTCCGCAACCCGGACACCGGACCGCTTTTTCCGCGGAGGCGGAAAGTACCAACTCTTCAAATTCGCGGCCACAGCGGCCACAACGATATTCAAACATCGGCATAGTTTTCACCCGTCCTTTGATCAGTTCCTGCTCTGGAAAATACGGCGGCGGAGGGCATTTCGCATTACATTTTTTCGCTGTAGATGGTCATAAATGGTCGATTTGAGCCGTTGATAACTAATTAGCGTATCCGCGGTACGGGCCGCCCAGTCCCAACCGGAGATCACCAATTTGCCCTTCTGGAGAAGGCGAGCGAATTTATGACAATAAATGCAGATGCCCCCGGAATCGTTGGATTCCAGGGGCATCTCATGTTGCTTCGGACTAAACTGTGTTACTTCATCAAGACCATTTTCTTTAATTGGGCCTGATCGCCGGCAGTCAAGCGATAGAAATAAATGCCCGAACCGACCGGTTGGCCGTGTCGGTCAGTGCCGTCCCAGATCACCTCATGCCGTCCGGCAACCTGCAAACCATTAACCAAGGTCTTTGTCCGCCGTCCGAGAACGTCGTAGACCTCCAATTTCACGGATCCGCCCTCACGCAGCGTATAGCTAATTATCGTGCTGGCATTGAACGGATTGGGATAGTTGCCTAAAACGGCCGCCAGATTCAATCCCTCCGTCGTATCCGAGGGATCCTCGGGAGTATAATCACCACGAATCACGACACAATCGACTCCCATAATGGGAGTGCCGTCATAAAGCTCTCCGGTAAAGGTCAGCGGAATTATCTCCCCGTCATGTACCTCACCCAACGCCATAATCACGGCTTTCTTCTCGAATTTCAGGGTGAGGTCGGCAAAGCCGTCCGGGCCCTCGGTGGTGCACTCGCACTCCTCTGCCGCCTCGTCCATTGGCACACTCACATCTTCAATGTTCGAGCGCAGAACGGCTACCCCCTCCAGCATCACCGTGGTCGGATCAATATCCATGACGTCGAAATCGACCGTGCCCAGGATGGCGGCCGGCAGCACACCTCTGACCGATTCGATGTCACGCCGGGATAGTACCGAATACTCAGCTTCGTCAGCGAACTCGTAGAGTTTTTGCGCCTTGACGTTCAGAGGATTGGGGCACGATTGTGGT
>SDBS01001513.1_pt1 | contig 23550 bp, 21 predicted proteins | sample 2277091 | NCBI WGS metagenome assembly SDBS01 (sample SAMN10404972, study PRJNA504765) | marine sediment metagenome | isolation source: marine sediment core GS10_PC15, 163 cmbsf | place: Arctic Ocean: Southern Knipovich Ridge | collected 2010
TTCGACATTCTGACCCGATGAGGCGTGAAAGGGGTGCTCAACGTGATATTCGCTCTCCTCGAGGATGAGTGTTTTCCCGTATTCCTCAAGAAAAACTTCGGTGATATCTTTGCCGTTCCGGATGATTTTAAGAAAAGTTAGTTCAACTTCTCCTGATTCAACATCTCCTGAATCATACTTTTGGAGAGTCGTATGAGTTTCGGTGAGCTCCTGCCGTAGACCAATTCGTGAATACACCTCTTCATAGTGAATCACATGCCCTGGGACCCAGCTGTTGTTTGCAGCTGCAATCTGCATGGCTTTCTGCCATAGTGGGTTTTGCTCCGATGCGCGTGCTGCACTAAAAACCATAACATGAAGTAAAAGTATAATAGTAAACTTTAACCATTTAAAACTGCTGTTTGTCATTTTTATCATGTCCTCCCTACAGTAGTATTTTCGGTAATTACTGTATAGATTTAACAAATCATTTAGGCACAGCCTGAATTGATAGTTTAATTGATTAAATAAATTAAACATTATATAGTTTAAATAATAGGATTAATAATATGTCCCGGAGCTAATAGATAAGTTTTGTGATAGGAAATATTCAGCACGGCTGATTGATGGTGTGTTATAATGAATGATAAATTATCAATAACAACACTTGATGGACTATTCGGTATATGTAAATTGAAAAAGGGGGAAGGGTTTCCTGAATGGGCGGTAAACAAAGATTCAATGTATTCCATTACGGAAACATCCACGGAGATTTCAGTAATTTGTACTCAAGAAAGAATACCCGTTTCTATGGAGGCGGAAAAAGGTTGGAAAGCATTAAAAGTAGTGGGACCTCTTGATTTTTCAATGACCGGAGTATTATCATCGATAGTAAAACCTTTAACAGATGCGAAGATAAGTATTTTTACGATATCGACTTATGAAACCGATTATATTTTTATAAAGCAGAAAGAATATGAAAATGCTGTAAAGGTATTGAGAAAAAAGTTTAATATTATTTAAACACATTACACTGATGCCTGGCTGTTTTTAATAATACCAAAATTAAGAGATAAGAATACAGAGTAAATGATATTTATCAATAATGGTTTAAGATGGGAAAATATAAAATGCAGTGAGTTGCATCTAACCCACTGCATTTTTATTTTACAACGTTAGTTTTCAGTGTGCTGAAAGGTTAAATCTGTCATTCTGACTGCCATCCACGGCCAGAGTAAGGGCGGTTGTTCATGTATTCCCATCCACGGCCAGAGTAAGGGCGGTTGTTCATGTATTCCCATCCACGGCCAGAGATAGGACGGCTGTTCATAAATCCTCTTCTATCTCCGTAATTGAAACGGCTGTTCATCATCCCTCTTCTATAATTACCGCTTTTTCCCCATTTTCCCCGGTAATCAGGGCCCATCATTCCGGGACCCATCATTCCATGACCTGTCATTCCAGGACATCCATGATCCCCATACTCAGAAATCGAATCAGGGTCAAAGATGTCATAGGTTTTTCCCCCTCTGGTTATCGATGAAACGAGAATTACATCATATCCGTTATCAAACCCTTTGACGGATACCTGATCACCATTTTTAAGTTTAAGACTTATGCTGTCAAGAAACCACGGTGGGCCCAGGGCAAGTTTATACTCATCACCGGAATCTGTTTTCAGGTAATAACCACCCGGGAGTTTTGTTGAAACTGTGCCTGTAATTTCCTTGAGTTCCTGGTTGTCTTCCAAGTGGGAAAATCCCAGTGAGCCGATACTCAGGACCATAATAAAAACTGTTAAAACAACCAGGGTTTTTGTTGCTTTCATAGCAACCTCCTTAAAATTGATTTTTTTTACTATCTGTCGTTAATATAGCATATATGTTTTTCTGGATTATGAATGAAATGTAAAAAATTGTAAAAAAATATAGGTGGTATATAATGAAATACTCACAGGCGGAACAGGGGCGCATTTTTGTACTGCGCCTGGAAGATGGTGAAATTATTCATGAGAAAATAGAGGAGTTTGCCCGTTTGCAATCGATCAGGGCGGCGGCGCTGGTGTTAGTAGGGGGTGCGGATGAAGGCAGTAAATTGGTTGTTGGACCGGAAGAAGGAAGAGCAGAACCTATAACACCGATGGAATTTATTTTAAAAGGCGTTCATGAAATAACAGGTACCGGTACGATTTTTCCGGACAGTAATAACAATCCAATCTTACATTTGCATATCGCATGCGGGAGGGGAGAGACAACAAAGACAGGTTGTGCCAGAAAAGGAGTCAAAGTCTGGAATATTGTGGAAGTCATCCTGATTGAGCTGATTAATCGTACTGCGACAAGAGTTAAGGATAGTATAACGGGGTTTAATCTACTTGAGCCGTGAGAAAGCAACTTGTATTTTGCCAGCCGGCAGCCTGTATTTTTCTCATCACTTTAAAGCTGTCCGGATTAACTCACGCACGCGTGTCCGCCCGGACAGGGTAGGATCGTCTGATAATAGTTAATATGTTTTTAAAGCAAAATAACTGTTGACACACATCTAACAACGGGTATTATTGTCATTGGGGTTTATATACCCGTTTCTCTTTTAACCATTAATCTGATCTCCTTTGTCCGGGAAAAAGTCAATATTAAAGGGTTTAAATCTAAATATACAATAATATACAGGTTGTATTCAGTGGGGAGGAGAATGTGAGGAAATATGAGATGCTGTTGGTCGATGATGATCCCCTGGTCCTGGATTCAATAGGCGTGGTTCTTGAAAATAAAGGCAACAGGATTATGACCTTAGAAAATGGTAAAAAAGCTCTTGAAATTCTTGATAAGAAGCATTTTGACCTTGTGATAACAGATCTGGTAATGGATGAAGTTGACGGGATCACGGTTTTGAAAAAGGCTAAAAATATCGGCTCTGATATAAAAGTTATTATCCTCACCGCTTATGGAAGCATGACATCCACGATTGACGCACTCAGGCTTGGTGCTGATGATTTTCTACTTAAGCCCTGCGAACCGGAAGAAATCATTTTCAGGGTTAATAGGTGCCTTAAACAGATGGAACTTGAAAGAAAAATTAAATTATATGAAAATATACTGCCGGTGTGCTGCGTGTGTAAAAAGGTCAGGGATGACATGGGTAAGGAGCCAGGTACGGGGAAATGGCTTTCAATGGATCAGTATCTCCGAGACAAAGCAAAGATAGATATTTCCCATGCTTATTGCCCGGATTGTTTAAAGAATTTATGGGCTGAAATACCTTAATAGCAGCATTTGCAGTCACCAGGAAAAACGATTATCCGGTTATAAATTTTGTTCCACTATTCACGCCTTCTTATTAGTATGTATATCATCCTGGATAAATTTTTTTTTGTGTTTCATACCGCTCTCATTACTTTCAATCTATTCGGCTGGATCTGGAAGAAAACCAGAAAGGCAAATCTCGTTGTTTTGCTTTTAACCGTGTTTTCATGGTTTATTCTGGGAATATGGTATGGCTTTGGATTCTGCCCGAGTACGGAGTGGCACTGGTTTGTAAGAATGAAATTGGGACGCTATGATATGCCGTATTCTTACACAAAATTTCTTATTGATTCTCTCACTGGAATGAATGTGAACGCGAAACTCGTGGATGTCTGTACGGTGACATTTTTGATCCTGGCCTTCTCTGCATCGATCTATACAAATGTAAAAAATTGGAGGAATAAACATCATTAATAAAAACTAAGCCAATACTTGGTAAGTGCCTGTATAATATAAAGTATTAAATGTACAATCTATATTATGGGACAACCTCAATTATTAAGGAGATAGATATGAAAAGTATTGATGTATTACCCTGTTATGAGCGCGGTAAGAAAATCAAATTTCCTGAGGTACCGCTTTTTCAGTATATGCCTGAGCTGAAAGATGAACTTGAAAGCGGGTTAATTACCGGAGAGGAGGCTTTAAGGTTTTTTAAAGCAATGCTCCTTCAGAGGGCTTTTGAATTTATGGTCCGCGACCTGGATAGTAAACGTTTTATACCCTGTGAGGGGTATGTTTTCCGGGGCTCAACCCATCTAAGTGTGGGTCAGGAGGCAGCTCAGGCCGGGGCCATTGCGGCGCTGTCAAAGGATGATTATATTGCTGTCCATCACAGGGCGCACGGGCACTGTATTTCTAAAGGAGTATTTGCAATATTTCAGATGGATGAAGAAGAGCTGGGCAGGTTTCTTGGTACTGCCGGAAAGAATCAATTTTCCATTGATAGATATGAAAACCCTGTTCAGGCTGCGCTGGATTATCATCTCTATCGAATAATGGCTGAAATTTTAGGGAAAGAGGCGGGTTACTGTAAGGGAAGGGGAGGCGGTATGCATGTCGCGGATTTTTCTGTTGGGAATCTCGGTGCTAATGCGATCGTTGGAGGAGGCTTTGCGATAGCAACCGGAGCAGCGTTAGCGGTAGCGAAACAAAATCAGGAAAGGATTGTCCTTTGCGCGGTAGGTGACGGAGCAATGAACAACGGCACAGCTCATGAGGCCATGAATTTCGCGGCGATGGCTCAATTCGATAAAGGCCTGCCTGTTGTGTTCTATGTTGAAAATAACCAGTACGGTTATACAGGCCAGCAGAAAGGGGAGGTAACCGGTATTGAGTATTTATCACAGAGAGGAGTTGCCTATAACAGGGCGGCGATGCACGCGGAAACAGTGTGCGGAATGAATATTCTCAGTGTTCGGGATGCGGTGAAAAGGGCGAAAGAAAAGTGCCTGAATGGTGACGGCCCCGTGCTTATTGAAGCAAACACGTACAGGTACTGGGGCCATAACTTCAAGGATAAAGGAGTCTCTTACAGAACAGAAAAGGAGAAGGATGCCTGGAGAAAGCATGACCCGGTTGAGTGGTTTAAAAGCGAACTGATTAAAAATGACCTGTTAACCGCAGAATCTGCTGAAGAAGAATGGAAACAGGTAAGGAACAAAATAGAAGAAATTACAGTACTGGCCGCAAACAGCAGAGACCCTGATGTAAAGGAGATACAATTTGGGGTTTACTCTGATTCCAGTTCAAACAATATCGGCGATAAATACAGGACAGTAACTCTCCTTAAAAAGCCCAGAAAGTACACCAGGGACAGTGAAGGTAAGATCCTTGCCAGGCATGCTGTTACTGAAGCTCTCATTGAGGAGATGACGCGGGACAGAAGGGTAGTTCTATGGGGAGAGGATATCGCGGAACATGGCGGCGCATACAGCACGACACTCGGGCTTCTCGATACATTCGGCAGAGACAGGATATTCAATACAGCGATTTCGGAATCGGCAATTATTGGCTCAGGGGTCGGTGCCGCCATGGTGGGGTTAAGGCCGGTTGTTGAAATTATGTATATTGACTTTATCTTAATGGCTATGGACCAGGTGGGGAATCAGGCTGCAAAGGCACGGTTTATGTTTGGCGGGCAGACTGCGATTCCTCTTACAATAAGGGCGACAACCGGCGGAGGAAAGGGTTATGCCGGTCAGCACGCCCAGAGCCTTGAAGCGGTAGTATCACATTTTCCTGGATTGAAAGTAGCAATCCCCTCCAATGCCTATGACATGAAAGGACTTTTAAAAACAGCGATAAGGGATGATAACCCTGTGTTTTTTATTGAGCATCAGATGGTGTATCTTGAAAAGGCGGTAGTCCCTGCCGGAGAGGATTATACGATACCTTTTGGTAAGGCGAGGATAGTACGGGAGGGAAAAGATATTTCTGTTGTAGCCTATTCAAATATGGTAAGCAGGGCACTTGCGGCGGCAGAAATTCTGGACAAAGAGGATGGAGTGCAGGTTGAGGTTGTTGATCCAAGAACTCTTGTTCCACTTGATAAAGAGACAATAGCAGATTCGGTTAATAAGACAGGCAGGGCGGTTATTGTTACACAGGCTTCGTATACAGGAAGTTTTGCCAGCCATATTTCACACGAGATAACGCGAAGCTGTTTTGGAAACATGAAGTGTCCTGTCAGAATTGTATCCAGTTATGACATAACACCTCCAATGTCCCATGTATTAGAGGTTGAGAACATGCCTGATGCTGACAGAATTGCCGTAGGAATAAGAGAAACCCTGAAAGAATAGGTCTATAATAGTGTGTACATTATTACAATTCATGTAAATATGTGCATGTAATTAACTAGAATCCTGAAGGAAATGCGATGAATGAAGTTGAATCCGGAAAATTATTATCAAAAATTGCGCGTCTATACTATCTGGAGGATATGAACCAGAGCGAGATCGCTGAAAGGTTCAATATTAACAGGGTAAAAGTTTCAAGATATTTAAAAAAGGCCAGGGAGAGGAATATAGTTGACATAAAAATAAACTATCCCAGGGAAAGTTACCAGGAGCTGGAGCGTGAAATAGAGAGCAGGTACAATTTAAAGGAATGTATCATAGTTTCTTCATTTGATAATACACAGGATATTTTAAAAGAAATGGCTTCAGTTTTAACAGGTATACTGGATCGAATACTAAAGAAAAATAATTATATCGGTGTCAACTGGGGATTGACCTTAAAAGGGATGTCAGCCTATATGAAGCCGGACAGGAAAATCGATGTGAGCGTTGTTCCTATAGTTGGCGGTCTGGGTAAAATTGAAACCGGGATCCATACAAATTCCATAGCGAAAAATTTTGCCGATATGTTTGGCGGAACTGGATACGTAATAAATGCCCCGGCGATTCTGGACACGAAAGAAATAAAGGAAGCTATTCTGAATGACAGCAATACGAGAGAAATTTTTGAGCTGTTAAAAAAATTAGATGTCGCTGTATTCAGTTTTAGTGATGTCGGCCCTGAATCTTCCTACGCGAAGTATGGTTTTATCAGCAGCGAAGAGCTAGCTTACTTGAAAAAACTTGGAGTAGTAGGAGATGTAAATCTTAATTTTATAGATGAATACGGGAAGCATGCTCCGAATAAGATTAATGAGCGAGTTCTGGCGCTATCCATTCCTGAAATTAAAAAAGTTAAGAATGTCATCGGCGTGGCTTACGGCGGCAGAAAAGTACCGGTGACCCGCGCGGTACTGCGGGGCAGTATTGTAAATATTCTTATAATTGATAAAAATATAGCTGAAAAAGTTATCAAAGGGCACTGAAGTAGTTGTTTTTACTTCTTAGATCTTCAGATTGATCCGCAAATCATCACACATTTTTCATTCCTATAATCAGATTTAAGATCCCGTTACAATATTGTAATTAAATTTCATTCTGATTTGCAAAAGCGTAATTCCAATTTGAATAAACAGGCTGCGGGATTATGTACCTATTGTGTAATACCATATACCATAATACTTTAAGCTGAAAGCACTGCTTGCTTCTAAACTGGCATGGTACTTGCTTTTAATTGGCAGAGCGTAATTAAGATTTAACAGAAAAACCGAAAAGGCAAACTGTTCGAAAGAACAGGGCGCAAAGCCTATGACCTAAGTCCTGTGCAAACTGGATATGGTTGCAGGGCTGCCGGGTGAACACAGCACCTCCCCGAGTGCTTAGAAGCGCACGGCAAAAAAAATCAGGAGGTGCCGAAATGGCAACAAAACATAAATTACAGAATATTAAAACAAAAAAACCTGTTAACCTTTTTCCAAAACTCTTACCCGCTGTATCCCTGATAGGCCTTATTCTCATCATTGCTTCATGTGCGATAATTGATGAGGATAGGGCTTCTCTTATTCTGGATATCTCAGCAACCTATCAGGTAAATACTATTTTGCCTGACATTGACATGGTGCCGGCAAGTTATGACTTTTCAGGAACAGGTCCGGGAGGAAGCAGCTTCAGTTTAATAAATGAACAGACACCGGTTATGGTTCCAAGCCTTAAACCCGGCGTATGGACAGTTACGGTGAATGCGAAGAATGCTGCGGGTACAGTCATCGCGATGGGTGTACAGAGTATAACATTGCTTCCCGCACACGTGCAGACACTGAATCTTACTATAATACCTGTTGAAGGATTCGGGGCAGTTGATTTGACAGTATACTGGTCTCCGGAAGATACATTTGACCCTTCAATTACAGCACAGCTTATTCCTGATTCAGGTTCACCAATTGATCTGATATTTGTAATTGAAGAAGAGGGAACAGGGACATATTATAGTACAGGCATACCCACAGGATACCACACACTGGTTATTCAGCTTCTGGATAACGGCATACTTACCATGGGCGCTATTGAGGTTGTCAGGGTAGTTAAAGACAGCACCGCGACAGGGATCTTTGAGTTTTTTGATATTAATCAGCCCGGCGGGAGTATTGAAGTTAACATAACACCTGAGATGAATGACCCGATAGAGGTTTCGATTGGCGGCCAGGAAGAAGTTGTCGGGCTTGGAGAATCGATGACAGTAGAGGCGTCTGTGCCGGCCGATACAGGAAATGTTGTATATGTATGGTACATGAATGGTGAATCAAAGGCAACCGGATCCAGCTACACGACACCGGCTGATCTGCCTGAAGGGATTTATAGACTTGATGTAACAGTGTTTACAACTGACGGTATGAGGGCGGGCTCGGCAACGCATACGTTCAGTGTAATGGAACTCGCGGAGGTGACTCTGGAATGGGATCCGAACACAGAGCCTGACCTTGCGGGGTATAATTTATACTGGGGATATTCCAGCGGGGATTATGAGTTTTCAGCAGATGCGGGGAATCAAACCAGCTATACGGTTACCGGTCTTATTCCTGGAGTAACATATTATTTTGCCGTGACCGCGTATAATACTGCCGGATTAGAAAGTGATTACTCAAATGAAATAGTTTACACTCCGTAGTTAAGCGATTTGTTAGGGGGGGTACACCGTCCAGGGCGGCTTTAGTATCTGAAAGTAACTTAATGGAGTTACTTAAGTTTTGCATAAGGAAACGACAATATGGAATGTCTGCCAATTAAACGAAAAGCAGGACAAAAACCTGTATGCACATGCGTCGATCTTCCCCTGTTTAAGGGAGTATCAGGATATATTGAAATTATATTCAATGGTGTGGTTATTGCTGAGTCTGTGGATGCAAAGCAGCTCCTGGAAATCCGGCAGCCTCCGCTGTTTTACATTCCGCGGGACGATGTTAAATTAGAATATTTAACCCCTTCTACTTCAAAGGCTGTATGCAGATGGAAAGGACAGGCACAGTTTATAAGAATAGAAGTAGCAGGACGGAAAATGGAAGATGCTGCATGGTATTATCCGGAACCTAACTCCCTGTATTTTGAGCTGAGAAACCACATAGCTTTTTATACACATTTGATGGATGTCTGCTACATAGATTGGAAAAGGCTGGATCTTCAGCCTGATCTGTTCTATAAAGAATGGGTTGCCGGTATGAAAACAGACCTCTTCACAGAAGCGTTTTTAACAATAATAGCGCAGGAAAAATCTCTTTTATGTTAGCGCAATATCCGGACTTGAAAAAATATGGATTTTTAGGAAATTCCTCCTTGCATCATATAATTAGTTGTGTTATTGTATTCCTACATTAAATTTTAACCTGCATTTATTAATACTTCAAATAACAGAGGCTGTCTCTTAACATATACAATGGCTGTTTAGATACAATAGGTGGAGCTAGGGGTCTGGATAATTTCATATTTAAAAAGGAGAATGTCAACATGTCACATGATAAAAATAATAAATCACTGATTACGGAATCAGAAGTTATTTATCCCCTGAAAGAGGTTATCGATAATGCTCACATTAAGGATTATGATACCCTGTACAGACATTCCATTGAAAACAGGGAGGAGTTCTGGGCGGAGGAGGCCGCTAATCTGGAATGGTATAAAAAATGGGACAGGGTGCTTGATGCAAGCAAAGCCCCCTTTTACAAATGGTTCAGCGGAGGTAAAATCAATATAATTCACAACGCAATTGACCGTCATCTTAATTCATGGCGGAGGAACAAGATTGCCATCATCTGGGAGGGTGAACCCGGCGATGTAAGAACGATGTCCTACCATGCTCTGAACCGTGAAGTTTCCAAGTTCGCCAATATTTTGAAAAGCATGGGTGTAAAAAAAGGAGACATTGTTACTGTCTATATGCCTCAGATACCCGAGCTTGCTATTGCCATGCTTGCCTGCGCAAAAATCGGAGCGGTCCACAGTGTAGTATACGGAGGTTTCAGCGTAGAGGCACTGGCCGGGCGTAATACAGATGCCGGCAGCAGGGTACTGATTACTGCTGACGGCGGCTTCAGGCGGGGTAAAATCACAGACTTGAAAAACATTGCCAACGAGGCCATGATGCGTTCGCCCACAATTGAAGTCTGTATTACAGTTAAGCGCACGGGGCATGATGTTTACATGGAAAGCGGCCGGGATTTCTGGCTTCACGATCTGATGTCTCTTCCTATTGCAAGTGCGAAATGTGAAACTGAAGTAATGGATGCGGAAGATCTACTCTTTATTCTTTATTCATCAGGAACAACCGGACAGCCCAAGGGTCTTGCTCACACGCACGGTGGTTATGCTGTGTACACGGCAACTACACATAAGTATGTATTTGATATTAAAGATAAGGACCGCTGGTGGTGCGCGGCCGACCCTGGATGGATAACAGGGCACAGCTACATTATTTACGGGCCGTTAATAAATGGCAGTACCATATTGATGTATGAGGGAGCTCCGAACCATCCATTTCCAAACCGGTGGTGGCAGATGATTGAAAAGTACGGTATTACTATTCTATACACCTCACCCACAGCTATCCGGGGTCTCATGCGTTTTGGGGAAGCCTGGCCAAACCGTCACGATTTAAGCAGCCTCCGGTTATTAGGGTCAGTGGGAGAGCCGATAAACCCGGAGGCCTGGCGGTGGTATCACCGCGTGATTGGAAAAGGATCGTGTCCTATAATGGATACATGGTGGCAAACAGAAACAGGAGGGTTTATGATTACACCGCTCCCGATTACTCCTCTTAAGCCGGGATCAGCCACAAAACCATTTTTTGGAAATGAAGTCGGAGTGGTGGATGATGATGGCAGAGATGTAGCCACCGGCGAGGAAGGGAAACTTATCATTAAATCACCCTGGCCCGGAATGGCGCGCACTATTTACGGGGACCCTGAACGGTTCAGGGAGGTTTACTGGAAGGACTATCAAAAACAGGGCTGGTATAAAACGGGAGACTCGGCAAGAATCGATAAAGACGGCTACATCTGGATTATTGGACGGATCGATGATGTAATCAAGGTGAGCGGCTATCGTCTTGGAACCGCTGAAATCGAAAGCGCCCTGGTGAGCCACAGGGATGTTACGGAAGCGGCAGCCATTACGCTCCCTCACGAAATCAAAGGAAATGCTATTCACGTATATGTAATTCTTAAAACCGGGGTTACAGAAAGTCAGGAGTTAGGAGAGGCATTAAAAAAGCATGTCAGGCATGAAATAGGACCAATTGCTATACCGGAAACTGTCACATTTGTGGATAAACTGCCGAAAACAAGAAGCGGCAAGATCATGCGCCGTGTATTAAAGGCACGCGCCCTGGGTCAGGATGAAGGTGATATAACAACCCTTGAAGAATAGTGCTAGCTGCGCCTGCCTGATTTCCGGTTACAAAAGGCTGTAAAAACGGCATTTTCATATCGGCAAATGGCTGTCTGTCACTTCGACGGCTAATCTCCGAATATGTCTCCAATACTCATGATGGATTTACCATCGGTGATAATTGTTTTGACGTTTGGAGATATTTTTTGGACGTATTCATAATTGATAACCGCCGGATTCAGTTTCAGACTCTCGCCTTTCAGCTTGATCGCCTGCGCTTCTCCCTCGGCCCGTATGACCGCGGCCTGCTTATCACCATCCGCAATAATTATTTTTTCCTCTTTTTCCTTTTCCGCTTTCTCAAGAACATACTTCATCCGCTCGGCTTCCTGCTGGGCGACCTGCTTTCTTTCAATGGCCTGACGGTATTCCTCGGAAAACCTCACATTTCTCAGAAGAACAGTATCAACAATTAGATATTTAGTTATTAGTTTGGATTTAAGGGTAGTTTCCATATCCATCTGAACGAGCTCTCTGCCCACAAGTTCCCCTTCTTCCGGTTCCTTTTCCACATCGAATCCCCGTGTTCGTGCTATATCGATCCAGTTGCTTGAAAAAAGCTCTATTACCGAATATCTCGATACAACTGTCCGCACAGTCTCTCTGATGGACGGTCTTAATATTTTTTCAACGAAGTTGGGTCCTATTTCTTCGTGAAGACGCCATACCTGTGAGTCATCAATCCTGTATATTACAGAGAGCTCAAGGCCTACAGGCTGGCCGTCTGAGGTAAGAGCCTGAATGGAATCATCACCCAGGTACTGACCCTCGGTTGATATACCTGACATTGTATAGGTCTGGTTTCTGACGTCATAGATTATGGGCTTCTGGATGAAAGGGACGAGTATATTAAATCCAGGCTTAAGCTGCCGTTCTTCAATTCCGGTAAGTCTGTTAAAAATGACCGCTCTCTCTCCGGCCCCTACGATGATGAAAGGCTTTGCGATTGCCAGAAAAATAAGAAACGCAATAAAAATAAAAATCCACATTATGATCAGTTTTTTCGTTTTTTCAGATACCCTTGTTTGTGCCATGTATCCTCCTTAAAATGAAAATATCAAAAATAGATTTTTCATTTTAAAATATTTTTAGTAATATTAATAGAGATTCACAAATAAAATAGCTATTTAACGCACGGGAAAATATAGTAACGATTTCTATTAAAAGAAAGGGTTAATAAATTTGTAAACTGAGCCAGGTCCCTGTATATGCAAATAAATTTATAGTAATTAATCAGCCGTATTTTATCCTAAATTTATACAATAATGACACGAATGTTTTCGTCCAGCTCTTTTTTAAGGAAACCTTCGATGAAATTGAGGGTTGCCGTTTTTCCGCTCGGGCAGCCCGCGCACGCGCCCAGATAGTGGATGTATATATCCGTGACTCCGTTGTTTTCTTTCATGTCAACGACTTCAAGATCACCGCCTTCCTTAAAAAGGTTGGGACGGATCTGTTCATTGAGTACAATTTCAACTGCTTTATGCTTGCGGATCAGGTTCATTTTGCTAAAATCTTTTTGCTCAAGATATCTGACAATTTGTTCGTTTTCCATCTCCTGTCTTACTTCTTTCAGTATATCAATCAGATAGTGCCTGCGCTTTTCGTGCCCGCCTGGCCGGATACAGGATTTGCAGAAAGCGCCTGCTTTTGTATAGCGGGTGATTTCTTCAACAGTTTTAAGATTATTTATTCGGATGACGTCTTTTATTGTTCTGAGCGAGACCCTTGCACATTCACAGACAATGTCTGCCTCCTCAAGTGATTCCAGGTCCACCCCTTTGTAGATAGAAGCCGCTTTTTTTATAACGTCATAGGCCATCACACTGCAGTGCATCTTTTGTGGCGGGATAGCCGCTTTATCTTCATAATCCCTCAGGGCTTTTTCAACATCAATATTTGTCAGTTTCAGGGCTTCATCCACAGTACGGCCTATGCACATTTCGGCCATTACATCACTGGATGCTATGGCGGTACCGCATCCGAAGGTTTTGAATTTAGCCAGTAAAATTTTATCTGTATCCGGATCAACGGCCCAGAAGAGGCGTACCGCGTCACCACAAACCTCGGCACCCCAATCGGCAACAATAAGCTGTCCTCCCAATTCCTCTGCTTCTTTTTCATTGATTTCGCCCATATAACTGGGATTGGTCATCCGCTCGTTGATTTTGGTAGAATATTGCTCCCAGAGCGCGCCACTGATAAGATCTGATTTCGCCATCTTTTTTCTCCCGCGATTGAAATATTTGGCTGGCTGCGGCCGATCAAACAGTGCTGATCGATATATTTCTTAAACGCTCAATCGACTTTTTAATTATTTGTATTGACCTGTCTATTTCCTCTTCCGTGGTGAACCTTGATAAACTTAAACGTATTCCGGTATGGGCCAGTTCATTGTCGATACCCATCGCAAGAAAGGTCGGATTTGGCTCTAAAGATTCTGAAGCGCAGGCGCTCCCTGTCGAGGCTGCCACTCCGTTCTTGTTCAGGTCCCATATCAGTGCTTCTCCCTCCACTCCTTTGATGCTTGCCAGGATTGTATTTGGTGTCCTCATTTCTCTTTTTCCAATTACGTTGACCCCTTTTACAGTAAGAATTGCAGTTTCCAGCTTGTCGCGCAGGCGCCTTACCTCTTTTTCCTCATATTCAAGGTTTTTAACGGCAAGCTCCATTGCAAGACCCATTCCGATCAGGCCTGCCGTATTTACTGTTCCGGCACGTTTCCCTCCCATTTGCTCCCCACCGTGAAGTAAAGGAGGTATCCTCACTCCATTTCTAACAAAAAGACCTCCCGCTCCCTTCATGCCATGAAATTTATGGGCACTATATGTAAGAAAATCAACCGGCACGTCCTGAACATCTACATTTAATTTTCCAATCGCCTGAACCGCGTCTGTATGAAATAAAATTCCACTTTCACGGCACAGGGATGCCATCTCTTTGACAGGAAAAATAAGACCGGTCTCATTATTAGCCCACATTATGGAAACCAGGGCGGTTTTATCCGGGTCAATATGCTCCCGGAGAATATCAACATCGACAATACCATCCCGGTTTACAGGTAGATAAATTACCTCCGTTCCAAGACTCTCTATAAATCTACATGAATGGATTACGCAGGGATGCTCGACCTTAGTCGTGATAATTTGATTTTTTTTCTTGTTTCGGATGAGTTCATAATATATCCCCTGTATTACCATGTTGTTCCCCTCTGTGGCGCAGCTTGTGACAATAATATCATCTTCGTCTGCAGCGTTGATCCCCGCGTAAAGCCTGTCAAAAGCTATCCTCATGTATGGGTGTACTTCCGATCCAAAACTGTGGAGAGAGCTGGGATTTCCGTACATCTGGCTGAAAAAGGGTTCCATGGCATCCTTGACTTTTGGATCAACTATTGTTGTAGCATTATTATCAAGGTAAATTCTTTCCATAAGATTTCCTCATTGCTGTCTAATTGAATCATTCAGGACAGTTATAACAATACTTTTCAATTTCTCAAGTGTCAAGAATTGGAAGAGGTTGCCAGGTTATATTTTTTATTATAGTTTCTTAAGCAGCACTTCATTTTCATCGAGTTTCGTTTCCAGGTCTGTTATTTCCTTAATATAGGTTTTAATTTCCGGTGTGCCCCTGGAGACTGTGTTGCGATCCGTTTTAATAAGTATTTCGTACACCTTAGATCCGAGCTGCGCGAACTTCTTCTCAGCCTGTTTTTCGAGCTGCCTGATTTTGAACTTTAAAGCTCCTTTTTCTCCGAGCTCTTTGGTTTTATCCTTTGCTTTTTCCAGTACTTCTTTGGATGTTGTAATCCCCTTGTTGATAATACCTTCCATGCGTTTTAAAAAGCTCATTAATTTCCTCCTTTGTAGACTTTCATTATAATGATAACGATACTTTTTATTTTTGAAAGTGTCAACAACAGGAAAAATTATTGTATCAGTTATCTGATGTATGGGGGATTATATTGCGTTTGTCAGGTCGGTATGCTGAATCTCTTGCCCGGGTGCTGAAAAAAACAGAATTTTTAACACCTGATATTAATGAAACTCAAAACGTTTAAATCTATATTTAAAAACAGCCTTATAGAAAGTCTGCCTGATTACCTTTTCAGGAAAATTCCATCCCTTTCCAGCTCATTGAATTCCCCGTCTTCGACCACTTCTTCAACTTCTTTTTCGACCACGTCTTCGACTTCTTCAACTTTTTCGACCACGTCTTCGACTTTTTCAACTTTTTCGACCACTTCTTCGACTTCTTCTATCTCTTCCATCATATCAGTTTTTTTACGATTTATTTCATCCTGTCTTTGCAGTAACCCTTCCAGCCATTTCTGCTCAAGAACATTTTCAGCGCCGCCTCCGAAGAGCTTTCGCTGATGATCCTGGGTTTCTCTGAACATCCTTTCAACATTGTATTCAGGGGGTATTCCGCCTGTGCATGCTTGAATTTCGTTATCTACTTCTTCTACTATATTTTGATGGCTTGACATTCTATTATGTTTTCCCCTCATGCTTTGTTTTACTATATTAATTATAGCGCAAAATATGCCTTTTATCAAACTTATAGGAAAAAAATATTCAGTTTATTAACAAAGTCAATTACGTTTTAAGCGGGAGTTATATCCTTAACACTATTTATTAACGGTAAAATCGGCTAATTGTTTAATGTCAAAAAAGATTGTAATAAGTAAGAACTTAGTACTTCTGATTGATCCTATTAAGACCAGTGAAGCCTTTTCTGCCGGCTTGTGGCTGAATCTGGGTTCCAGGGATGAGAAGGACCATGAACACGGTTTTGCGCACTTTACCGAGCATATGCTATTTAAAGGGACAAAAAAGCGCAGCCATTATGATATTGCTCTCGAGATAGATAGTGTAGGCGGGGAAATAAACGGTGCTACCGGAAAAGAAAATACCTATTGTTACGTAAATATTGCATCTGAGTATTTAAAAAAGGCTCTGGATATTTTAACCGACATGTATTTTAATTCATCATTCAAGGAAAAGGAGTTTGAGAATGAACGTAGAATAATCCTCGATGAGATAGATATGTCTATAGATGATCACGATGATCATGTTTTCGAGCTTTTTACCAGGACCCTGTGGAAAAACATGCCTTTCGGATTATCTGTGATGGGGGAAAAAAAAGATATTCAAGATGTTTCTATTAAAGGCTTGAGAAATTTTTATAAAAAAAATTATCATTCCTGCCGGATGATTCTGTCCGCTGCAGGGAGGTTCAGTGAGAACGAGCTGCAAAGAGAAGCTGAATCTATGCTTAAATACCTGAATGGGGAAAATGAAGCTAAATATATCCATGAAGAAAGGGATAAACCTGTTCCAACAACAGGGGCCTGTATACAATGTAGAGACATAGAACAGGTTTATTTTGTATGCGGTAGAGAAGGCTACAGCTACAGAGATGAGAACAGATTTGGAATGGCTTTACTGAATATGATACTGGGCAGCAGCTTCAGCTCGAGGCTGTTTCAGAAAGTGAGAGAAAAACGGGGTCTCTGCTATTCAATTGCTTCTTCATTGACATGTTATTCTGATGTAGGGGAGTTTACAATTGGTTTTTCTACCAGTATGAAGAACCTGCCCTTTGTACTGGATGCTATTAATAATGAGCTGAAGCTGTTCAAGGGGGGAGATATAAAGGAAGAAGAGCTGGAAAGGGCGAAGGGGAGATATAAAGGAAATTATATACTCGCAAAGGAAAATATTGAATGGAAAATGGTTAAAATGGCTTTACAGGAAATGGCGTATGGAAGACTCATCCCTTATGATGAAACTTTGAAAAAAGTCGAAAGTGTCACATTAGAGGATTTGAATAGAATGGCAGGTGATGTTTTTAAAGGAGACAGGTTCAGCTTCGCAAGTATTGGGCCCAGCGGCCAGGAAAAATACCTTAAGGATTATCACTTCTCATTTTAATAATGAAAACCCTTTAACATATCAAAAGGTGCAGAGATACTAAATGGCCTTAGAGAACATGGTAGTGAAGGTTTACAGGTTAAATAAAAAAAATCCTCTTCCAGGCTACATGTCGAAAGGTGCGAGCGGCATTGATCTCTTCGCGTCCCTTGACCGGGACATGACTCTTCCCCCCGGAGAATATAAATGTATACCAACGGGTATAATCATTTCTTTACCCGCAGGGTATGAGGCGCAGGTCAGGCCCAGGAGCGGGCTTGCCCTTAAACATGGTGTGACTGTTTTAAACACCCCCGGTACTGTTGATTCGGATTATCGGGGTGAAATAATGGTAATTCTCATTAATCATGGGGAAAAGCCATTAATATTAAAAAATGGTATGAGGATAGCCCAGATGGTGATTGCAAAAGTAGAAAAAGTCAGTGTTTTTGAAGTAGCTGCAAGAGAAGAAATAGATAGGACTGAAAGGAATAGAGGCGGCTTCGGACATACAGGAGAATAGAGTATGAGAGAAACGGAAAATATTCGTATCATACCGTTAGGGGGGCTCGGTGAGATAGGGAAAAATATGATGCTGATTGAATATCAGGATTCAATAATAATAGTTGACTCGGGCATGATGTTTCCCGAGGACCAGATGCCCGGTATAGACTTTGTTATACCTGATTTTTCCTATATAGCCGAAAGGAGGAATAAGGTAAAGGCACTGCTGCTGACACACGGTCATGAGGACCATATTGGGGCGCTTCCATATCTCCTGAAAGAAATAAATGTCCCGGTTTACGGGACAAGGCTCACGATTGGATTCGCCCGTAACAGGCTGGAAGAACATACTTTTACGGATAGACCTGTTTTTATCGAGATTAAACCGAGAGAGAAAGTATCTTTTGGTGCTATCAGCGCGGAGTTTTTCAGGGTCTGTCATAGTGTGGCCGACGGGGTCGGGATTGCGTTTCATACTCCACATGGGATTATCATTCATTCCGGGGATTTTAAAATTGATTTCACTCCTGTTTATGATGACACGTTCGATTTTCGTAAACTGTCAGAGTTCGGAGAGAAGGGTGTTCTTCTGTTGATGTCGGATTCCACGAATGCGGAAAATAAAGGATATACACCATCTGAGAGTAAATTGAATGATTCTCTTTTCGAAACGATTACCGGATCAGATGGCAAAGTGCTGGTCGCTCTCTTCGCTTCAAATATACAACGCATACAGCAGATATTTGATATATGTTTCCGTGCTGAAAAAAAAGTTGCTGTTCTTGGAATGAGTATGGAGAAAAATATAGCAATGGCAAAAGATCTGGGATATTTAAAATTTAAAGAGAGTATTTTAATTTCACCGGAAAAGGTAAATAGTTATAAAAGCAACAGAGTCGTGGTGCTGACAACCGGAAGCCAGGGTGAGCCAATGTCTGCCCTGTCAAGAATTGCCGCCAGCAAATATAAGTCTTTTGATATCGAAAAAGGGGATACTGTTATTCTCTCAGCCTCAATAATACCCGGAAATGAGAAGACGGTCTCAAGAATCGTGAACATTCTTTTCAGAAAAGGAGCTTCAGTTTTATATGAAGGATTTGAAGATCTACATGTTTCAGGTCATGCCTTCCAGGAAGAACTTAAACTTTTCATAGCAATCACAAAACCGAAATACTTTATCCCGATTCATGGTGAGTTCAGACATCTAATTCATCATTCAAATCTTGCAAAACAGGTGGGAGTTGAAGAGAAGAATATCATAATCGCTGAGGACGGAGATGTTATTAACATCAATGATTCAGGAATTGCTATTGTTGATAAGGTGGCTGCAGGGCATGTCTATATTGATGGAAAGAGTATTGGTGATGTTGAGAGCACAATTTTAAGAGAGAGACATAAGATATCAGAAGACGGTATCGTCATTGTCATCATTCCCATTGGTGTTGAAGACAGCAGCATTCTGCACCCGGAAATTATCAGCAGGGGTTTTGTATATTCTATAGAAGCAGAGATCTTTACAGAAGCGAAAGACATCGTGTTTGATATGGTGAGAAAGCATGTAAGAGATAAAACAAATGACCGGCTGGTATTAAAAAACCGTGTAAAGAAAGCCCTGAAAAACTATTTTTTTAAGAAAACAGCTCAATCTCCACTGATTGTACCTGTCATTATTGAAGTGCCATAGTAGAAAAATTAACAACCTGTCAAAGGTGTTGGAAAGATACAGAAATGAAAAAGAGGTCGGCATATTAATATGCAGACCTCTTTTCAGGAGTTGAGCATTAACCACAATACATCCTCTAAATTTATCGGGTTTTTAAGAATTTTATTAAGAAGAAAAGTTTAAAATTCAGGCTGTCCCGTAATATGTACAATGACTATTTAGATAAAGTAACATGTATAAAATAAAGCATAGAAAGCACAATCTGTATGTATGGGACAGCCTAATATGAGGTTGTGGAACAGCCTCAATTATAAGTAGTTCTCTATTTTTTTTACCAGCTGTTTTTTTGGGACAACACCGATAACGCGGTCTACTTCTTTTCCATCTTTTAAAAACAGGAGAGTTGGAATATTCATTACATTAAACTTCATCGGCGTTTCCTGATTCTGATCGATATTAATCTTTACAACCTGAAGGCTTACTTCCATTTCCCCGGCAATTTCTTCAAGTACAGGTTCCATCATCTTACACGGGCCGCACCATTCCGCCCACAAGTCAACTAAAACGAGCTTGCCGGCCACGTTTATATCATTGTCAAAATCTGTGTCAGTGGTATTGATAATTTCTGGCATATCCACTCCCTTTTTTTGATAGAAACTAAATATAGTAGTGATTAATCTGGAGGACAATAAAAATATCTATAATTGTTTTTCATTAGGTCGATATTTAAGTTGTACATCCTATTTCGTACGCATGAAAAGGAGCTGATATGGTCAGGGGTTTGTATACAGGCGCTTCGGGAATGATAGCCCAGATGGGAAGAATTGATGTTTTATCGAATAATCTGGCAAATGTGAACACTCCATCATACAAAAGAGACACACCGATATTAAAGGCTTTTCCTGAGATGCTTATGAGAAGAATAAATGATGACGGAGTCAGGACAATTCCATCGGGGTCCTATGACTTGATGCCTGTTATCGGAAAGTTAGGAACAGGAGTGGAGGTAAATGAGGTGTATACGCGGTTCACTCAGGGTGCTTTTAAACAGACCCAGAATGATTTTGACCTCGCTCTGGAAGGTGAAGGATTTTTCAGTGTCCAAACCGATGAAGGAGAGAGGTATACCAGGAACGGCAGTTTTCTCATTGATAAAGACGGTTTTCTTGTGACCAAGGATGGCTATAAAGTTATGGGGGAAAATGGCCTCATACAGATTAAGAAAAATAATTTTATGGTTGATGAAGACGGTAATGTATTTGAAAATATCGAATACAGTAATGATCCAATGAGGCTTGTCAGTATGGAGGAAAATGAGTGGAACCAGACAGTCCTTCTTGACAGATTAAAGGTTGTCAATTTCCCCAAACTGCGGTATGTGAAGAAGGTCGGAGCGAGCATATACAGAGAAACAGAATATTCGGAAAAGGCTTACATTATCGAGAACGAAAGGCCGAAAGTAAGACAGGGGTTTCTTGAAGCTTCCAATGTCAATCCGGTGATTGAAATGGTGAACCTCATTGAGGTCCACAGAAATTATGAAGCGAATCAAAAAATTATCCAGGCCCATGATGCCGCGCTTGGAAAGGTGATCAATGAAGTAGGAAGAGCCTGATTTGAGTTGCCAGGAAAAAACATTTAAGCCCGTAAGAGAGTGTATTGATTTGAAGTTTATTTTAATAAAGCTTATATATGGAGGAGTAAAACTATGATGCGGTCACTCTGGACTGCTGCAAGCGGTATGGTCGGACAGCAATTTAACATCGATACGATTGCGAATAATCTTTCAAATGTAAATACCGCAGGATATAAAAAAAGCCGGCCGGATTTTGAAGATCTGCTGTACCAGACTATTCGTTCAGCCGGTACACCGGCAACAAGAGATACGTTACTGCCGACAGGAATACAGGTAGGGCATGGAGTAAGGCCGGCCGCGACCCAGAAGATGTATTCCCAGGGGAGCCTGCAGAATACAGGTAATACTCTCGACCTTGCGATAGAAGGCGAGGGATTTTTCCGTGTTCAACTTTATGACGGGACTTTTGGATATACAAGGGATGGGACCTTTAAAATTGACTCAAAGGGCCAGATAGTAAACAGTAACGGTTACAAGCTTACCCCGGAGATTATTATGCCTGCAGATTTTATTTTTTCTGATATTTCAATCAGCCAGGACGGACTTGTTTCTGTAAAGGTGGCGGGTAACGATACTCCCATCGAAGTAGGCCAAATTCAGGTATACAGATTTGTGAATCCGGCTGGATTAAAGAATATCGGCCAGAACCTTGTGAAGATAACTGCCGCATCCGGGCCTTCTGTGGGCGGGAGACCGGGCTTCTTCGGCATGGGAAAACTTCAGCAGGGGTTTCTTGAAATGTCGAATGTTCAGATTGTTGAGGAAATGGTAAACATGATTGTTGCCCAGAGGGCCTACGAATTGAACTCAAGAGCAATCACAACATCCGATTCTATGCTTGCAACAGCCAATTCGCTGAAACGGTGATAAATAGTGTGGACAGGATTGACCATATCCGGCAAACATGGCCCGGTGCGTATATTTATCTTAAAAGGTGATGAATAAAATGGATGGCATTAACAGGCTGACTTTAGAAACGATGAGCAAATACGATACCCTCCTCAACGGCATGAGGACGAGTCGGGTTCTTGATAAGATAAAGGAACAGCGGAATTTCGCAGAAATTCTCCGGGAAAAGATTAAAACAGGAAAAGAGACTATTCTTAAGCCTGATTCTGAGGCAAAAAACGATAAAAAGCTCCTTGATGTGTGTTATGAAATGGAGTCCCTGTTTATCGGTAACATGCTGAAGTCTATGAGAAAAACGGTTATGGAATCAGGTTTTTTTGGAAAAAGTATTGCAAAAGATATTTTTCGGGATATGTTATATGATGAATACGCAAAATCAATGGCCAGGACCGGCCAGTTAGGGCTTGCAAAGCAAATTTACAATCAGTTAAGTGTATAACAATAAAATCATTAAAAAACTTATCCTTTTTATAATTTTTTTTACTCTTCTCTGCGGCCCACATTTGTCCGGTGGGAAGGCATTCGCGGGATCCTACTACCTTTTAAACGATTTTTACTCAATTATTTATGGACGATACTACAAAGCAGCCTTTCTTGCCGGCCCTTCTGAACCGGCTCTGACTAACTTAACACTTCCTCAGACTTTATCACTACCGGACAGCGGTACTGATTCGATACCCATGCGAAAAATGAGCAAAGTGTTTGATGAGGAAGAATTAACAACAGAACTTACCCTTGAAGGTGAGATCAGTTTAAATTTACGATACGGAGAAGATTTTTCATTAAAAAGCGGGACCGTCCCGGGGGCAGGATCAGCTGGAATAACCCAGGGTCTCGAATACACTTTAATCGAAAGAATCCTCCTGGAAGGAAATATAGGAGAGCGTTTTTATGTAGAGTTCAACTATGATTCTGAGAGGACTGAAGAGGGAATCGGTGAAGAGGAAAATATCTATTCTCTTATGTATAAAGGGAAAGATGATGAGTTTCTGAAAGAGGTCACTGTTGGCAACAAATACTTAACAATTGAAGGAAGCAGGTATATACCAATAGATGAAGGGAACCAGGATTCTTTTGCCGTCACAACAAAGGCGGGCTGGGACAACCTCTACATGGAAGGTCTGATGCGGTACGAAGTGGCGATGGAAGGTGAAAAGCGGTTCAAGGGGCAGAGGAAAAGCGTGGATATGAAAGTGATGGATCTGGATTATGTGAAGGGAAGGTACTTCTTTATTCCTGACACGGGAATTGATGAAAGCTCACTTCTTCTTTATAAATCCTCGGATGTTGTGGCAGATATTAAGGTAGATGTGAAGGATTTCGTGCTTCTTGGAAGGGGTGTTGATTATGACTTTGATAATACAAA
>SDBS01001515.1_pt1 | contig 23547 bp, 20 predicted proteins | sample 2277091 | NCBI WGS metagenome assembly SDBS01 (sample SAMN10404972, study PRJNA504765) | marine sediment metagenome | isolation source: marine sediment core GS10_PC15, 163 cmbsf | place: Arctic Ocean: Southern Knipovich Ridge | collected 2010
GGTCGCCATGTAGTCGTTTGTCCACAGAAACTTGAAAAACGACCGCAGACAGTTGATCCGCCGAGCAATTGTTGACGCCTGCAAGCCCCTGGCCTGCAAGCTCACCATGAACTCGCGCAAGTCAGAGGTCCTTACCCCTTCGACCTGCCTGGCCTTCCCCTGGTGGCTGATGAACTGGCCGATGTCGGAACGGTATGCCGACACCGTGAGCGGGCTGTAGCCGCGCTCGGCCTCCAGGTACGAAAGAAAATGCTCTCGTGCTTCCTCGATTCTCATGCCATCTCCACTCCTTCTTGTAAGTGGTTATGGCCATGGTCTTCGGGGATAACTACGAGAGCAGACCGAGCCTATAAGAGGGCAGTTACAGCTCAGTCTTTGAGCACATAATAATATCGTTAATGCTCAAAAGGGCGGAGAGTGGGTACATAAGCCGAGTTATAGACACACCTATTGAGGCACTGTGGACATAAGTACTAGGGGATTATGTACACACTTGCGCGCAGGTTATGTGCCGCTTTGCTGCCTCCGGTGCTTTGTGGGGTGGTAATTAGACAAGGCGTCAGCTAGCATACAGAACGATATCACACTGGTGCCGTTCTGTCAATGTCCCCTTTTCTCCGGCTGCCGCAGCACTGGGCATCCGGCTCCTGCATCGCCACGTCCACAACGAGGGCAGTAACTGGAGCTCATCGGGCAGTACGTCTTTCACAGTTGGTAAGCTTCGTAGCGACCTGAATGTCAACCCGACAACAAGGTGAAAGAGACCGAACCGAGGTAGATGGTCAGGGCAACAAAAAGCCCGGTTATCGCCAGCTTGACGGCTGCTGTATGCCTGCGAGTGATTTCGGCCAGGTGCTGGGAGTTAGCGCCAACGTAGGCTACTATGGTTAATGCTACTATTGGCAGCGTAAACATGGCGACATATAGCACCAGCAGCTGGAAAGTCCTCGCCCGTAGAGTCTCGGTGCTCCACATATACATCAAGGTCGGCAGGTATATCTGGCCTGTGCAGAACAACTCCAGGATAGAGATGAGCAGCCCGGCGACAAAGGCAAAGCCAAGAAACGCACACGGTCCCACGGAGCCTCGTAAGATGCTGTGCGAGAGTTTGGTGACTGGCTTGGGCAACTTCAAAGTCATATCACTGACGGCGCCGACCCTGGCCCGCAGGTAGTCGCGGAAACTGTACACGGCGAGGAGAAGCGTGCCGACGGCCATCGCGGGATACAGCAGTTTTGAGGCTAGTGAGAGACCTGCTACCATCTGCAAGGCTCTAAGGGCCCCCATTCCGATTCCCAAGTAAGCAACGAAGATCCCGGCAGCAAAGAGCAGGCCAGTGGCGAGTACTTGTCGCGAGCTGCGGCCAGCAAAGCTCAGGTATGATATCAGGAAGATCAGTGTGGCCATGGCACAGGGATTGACCCCGTCGAGTAAGCCAGCCACTGCTACCGTGAACACGCCAAAGCCCTGGAACAGCTCGATCAGGCTGGCCCCGGTCTCGTCGGGCCGGTCGGCAATACCTGTGCCTATCATGCTGCTGACGGCCGGCTCCAGTTCCTCGAGGATTTGATCGGTGTCGTTCCACCAGCGGTCGCCGACAAAGACTGCAATGGTCCCGCCCCACTGTTCGGGCGGCACGCCGCGGCTGGCATAGTAATCCGCCATAAGCTCGATGTTCTGCGGCTCTGCCAAGTTATGCTCCACTACCTGCACGCGGGGGCCTTCGGCCTGCAGCCGGTTGACGAGGGCTCGAACTTCATGACAGTAGGAACAGGTGGGACTGTAAAAGAGGTGAATAGTGAGAGGTTCGAAATCAGTAGGCTGCTGGGCCGCCACCCAAGCATTAAGGCATGTGACCAGCAAGATAATTGCCAGATACCGCTTCATAAACGCGATCCGTAGAGCATTCGATGGATTGGTGAGCTACTTGGCAGGTCTACCTACAAAGACCATAACGAGATTCTCGTAGCTGCCGTCCCACTTGTACAGCGAGGTACCTGACTGACCCCAGGGCTTGTCCTGGGTGTTGATGCCCAGGCTGGCAGCAGAGACCCTGTCAACTGAAGCAGGATAGCTCTGGTTGGAGGTGATGCCGTCGTGGCAAATCAGCAGCTTCTGATCGCCATATTCCATGTAGCCAATCCCGAGCACCGAAAAGCATTTCTCTTCCCGACGCTTGGCCGGGCCTAGGCCCTGTCGAGTATCCGGGTCGTAGCAGAAGGTCAGGATGACGGGTCTATTATCGTTGATGGCGGCCACATACTCATTCCAGCCGGCCGTCTCGCTGCTCTTGCTTGAACAGCGGCAGCGCTCTTTGGTCGGGGTGTTGGGATAGCCCCGGGCAGCGAAGAGCTTCTTCAGTCCGTGCGTCACCCGCCATATCATGGGCTTGCCCGGCTTGTCGCATTCGCAGTATTGGGCGTACATCCAGCAAGTCGCTATTAGCGGCTTGTCGGATTCGTTCTGCTTTTTGAGGCCGTGGTACTTGACAAGCGAAGCCATAGCCGTAGAATGCGAGTTGCGGAAGACCGGAATAGCCTGGCCCGCGTGGTTCACAGCTTTCCAGGATATGGAAACAGCATCACAGGGATGGGCGGCGCTCAGCACAACAACAAGCGCTAGAGCCGTGACAATAAGGATTCTGTTCCAACAGCCATACTCATTAGGCATCGGAAAGCGTTTTACACCTCTTCGGCCTCACCTTTGCATTTCTGCAAAGACAAGGCCTGGCGATTCACTAGTCTGCGTACTGGCCAGGCTCATGGCCGGCACTCCCGGCCAGGACACGCGTCAACGATGTCCAGCCGCCGGTGTGGGGCACCTGGCAACAATCAGCATAAGAGGGCCCTACGCTATCTCTACTCTTCCGGGAACAGCTCACTCAACTCACGACCCGTCAATGGGCTATCCATATCTGGGTCAAGTTGTGGCGGCTCAGCGCGTCTGAACTCCTCGAGAGCCTGGTCTAGTCTGCCCAGCTGCCCAAAGACCACGCGTTCCGCACGAATGTCTCGCATGTCTCGCACGCTTGTGCCAAGGGGCGGCAACACATCGAACGTCTGCTGTCGCACGTTGACCCGTAAGTCGCTAAAACCTACGCGAAACATCCGGTACCAATTTGACTCTCTGCGTGGTTCATATACGTACCAGGCGTAGATAGACTCCGTTGGAACCCAGATACCGGGTGCCACCTCTTCCGCCGCCACGACTCTTGTGCAATGCCGCATCCCCTTGTCCCGTGTCTCGTCATCTACTCCCAAACTCTCAAAGGCCATGGGCATGTAACCGCGGTCAGGCGCAATCCATACTGAGTAGCGAATAAGGCTTCCGCCGCTCCGAAAGTATATCTCAAGTCGCCAACAGTTGACTGTGTCAATGGCATCTCCTGGGACCGCACGCACCAATTCAGTCGGTTGCGAATCGTGCTCATTGTGCAGCCGTTGTAATAGCATCTCGCCAAAGGGGAACTTCCGTTCGGTCAAAAGAAGTGCCCGTCTGATGCTGCGCATGGGTTGTCCGTAGCAATCTTGTTCTTCATAGTCCTTGATGTCTGCAAGACCAAAAGCTGCGTTGTACAGGATGACCTTCTGACCGTCACTTATGCTGTACGACACCGGACAATCTTCGGCGGACGAGACTTCTGTGAGTTCTTTCCCTTGCGAGCCTTTCAATGCCATCCCCCACGGGTTGATGCCGCACGGCACTATCTCCGCCAGTTCGCAGTGCCACTCCCCAGCTCCAAGAAAGAAGCGACACACATTTAGCCCACGTGAAGTATACCGCGTATGTGATACTGGTCCCACCACCCCGTACTCAGCGACTTCCTTTTGCGCAATAATCTCCCTCTGGCTGACAAAGACCTCTACGGTTGCTATCCCTTCAATAGTCCCTACGGACTTGCACCACGCATCCACACCTCGCGCCAAAGTTTCGGCATTTTCGTTCCACCCGGGACTCAAGTTTTGCTCTGGCTGTGAGAGGGTACTCCCCGTCAACGTCCAACAAAGTGCACAGAACAGCAGAACGGCCAGGCATATTGACAGGACTCGCATCTTGTGACCTCCATTCTCTTACTGAATCATCCGGGTGCCTCCCGGTCAGCACGGTTGAGCTGCCCCCATTAGTGGTACTACCTGCTATGTCAGTCCCATTGCCCGTGGCACTCAGGATGATGGACACACGGAACCATAGCATTTCGACACACGGCCACACGGTGGGTCTCCTACAGGTGTGACGCACTCGGCTTCGCAATCCTCGTCTGGAGGAAGGTCATCAACCCATTTTTGCATGCAGTCGCCTTCATACCAATCATCACACCAGTAGCCCACCTCCCACATTTTACAGCGACCCCAGGCATGATACCGCTGCCACGAGCAAAATTCCCCTATCCTCTTGCAAGGCCACTCCGCCTCGCCGCACCCGCCCTCACAGCCCGATCCATCACCCGGCAGTGCACAACCCTCGCAGCAGTCGCCATGGCACTGGCTGCCCCTGATCTCACCAAGCTGCTCGTCCGTCAACATGTCCATACTCCACGCGGCACCGACACAAGTTGTCAACAGCAACCCCACCACAAGCACCAGCGCGCCAATATACACCAGACTCCTAGTCATCTTATTGCCCTCCTTACTTGATTTTGTGCGGCTACTACGTAACAGTCTACTCTTTTTCGGCTTCATTGTTTTCCACCTCCTTTCTTAGCCATAGTGTTTTGCTGCCCAAATATGGCCCTCCTCAATACTATAGTTGCTCGAGAGCGGCAAAAAGTTGCACCCTGGGGAAAAATATCTTGGGAAATCCCCCTTTCTTCGCCATAGTACCATTATATATACGCTTTCCATCGCCTGAATGTGTACCGTTGGTCTGCCCAAATCTGGTCGTCCTCAACATATATATACTCGTTCGAGCGGCGATTTCATTCGCGTTTCTCAAATCATTTTTTACAAAGTACCCCTCTGAAGCCGCTAGAAATGGCTTGGTGAGCTACTTGGCAGGCCTACCTACAAAGACCATAACGAGATTCTCGTAGCTGCCCTCCCACTTGTACAGCGAGGTGCCTAACTGCCCCCCCCTTCCGGGACTGGCGAGGCCTGCTCTCTGACCCCACACAGTCAGGTGGCTCGGGCCATGTCATTACGCCGACTCCTAGTCGCCTACCGTCGCCGACCCTAATGACGCCAGGGGTCGTTCGATGTCCGCAGTAGTATACCCGCGATTCACTGCGTGGTATCTAAAGGCAGTTGTCCCAGTACCGCCCACTGGTCGGTAGTTGTGGTAGTATGCCCCTGTGACCTTGGAGGGTAGCCAGACCTCTTCGGCATATTGGCGATAGTCAACCGCTTCGTGGACTTGCAGCAGGGTCTCCATAGCGAATGGATCGGCGAAGAACCGTTGGTGAGTGCCCTCGCTACTAACGGTAATGGCCTGCCTACCGTATTCCTCCATCCGTCGCCACACATGCTTTTCAGCGTCTATCCACACCTTTGCGAGGGTAACGTTGCCACAACCGGGAAGCCATAGTCCTTCCACTATCTCAAGGGGCATATCGGCCAACACGAGTACATAACATAGTTGCCCCTTCAGTTCCTCCATTCGCTCAACCCAGATCTGTCTGGCGCTCTGCAACAACGTTGGGAGCCAGCCAACAGGGCAATTGTATCGTGCCCTGGGCACATAAGTGGACGTTGTCGTGTTGCCGTCAGATGCAGTGGTCTTTACAGTAACCTGTTGTCCATCGCTAGTCTCCACTAGACGACTAGTCAGAGACGTGTCACCTCCGGTCACCTTGGCGAGGGACTCCATGCGGTATAGGGGCCCCTTGATGTAAAGAAACTGACTCTCTACCGAAGTCGCGCGCTCGGTGTCAAAGGCTGCGTTGATGGCACCGATCATGCTCTGCTCGATCTGCGCCCAATCGGCAGGCTCCAATTCCGGGTCAGCTGCCGCTGCTTCCGCAATGGCGGCCCGAATTTCCTCTCTTATCTCGACTAGTTGCTGCTTACTCCTTGGTGGACTAATTCGGGAACCAGAGAAGCTCCCATGAACGTCCTGAATCGCAGCATATCTCTCGCTGACAGCCTGGACTACTTCCTGGGCTGTTTCCGCATACACTGCAAGAGACAGCACCAGCATCAAGTACACTGCCAACCACACACTCAGACTCCCCCTGGGATATAGCATATACATCCCCCCCCTGTGTCTCGAGATGATACAGTGGAGAACGTCAGGCCCACACCCAACGTCGCGGGCCTCCGAATTGGCGACAACCTACCTACCTAATCGCATTTGCACACTTGGTTGTCGTGAGGATCCTCGTGGTGGCCAGGCGGGTCCTTGTAATCATAAATGTTGATGTGGTTAAGCTTCGTTTCAGTCTCACCGGTGCACACAGCAGAGCCTTCGCCCTCGCAACCCCAGTACTTGTAGTCTCTGTACGTAAACTTGAAGTCTTCGTATTGGAAGCTAGTGTCCCTCGGATACCCGGGCCTCAATTGCCCGCAGTCACTCCGACAGGTTACGCAGGCTTGTGCACTGAGTACCACACCCAGCAGCAACCCCACCACAAGCACCAGCACGCCAACATACGCCAGACTCTTGGTCATCCTACTCACATCCTTTCCAATTGATTTTGTCCGGCTACTATGTAACAGTCTACTCTTTTTCGGCTTCATTGTCTGTCACCTCATTTCTTCGCCATAGTGTTTTGCTGCCCAAATCTAGCCGTCCTCAATACTATAGTTGCTTGAGAGCGGCAAAAAGTTGCACCCTGGGGAAAAATATCTTGGGAAATCCTCATTTCGCGACAATTCATCATCTTGTTGCCTGAGTCTTTCCACTGCTATTAGTCTCTAAGAAGAGCGATCTGGTTCAGTTTTACGGGAAGATTTCTTAGAAAGTCCTCCTTTGCGCGACAATTCATCACCTTTGCTGAGTTGTGATGACAATCTGCTTGGTAATATCTAATTGATCTACTGAGATGATGATGTCCCCTATTCTTGTGTACTCATAGTGCACCGGGATGCTCTTCTCAAGCTCTCCTACCACTTCATACGCTTCGAGTGCCTGCAGCCAATCAGGGAGGTGAACGGTAACTTCGAAGTCCTGCTTGGGTCGGTATTCGAATTGTTCTGAGCTGCCGCGAGAAGGGCTGTCGTAATCCTCGTTGATGAGGATTAGAACAATCGCTTTGTCTCCGCAAAGTATAGTATTCGCCGTAACTTCAGGCTCATTTGTCTCGGCAATTGCCACGGGATCGCCGATCTTGAGATACGGCTTCAATTGGCGCAGCTCCCAGTTTATTCGCCCAATTTCTGCCTCCAATTCAGGGTTGGCATCGTAACCACCATTATCGCCATAATGTTTGACAAGGTAATTAACGCCTTTGGCGCCTTCCGCGATTTCGTAGTAGACTATCAAGCGCTCCTCTTCAGGCGTCGGAAAGCGGCTGCCAGAAATTTCCTCTTCGTCGCTGAATGCCTCTTGTATTACCATCAAGGGCCGAGGCTCGCAACCCTTCTTACCCAGTCTGGCGAAGTACCTATTTTCACGGGGCGATTTGCCATAGAAAACCAATTGGTAGGGGTTGATAAACACAAGATCCCAAACTTCGCCATAGACAAAGTACCCATGCTTCTTGCGATACTCACAAATGTGGGTAAACCCCGGATGTAAGGGATCATGCTCATAGCACGTCTGGAGACGCCTGATTATCTCCATCGCCGATGTGCCAAGGACTGCCTTGTTGCGCTTGTCTGTGCAGGAAGGGTCCGAGAATAGGTAATACGCTCTTTGGGTCCCAAGTTTCCTCGTCTCTTCGAACTGGGCGGGATCAGCAGGATAGTTGATCTTCAGGGGCACTGAATCAAAGTGGAGTTCTGCTCGCGTATCGCCATCCCAGGAAGTTATGGGAAAGAACGACAATACCCTCACCACGGCTTGCGCCATTGGGCCTTGCTTCGTGGTTACCTTTATCGATATGTACTCGCCCTGGGTCAAGGGTCTTTCCAAGTTGGCGATGATGCAATCTTTTCTGTGGGGAAGAAGCGTTCGCCACGGGATCGTTGTCAGACTCGTTATGTTTTCGGTATCCAGGTACACCCTGTCTACACTCAGCGACCTGTCCTCTGTGTTTTCTAGATACACATAAACCCTGTCCAAATTATCACTGAAACCAATGTAGGTGATCCTCAGCGGCGGAGGCGGAATGGTGATCTCAATGGACTCCGTGATAGTTTGTCCTTCTGAAGTTTCTATTCTTACGTTGAACGGAGGAGCAGTCTGCTCAGCAAGTCTGACCATCACGTCGGCCACCTTGTGAGGCAGAACGGGGTTCGGCAGAACCTGGTACCACACCGCCAAGTCATTAGGCAGGTCTTTCATGAGGACATCGTTAACCCAGACCTGCTCAATACTAACTTCAGTCTCGCCGGGGTTCTTCAAGTATACGTGGATGGTTCCACAATCGTATTCTAACGCTGCGCTGCGCAAATAGGCGTAGTCCACAGCCAAGGATGCAGCAGCATCCGTCGGCGAGATGATGACGCCTAATAATGCGGACAAGACCACTAATGCTACAAACCCAACCTTCTTCATTTCATATTCACCAAGCTTTCTTCTCGCGGGTTGTCCCCTGCCCGCAACCTCCATGCTAGCGTTATTGATCAAATCAGTCTGTGACAACGTGAGCATACACGGGTATTAGTAGCGTTTCCTCGCCAGGGACATCAGTGTTCACTGTCACCGTGCCGTCGAGAGTGCCTGCCTGAGCCGTATTCATAGATACTGAAACAACCCACTGTCCCGCACTCTGCTCTGCCACCTCTACCTGTATCTCCGATCGGTCGGCTTGGACGCTCTTAACGGTGAAGCCAGCTCCGCTGCCAGACTGTATAGTGACCTGCTGCTGGGCTTTCTGGCCGGGCTTGATGAACCCAAAGAAAACGGTGGCAGGCCTGATGTCTAGGTCGCCGCGGATTTCGCCCGTTATGGGGATGGTAATGAGCGGGCGCTCGGCGTGGGTAGTGTGGATGCTCAACTGATCTACAATCTCGCCGACGAAGCTTGCCGGCTTGAAGGTCAGCTCAAGCTGCCAGGTCTTTTTCTCGTCCTCGCCGACCTCGGCCTCGCCGACCTGGATGCCAAACAGATCATTGTCACACGAGACCTCCGTCAGGTCCATCTCCGCCGGCCCACTAACTTTGACGGCTCTGGACAGCGGCTGGCCCTTGTCGCCACCGACGTGCAGGCGGTCAGGGTAGACGCGCAGGTCATGGGGCACCTTACCGTGCACCGTCACGAAGGCGACCGGCTGGGTCAGGTCGTTGGTCAGAAGCTTAGCGGACTTCATCACGTTGCCCGAGTAGGTGACAGTGAACTTCACAGTCACATCCGTGGATTCGCCTGGAGCCAGGGCCTCCTTGCCAATGGAAGCTACCGGCGCTCCGCAGCCCTTGGCCTGGAGGGTGATAGCCAGGTCTTCGTCACCAGCGTTGGTGACGGTAAAGACGTGCTCCACCTCCTGCCCGACGCCGGCGATGCCGAAGCTGTAGTGAAAGCTGTCAAGCTGAAGCCGGGGGCCGCCCGGGCTCTCTTCCTGCTCGAGGACCAGGGCCTGGCCGGTGTAGCGCTTTTCCACCTCTTCGCGAGTCAACACCGCCACGCCGCCCCTGTCCACCAATTGGACCCATTCCGGCGAGAATAGCGCTATCACCAGGAAGTGCTCGGGGTCCTGTAGATGTAGAATCTTGGGGCCACGGACTTCATCCAGTTCCTCTAAGGTTGCTTTGACGCCCAGCAGCGTGATGCCCACCGACTCAGCCGCCTGCTTCATTTCCAGCATGGAGGCCTCTTCTGCCGGATAGGCCGCAGTTATTTGTTCCTGCTGCTCCTGGCTCAACTCTTGCCCCGTCAGCTCACAGAGCCGAAACAAGCTCACTATCCCACAGTTTTCGCACTGCGCTTCCGCCGCTGAGACTACTGTAATGGGTACAAAACAAATTACCAACAGAACTGCCAGTCTGCACTTGCGATAGTACCACATAGATTCTTCTTCCCCTTTCGCAATACCATCAAACGAGACTCGGCATACCCTCGGCTCTTGGCTTGCGCTACGCCGGACACGGCCAAGGCTGTGCCGCTGTGGCAGAGCCGCAGGCAGTCCGCAAAGACCTCTATCTCAAGCTAGCCAGATCAGCCGTTCTGTAAGCCAGTTGGGGTAGAGCACCCTCCTGCTGCTGGCTTCCCTGGCGGCATTGAAACCCTAATTACCCTCTAGGAACCTCTGCACCAAATCGGCTGGAGGCTCAAGCCCCAGGGGATCCGGCTCAATGTCCGGCAGGAACCTGTCCATATACCTTCGGAGCTCCAGGCTTGGGCTCGCACGTGAACCTGTGTCGCCGGACCACCCACTGTCATGGTGGTAGACATGCGCATCAAACGGAAAGACAGAAGGTGCTAGGTCAAGAGGAACATTAGCCTGTAAGTCCAGGGAGGCAAGGTCCCCGATGTCTGAGACATCAAGTCCATGCCGCTCCCACTGAATCACTCCAGTGCTGATCCAGGCGTCGCGACCAGTGTAGTCTCCCGGCCCACCTTGGTCTCCGGCAAACGAGCCCACATAGTTGAATCGATCATATCTGACATATCTTGGACACCATAGGCCGGGAACAAGCTCCACAAAGTCATCGGCGGTCACGATCCGCAAGTCAAGCGGGTTGTTGTCGAGGTCAAGTGATAGTCGCTCCTCTCGCACCCCGGCGTGGCCCAAAGCGGGGGCTATCCAGAATCGGCTCACAACTCTCTGGCTTCCGCCAGGTGCTCCTGCAGGCGGATATACTCGGTATTTCAGGCAGGGGATCCCATTTATAACCCCTTCGCCCGTGGGCTTGGCCACATACCCATCAAGCTTGAGAGGATAGAAAACAGTGAAACTCAAAGTGGCTATCACGTGTGACCGGATCTGCGCCAGGTCGTCTGGCAATAAGGTCGGGTGATAGTCATATACCCACCCTTCGTCTGTGCTACGTATATAGTGGTAGACCTTCTCGCCATCGCATACAGACAGATTGTACAAATAGCGGGGATCCAGATCGCGGTCGCGCAGCATGGTAAAACCGGTGTGATACGGGTCTTGGCCGGTGTTCCTAATGTCAACTATTTCCCGCCACCACTGACGACCCTGCAGGTCATACTCAAAGTCGGACAGGCTAACGTGGTCTTTCCCGAAAGGACGAATCTCCTGGGCATCCTCCCCCCACTTAGGGGCAAGATCGGAATACAGGTTGAACGACGCTTCAGCCCTGCGGTCACTTATAACGCGGCGCAGCAATACTCTGCCCCTCAGCGTATGGACCATTGATAATCGATGTTCCACCGCCCGTACTATTGTTTTCGTCCAATCCGATTGCTCCTCCGCCTTAAGTTTAGGCGTGGCGGGAACACACGCCGCCGCAACCCAGAGAATTACCATCAGTTTATTGCCGATTTTCATTGGCACTCCCTCCTGTGTCGGATTCACATAGGGCACGTGGCTCAGCGCATTGCGCCCATGAGCCGCCTTTCCTCCGTGACATCCGGTGGCAACAACAATGAGCAAGCCATTATTAATGTTCACACTGAGCCATGCTCTATCGCAGGTCTATCATACTTGCTTCCAGCCATTCTGGGCGCACTCGTCTCCTCCGTCGTGTGTTTCGTCACGGGAGCCGTGCAACCACGCTCCCAGAGGTACAGTTGCCTTCACCCCCATTTCCCACGTGACTTGATATCTCTGCGTATGACCCTTTGGGCGCTCGCAACAATCTCTACTGAAGGGCGCGCGACTCACCTTGTCGTAACCCGCCTGGCAATATACTACTTGCCAGCATCACAACATCACAGGCTTCTATGTTGCTGACCGGTGGCTAGCGCTATGTCCCTTTGTCTCAGGAATGGATGGTGCTACATTGGGTCTTCAGTACAATCGTCACGATCGCCAGCCCTATAGGCCGTACCTTCACACTGCCCGCAGTACCAGTCCTCCCCATCTGTATAACACTCGCACTCCCCTTGCACTGAGACGCAGTCGTATCTGGGGTCTATCATCCAGCATTCCCAGTCCGGCTTCGGCTCTACGCATGCCCTGTCCTTCACGGAATAAGAAAACGTCGCACACATCGGAGGCGGGCCGGTGGATTGGTTCACACAGAATTTCCCGGTATAGCAATCCTGGGCGGTGTCGGCACATTTTACGTTCGGGCAGGTACTACCGTGCACCGCGGCAAGCTGTTCGTCCGTTAGCACCTCGATACTCCACGCACTACCGACACAAGTTGTCAACAGCACCCCCACCACAAGCACCACCACGCCAATATACGCCAGACTCCTGGTCATCCTACTCACATCCTTTCCAATTGATTTTGTACAGCTACGACATGACAATCTACTCGTTGGCTTCATTGTTTCCCACCTCCTCTCTTCGCCATATTGCTGCCTAAATCTAGCCGTCCTCAATACTATAGTTGCTTGAGAGCGGCAAAAAGTTGCACCCTGGGGGAAAATATCTTGGGAAATCCTCATTTCGCGACAATTCATCACCTTTGCTGAGTCTTCCCGGACCTCAACGTTGGCCCAGTGGGCCGCTGAGTTCTTGCAGGCGATTGATAGGCGTGGGGGAGGGATTCAGCGCGCTTCCGCCAGCCTTTCTTCGCCATATTATTCTGCTGCGGAAATCTGAACGAAGTACGGAATGGTTACAGTTTCCTGGCCCGGCAGGTCGGTTTGTACCTCGATGTTGCCTTCCAGAGTGCCGGGCTGGTCGGGTGTCTTCAAGGTGGCTTTGATTTGGTACGAATTGTCCTCCTGTTTGGTCACCTCAACCGTGATAAGCTCAGGCTTGTCGGCCTGAGCCGCGGTAACCTCGAAGGGCACTGTACTTGTCAGAGTGACCGTCGCCGACTTGTCCTGCCCCGTCTTCAGGAAGCCAAAGAAGAAGCTGTCCGGCCGGGCGGTTACCGGGCTAAGGACCTCTACGGATACCGGGAGGCGGATAGTGTGATTTCGAGGGTCGTTGGTTTGAATGACCACCGTGGTCTGGTAGGTGCCCGCGTTCTCAATTGGCCCGATTGTCAGATCCATCGTATAAGAGTTGTCCCGGCGTCCCACTGTCTCTTTCTCCAGCACAGCATTTACCCAGGGCAGTTCACAGTCTGCTCCCCTTACCCAGAAGAGATCGTCACCCTTGACAGTCAGCGTTCTGGTGACCTGCTCGCCAGCGCGCAGCGAAACGGTGACCTTCTCCGGCCATACTCTCTTGAACTCCCCGGCCATTATCTCCCTTGCTTCGGGATTAGCTCGCGCCAACGCCAGAAACCTCTGTTGCGCTTTCTTGGCCTTCTCTGATTTCGGCCCAGGTTCATGTATGGTCTGCACGAGCCTGTTTACAAATTCTCCGACCCCATATACCGCCATGATGCTGTCGTCAAGCATCTCCTCAGCACTGGACAGATGACGCTCATCAGTGGGGATTTTCCAATACTCGGCCCAGCGCAGCCAATCCTCGCTGACCTTCACCGCAGTCGCATGGTCATCCACATACTGGTATCCCCAGATCAATGCCGCCAGAATCCGGGGCCAATTCTTCTGAGCACCCGTGGTAAACACTCGCTTCAATTCTTCGGCAACAACAGGAATAAGCTCCTGCTCAACTATTTGCCGATCTATTGCGTCCTCTCCTCCGGTGGTCGCTAGATACATGGCCAGAAATACCCGGGCCTGAGCCGGTAGCGTTGCAATGATTTGCTCTGACTCTTGAACGTGCTCCCACAGCAACGCTGCGAACGGACGGTATTCTACTGTTGAGAACCGCTCAAGGGCGAGCCAATCCAGGACGGCGACTGCGAGGTCCAGCTCATCAATGTTGTGATCTTTGGCCCACTGGCGGATAGTTGCTTCGTTAAGTTCGGCGGGGGGCTGAGCGATCAGCAATTGAAAGACGGCTGCCATCGCCTGGCTATCAATGGTAGTCAGTTTGGCCCTCTGCACGACGCCAGGCGACAGTTTGCCAAGCTCAGACAGGGCCCGTTCAAAGTCGTCGGACAGGTCCTGCGCTGCCGCAGGAAGCGCGATCGCGACCAACAACAGGCTAAGACAACAGGTTCTCGCATTCATCAGAATCCCTCCAGGGGGTTTTCGCTCTGTCCGGTGTTGAGAAACGTGATAAACTGATTGGCACGGTGCAGATTCATATCCTTGGCCTTGAAACATCGAGCAACGTCAGAAGCTGCCATGCGAACAGCTTCATTGCGGTCTCCTAACAGCTCCAGCTCCTGCAGGGCAGTCTCCAAGGCATCCTCGTATCGCCCGCTGTATAGATGTGCGGTCACTAACTGGGAAAGGGTTCCCCCGACCTGGCGATGCGAGACCAACAGATGGCGTTCTTGGCCAGATAAGGGCAGGTTGGGCACCTGGCCCAAAGGGTTATCACCCTCGCCGCTTCCAAAGTATTCCAAGAAACCCTGCGCCTGCTGGGTATTGCCGATAGCGACCAGAGTGGTATACAGACGTTCCAGAGACTGCATCAGCTCCCACTTTCTGACAGGACAGAGCCGAAAGGCAGTCACGGCCGCCTGTTTGGCCAGATGTGGTTCGTCTACGTCGAGATATGTGGACACCAGGTTGTCCCAGTACCCCTGTTGGTCCGCAAACTCGGCGTGATGCACGGCAAAGAGCCGTAGGAACTCAGCCGCTTCCGGCAACTGATCAGCTTTCTCATACGTGGTCAGTATCAGTTGCACATAACTGTCCGTAGTGCCACATCGGTCCCAGCTTTGAGAATAGTGCCCCAGTGGTTGGTGGTCTCCCCAGAGTATCGCGGAGGCGCAGGCGCGGGCCGCTTCAACCATTTCCTCCCTGGTAGCATTGCCTAGACATTGCAATCGGAGTACACCTACGCTTGCGCTCCGCGCACCCGAGGGCACGGGTACCGCGTTCATGTACTCCGCAGCCAGATTGGCGGCTTGCTTATGATCACCCTTCTTCTCAGAATCGCAGATCGAGTAGAGATATACGAGCGCATACTGTTCCTCAAGAGTCCTGTTTCCCGCAATCCATGCATTCGAGCTCAACGGAAACTCGCTGGCAAGCTGCTCGGCCAGCTCAATCTTTTCGGAGCTGTCCGGGCCGCTGTTGCGCCAGTCATCCTCGAGCTCACTGATTAACTCACCCCAGTTCAGCTTCGTTTCCGTTTCCTCTTCCGTGGCAGTGACGGCCGTCCCCACCGCTAGCAATAGCGCCATTAACAGTACTTTGCGCATACTATTCACTCCCTTCAAGCTTCCTTACAGTATTGCCAAGCAAAAAGCTCAATACATACTCGTCGCGTCGGAACCTGCCCTCTCCTGACACGCTTCACAGCCCCTAAATAAGAGCTGACACAGCCTGGGTTTCCGCTCTGCCGACGGGTCCGACTCATAAGACTGTCGAGCTATTGAAACGTCTGGGGCAACTCGGGCAACGGCTCCATGAAAGTAGCGGGATCGCCGGGGCCTTCTGCCAGCTCTTTCAGAAGCCTGTCTATGATTTCCTTGAGCTTGACCTCCTTGCGTACGGGTTCCTCAGAGTCATCCTCAACCGGGGCGCCTTCCGCCTCGGCGACTTCGATCTCCCAGTCAACTCCCAACTGGACTGGACATGCCTCATCGTGTAATCTTCCTTCTACTGCTCGACTTGGTCTAGTAGGTCAAGCAAATCCTGCAAGGGGACTTCGGGGAGACTTGGGGTGGCCGGGCCGCCTTCCGGCTTGGGCGGCGGTTGCGAAAGGGTAATCGGATCCGTGGTAAAATCTGTTACCAGAGTGTCGAAAGGGAACGGATAAGGTGTTGGCACCTCCACAGGCTGATTCACTTTCAGTTCGATGCTGTGATACACATTACTGAACTTCCATGCATTCATCCCTTCGCCCTGTTGATAGTCGAACCAGTCCGTCTGCATGCTCTTTGCGCACCATATGCCATCTGCAATCTCCCCAAAATCCTGGTACGTAGTATGGTATCCCCGGTAAGGCCTCGCCGGTTGGTTTGTCTCCGGGTTCCCTCGCCAGACGTTCAGTCTGGTCTTCCGCACCACAGCAAACCCTAAGTCCGGCGAGACAAGAAGCTTCGCCACCCCGACCTCGTTGGGAAACGGCAATACAAGCAAAACCTCATGGCATGCGCCCCACCGATCATCGTGCCGCTGACCCAAGTAGACCGCCTGGTAGGTGTCGTCTCGCCATTTCTCAAGTTGGGTTGAGGACAAACCGTCGACAAGGTCATTCTGGAGCTCCCAATAGTATTGGTTATATGCCACGTCTCTCTCAGACGTGAAAGTATTGATTGATCCTTCCCGCGTGCTGCGATCATAGCTGTAAACCTTTTCACCGTCCGCCATCCAGGCCCGATAGAATAGTCCCGCAGGCAGACCGCGGTTGTCAGCGATAGCTGCATCGAGCTGACAGTAAGGGTTAGCCTGGCCGTTGTTGGTCAGTGCCACGATCTCAATACGCCATTTCTTCTGGTTGCGGTCGGCACTGAAAGAAAGCCAGATTGCCTCGCTCTTCCCCAGCGCCGGAACGTTCAGTGCAACCTCACTGGCAGCCTCTTGGCCCTGCTCTGCCATGACCTCTCGAAATAGGTCTTGCCGCCGAGCACGGATTGTCTCTCGCTTTCTTTCCCTGTACTGATCACTGTATGTGATCTCTACCACTGCCGTGCAGGCGACAGACTGCATGACGGAGTAGCGATGTTCGATACCTCGACGTAGCGTTTCCAGCACTTCATCATTAGGGTTCGCGCCGGACACCCACTGGCTGTTACACAGTAGAATCGCCACGAGAAAAGGAACGCGTACAATGACGCTATGTGACCGATACCCTACGAACATGGCGACCTTCACCTCCTGTTTCTATTAGGTAGGGTCAGTGCTCCCTGGCCTCGGCTAGTCGAGAGGAGAGCACCGGCCCTCCATTGTTCGTGTACACAAGGATATAGTTGGCCCGTCACATGAGATAATCCTCCTACCCAACCGTATACGTACAGCCCCGAAGCGAAACAACAATTGTCAGCGTCAAGATCCCCGACGTCTAGGCATCAATATACTGTTTCCAAGCTCTGCGAGGTACGAGTGCTAGCTGCACCACTTGGGGTACCTAAGCGCACAGCCAGAGTCTCCCTTATGGATATGGAGCAAGGCCAAGTTTAGTGGGCACTCTGTGTAATGCTACGGGCACGAGGCTCCTAAACCCGACAACGTGTAATATTTTCCAAAGTTCTCGGGTGGATCTGGTATGCCGTCGCACGGTATATCTGACCACCAAGTTGACTTTCCGCAAGGCTCATGCTGCTGCCTTGAGATCCAATAGTACCCGGTTCCTGAGTCGTGGACCTGAACGTCAGCGTGAATGTCCACGTGGTATTCGTGAAAGCCATCACATCCCACCCAAGAACACAGGGGTGTCGTATAATCCAGGCACGGCAAACAGTCCGCCCCGGTTATTGCCGCCATCTGCTCGTCCGTCAGGAGCTCCATAGTCCACGCACTACCGACACAAGTTGTCAACAACACCCCCAGCACCAGCACCAGCACGCCAATATACGCCATCCTCTTAGTCATCTTACTAACCTCCTCATTGGATTTTGTACGCCTACTACTACGACGCAGAAATCTACTCGTCGGCTTCATTGTCTGTCACCTCCTTTCTTCGCCATACTGTTTTGCTGCCGAAATCTAGCCGTCCTCAATACTATAGTTGCTTGAGAGCGGCAAAAAGTTGCACCCTGGGGAAAAATATCTTGGGAAATCCTCATTTCTTCGCCGTAGTACCATTATACATACGCTTTCCATCGCCTGAAGGTTTACCGTTGGTCTGCCCCCAGTTTGTGGTACCAGCTGCTATGTTAGTCGTATCGCCCACGCAGCCACAGGCGGAAGGCGAGGTACCCACCGCATGAATCTTATGCTCGCCATCGGCCACCGAACGGGTGCGGCCTGCTCCGTTACTCCTTCTTGACGACGACCTTCACCTCGTCCGAGTCTTCCAGGACCTCGTCGTTGGCCAGGTTGGCTTGTGCAGTGATGAGGTGTTCACCCACCCAGGCGTCGGCAGCATCCCACTGGAAGCTGTACTTGCCCTCCTCATCAGCCGTATCATCAGTGCCGACGACCTCGAAGTCCACGAGGAACTCCACCGACTTCACCTCAACGCTGCAACGCAGCACCTTAGCCACAATCTTGCACCCGGCACTGACATCAGCGTCTTCGTCGGGCTCTATGATGTCTATCCAGGGCGGGCCGCAGGCGCTAGTCCCTACGACTAAACCGCTCAGCACGACTACCACGATAATCGCCCACATCAGGTACGTACGCATGTCTATCTCCTTTCGTTTGACAGGTGTGTTTGGCTATTGCACTCTTATAGTTGCTCGAGAGCGGCAAAAAGTTGCACTTGGGGAGAAAAAAAGTGGAAAAAGAATGAGGTCAGTTGCTGATATCGTAGTGGAGCGCCAGACGGACGGCCTCATCTTGCTGCCCCTCCCGCCGACACAAGGCGAGCGAACGAGTCAAGGCTTGCTCATTGCTGGGATCGAGTTCCAGTGCAGCGAGGTAGTGCTCCTTGGCTTGCTCAGCGTCGCCGAGGTCTTCCAGAATCCAAGCCAGGCCCAGGTGAGATGCCACCATTTCTGGATCGGTTTCAACTGCCTGTCTGTAATAATGCTCAGACTTCGCCGCATCCCCCCGGCTTCGGTACACGTTACCCAAATTGGCCAGAATTGCACCTTCACCCGGTGCCACCTCGAATGCGCGTTGCAGCCAATCCTCGCTCCTCTGATAGTCATTCCGTTCGAAGTGAATCCCGGCAATCAACATGGCAGCACGCCATGACGGCATCCATGCATGCGACGGCCCCCACTCGAAAATCTGCCGGGCGATACGTTCGGCCTCCACTAGCTTGCCCTGAGCATTTCGCACTTGCGCCAGGCCCAGAGCCGCACCACTGTGGAACGGCTCGTGCGACAGTGCCTGCTCGTAGTGCGCCACGGCATCGTCGAAACGTCCCAGCAGATGCGCAATCTGGCCGAGCAGACAGTGGCCGGCTCCTTTGGCCTGCTCGTGGAGAACCAGCCATTCAGCCTGGGTCCGCGCAGCCTCCGAATCTCCGCGCACAAGTTGCGCATAGCCAAGCAAGTACCGCGCCTCGATGAGCGCTGGATCCACCGCGATCGCCTGCTGTAGCTCGTCGATTGCTCCCCGCAAGTTGCCTGCTCCCAAGAGAACCCGGCCACAATACAGTTGAAGGATACCCGGGTCCGCCACATATTGCGCTGCTTTGCGGTACTTATGCAGCGCCTCTGACCAACGCCCAGCGTGCTCCTCAAGGAGGCCCAGATTGAAGGAGACTGCCGTGCACTCAGGGTTCCTTTCAGTGGCCTCAAGCAAGTAGCTCTTGGCCACATCGAGCTTCTGATTCGTCACTGCTCTCGTGGCAGCACTCATCAGATCAACCACAGCCCAGGCCCAAGGAAAGTCCGACTCAGTCAGCAAGAACTCCGCAGGGATTATCAGCTCTTCTTGATGCCGACGAATCCTAAGATCAGTCTCTCCATTGCCGCCCTGGCTCAACTGCCAACTCACAAATTCAGTGGCCGACTTGGGCCTGTGGTCCGCCAATCCAAGCAGTACATCTCCCCTCTGGATGCCAGCCAATGCCGCGGGCGAACCGGCATCAACCTGGTATACCCTCAGCCCACCGTTGCTCGCTACCACCGGAGCCACTCGTATCCCCAAGGCTGCACGGGGTGCAGCCCACTGCGCCAACAGCTCGTTAAGACTCAATGCCGGCGCCAGCCACAACTCGTGGTGTTTCACCCGCCAGGCTGGGCCAGTGCGCACAATCTCAGCCAGCCTGCGTGGCGAACGTCGTTTGATCTGCCCGTCGCTGCTGATTGTCACAGTCTGCCCTGCGGGAACAACCTGGCGCCGTGGGCCCACCATGACGGTTACCAAGCCTCGCAGAGCATGTACTGTCGTGGAAGAGTCCGACAGACCTCTTTCTGCCTCTATTGTAGCCTCTGCCTTGCTCACGTTGATCGTCGCGTGCGCCGTCTCGATCTGCACACCGCGTCCATCGCCCGGGCCCCACGCCCACATCTCCCCCTCGGTCAATACCAGACCTGTTGGCGCGTCCAATGTGTCCCCCGAGTCACCCAGAAAGTGTATGGTAGTGCCAAAGGACTGCTCAACTTGTGCTCCATCAGACAGCTGCAACCTGAGTTGGTCGGTCTCGCCGGTTCTCACTGATTGTTCCGCTTCTAACTCGGCGTTCTGAGCCAGAATCGATCCGCCGGCATCTGGCGCAGTGTAGGCAACCGGTGCGCCGTGAGTCCACATAACCTTACCCACAGGTGCCTGCGTCTCCTGCGCTGTTATGGGTGAAGGAACCTCCTGCCTGGATAACTGAGACTGTCTTCTGTAGCCCTGCAACCAGATACCCACAACCACCAGTAGCGCAAGCGTTGCCGGCACTATCACACGCCGCGCCCATACGCCTTCCTTCCACGGTGTCCTTTCCGAAGGCGACGCCGTGGGCTGTGCTACGAGCTCATTAACAAAGACGTTCAACTGTTTGGCTAGGCTTTCGGGAATCTGATACCTTGGCAGCTTCCTTACGAGCAACGTAAACTCCTCGAACTCACGTAACGCCGTCAGGCATGGCTCGCAGTTGTCAATATGCTGGAGCATCAACTCGGCCGCGGCGGGCCTGACGTCGCCATTCAAGAGGTCTATGAGTTCTGCTTCACTCAGATGAATTGTCATACTCTTAACTGTCGCCTCCGACAAGCGACGGGTCGTGTAATAAGTGCTTCTTCAACGTGCGCAGACCCCGGTGCAGGTCCGACCTCACTGTGTTCAATGGTCTGTTTGTGGCTTTGTTGATCTCCTTGTAGCTTAGGCCTTCGTAGTAATACAGCACGATAGCTGTGTGCTGCCAATGGGGCAGTCTCATGAGTTCCCGCTCCAGCAATTTGCCGCGTAGCCTTTCCTCGACTGATTCGAACACTGAATCTTGCACATGGTCGTTGGCCTCTACCGCGAGCATCTCTGCTCTTTCTTGGCGATACCTTTTGCGGAGTTCGAGCATGCCAATATTCAACGTGATGCTGATCAGCCATGGGATTAAGCTAGTGGGATTCCTCAACTTGCCGATATCCCGGCACATGCACTCAACAACCCCTTCAGTTACCTCCTCAGCAATCGAAGGGTCCACAAGGCGGCAGGCGACATTGTAGATGCGCTGTTGGTGGCGCCTCACCAGCACACTAAGCGCAGCTCTCTCCCCAGCTTGAGCCCGTCTTACCAATTCCGCGTCCCTCAGTTTGCACCACTTGCCGTCGTCCTGCATTCCCCTCACCATAGCGTATTATACCTCAACTGAGTACCGCAATCAAATCCAGGCTAACGCAACGGCCTGGGATAACCCCGAAGTCTGCACGATTCAAGACTGCGTGGAAGAATTCGGTTGAGCGTCACTAACGCACACAAGGGCGGCACGTACCCTTCCTCAAGGGCCACCCCTGCACCACGTAGTCCGAGTGCCCCCTGCCTGCTCCCTTCCCGATATTCCTTGAGGGATTCTGTACGCACCCCTCATCATGCGGAGAACCTCACAACCATGGGTACCTGTTGCTTCAGTTATGCACGGCTCCGTAGGGCTGTTGCACTATTCATCGTGCCCCTCAGGGCCCCGGTGGGTTCATTCTTCGTCTGCCATCGTCTGCAAGAAGTCAGGCAGAGCCTCGGCGGCAGCCTGCTTGGCAGCTCCATCCGAATGCAGGTACCGGGAGGTCGTGCTCAGATTAGCGTGGCCCAACAGTTCCTGGACTGTCTTCACATCCACCGCCGAGTGCAGAAGCATGGTTGCGTAGGCGTGGCGTAGACTATGTGCGGTGATGCCTTCCCCATTAAGTCCGGCTCTCTTCAGGACGCGCTTGAAGATCCGATAGAAGGTAGCGTTGCCCATGCGCGTGCCCACCGTGTTCGGAAACAACAAGTCTGATGTTGATTCTCTCCCATCCAGGTACCGGCGCAGTATTTGCTGAGTCTGCTGGGGCAGCGGCACCACCCGCTCTTTGCCGCCTTTGCCCACAATCCGAACGCGGCTCAGATCGGCTGTCAGATCAGAGGTGCGCAGATTGAGGAGTTCGGAGCGGCGCAAGCCGGCAGTGAGCAGCAGCATGATCATCGTACGGTCGCGAATGTCGCCAGCAGCTTGGACCAACCGTCAGCATTGCTCTGAGGTGGGGCCCTGGGGCAAACTGCGCGTCTGTTTGGGCTTCACCACACCCTCCACTGGGTTAGATTCCACCAGGCCGCTGCGCCTCAAGTAGCTAAAGAACGAGCTTGTCGCGTTCAGTGCCCGCGTGATCGTGGCTGCAGATAGTCCGCTCATGGAGACACCGAAGGCCTGCAAGTCGCGGCTGCCGATCTCCCGGACATCCGTAGGCAGGCCGTGGGATACCAGGAACCTATGCAGCCGCATCAAATCACTCTGATAGGCGGCGAGGGTAAGTGGTGAAGCCTGGCGGTATTGCTCAAGGTAGATCAGAAAGCAACGTACCAGGTGCCTGAAGTCGTAGATTCCATCGTCGGCGCCAGCAGCCATGGTAGGTCCTGGGTCATAGCCAGGGCCAATTGCTGTTGCCTCGTTCTGATGTCCGGTTACGAGGCTTCTCATATGTCTATCCCTGAGCGGCGTCCTGCATGCCCGTCGCAATACGGCATCAGCCACGTCCAGGATAGGCCGCCTATGTGTCAGGCTTGTGCCGCGATCTGACTATCACCTTTGGTATGCCAGGTGCCGAAAGATCCAGGGACTGTTGACTGGCGGACACTTCCGCAGCCTCGTTGTTGGGTTCTTCCAATAACTCCCGCAGCCGGCGCCATTCGACCTTGCCAGTCGTGTCCTCGCCAAGCTCCTGCACCACTGCCCGCCTGATCCGGTCCAGGTCCTTTTGGGTGGAGGCAGCCACGATTACCTCGTCGTAGCCCACACCCAGGTCAGCCTCGATGTTGGCGACCTCCAGCAACTGCTTCTCGGCTGTGCCCAGCGCAATCTCTGTGGATATCTTGCGGCCGTCAGGCAGGTAGACGGCCACGTCCACTGCTTTGCCGAGACTCTGATCTTCCACTACAACTCGGCCGGTGGGAAAACGGCTGCGCCACCAGCAAGCTGCCTGGTGCTGCCAGTACTGGTGCTCGAGGCCGCCCTTGCCCCGCGGCCGGTCTACTTGCACGCGCAGTACGGATTTGAGGTGCTGCCAGCCGGCGGCTGTCGGCTGGTAGAGCACGATGATTCCGCCCCTCCTGCCGGTATTGACGCGGCAGGGCTCAACCAGTCCGCGTTCTGCCAGTTCATCCCTCAGCCGTGCGCCCATGTAGCCGCTGTGACCCAGCCGGGCATCTCGCTCCGTTACCGTCTCAAAAGGATGTTTGGCAATCTCAATCAAGTAGTCGATGGCATCCCGTGTGAGCGAGGAT
>SDBS01001516.1_pt1 | contig 23544 bp, 37 predicted proteins | sample 2277091 | NCBI WGS metagenome assembly SDBS01 (sample SAMN10404972, study PRJNA504765) | marine sediment metagenome | isolation source: marine sediment core GS10_PC15, 163 cmbsf | place: Arctic Ocean: Southern Knipovich Ridge | collected 2010
TTGGCATTATATAGATTGTTCTGATGGATCGGTAGTTGCTTATGCTCATGGTTTAGGTGGGGATACACCAGTTATTTATGGTTATGCAGGTGGTGTCTATTCTCCAGCACAGGATAGAATATATTTAGCACCCTATAATCAATCAAATGTGGCTAATTGGCATTACATAGATTGTTCTGATGGATCGGTAGTTGCTTATGCTCATGGTTTAGGTGGGGATACACCAGTTATTGCTGGTTACATAGGTGGTGTCTATTCTCCGGCACAAAACAGAATATATTTAGTACCCCGCAATCAATCAGATGTGGCTAATTGGCATTACATAGATTGTTCTGATGGATCGGTAGTTGCTTATGCTCATGGTGTAACGGCAGGTATTGGTGCTTATTTTGGTGGTGTCTATTCTCCAACACAAAATAGAATATATTTAGTACCCGGTAATCAAGCAGATGAAACCAAATGGCATTACATTCAGGAATATTCAACTGCTGAAATTTCTCCAAGCATAGCGGCTTCACCTTTATTTAATAAATTTTAATGGGAAAATAATATGCCAGGTTTACAATTTCAAGATTTACCAGCTGCACAAACACAAAAGATAAGAGAAACATTAACTGCTCAATGGCAGATTGAAGCGGATGCTTTAAGCAAATCGTGGTTCTCTGATCGTGGAAAATTTGAAACAGCGAAAGCAAAATTAAACGCTAAATATAAACAGATGGAACTTCAAGAGTTTACGCAATTACAACAACAGTTTGAAGAACAACAGCGTGTCCAAACTCTTATAAGACAGCCACGAGAACGCACACGTGGACAGGAAGCCCAATTACGAATGGAACTGGGGCCAGAAGCTGAACGGCTGGTGTTCCCAGTTGAAAAATCAAGAGACAGGCCATTTTCTCCAGGACAATTGATTTCATATATAGAATTTATGGAACCGTTTATAAAGCGAACAAAAACATCTGGATGGGGGATAACTGGATATAAGAGAGAACAACAAGATCTTGTTAAACAATATTTAGCAGCAAGAGATCAGGCTGGTTATGATGATCCACGTTGGACTCCAAAGCAAAAACGACAATTTGATACTGATTGGGATTATTTAATGACTACAGATAGAGATTTTGAATGGGATCCTGAAGCCCCTGAAATAAAATCTCTTAGAGCAGTTGGTAGATTAACACGAGCAGTTGTAAAAAATATAACACCATTAGGTGCATCGGTAGCAAAGAAAAAACGATTTACTATTCCAACAGAACCAATGACCTTTGGTATAAAAGTAGCACAAAGAATGGTATCACCAAGACGACCAGAGGAAAAACCAACAGCCAGGTATGCACAAAATCCTGATACTGGTGAACGAATAATTTCTCGTGATGGTGGGAGGACATGGCAGAAGGCACAATAAATCTCCCTGAAGGTTTTGTTTTAGAAGAAGATCCTATCTCTGTTCCTGAAAATTTTGTTTTAGAAGATGCTCCTTCTGTTCAAGAACAACAAGGTAGTTTTCTTGATCAACTTTATGGAGCCTCTATGCGGGGCTGGATGAGACTCGGAGCAGCAGCAATAGATATGCCTAAACATGCTGTTGGTCAACTTAAAATACTTGACATAGCTGGCTATGCAACTGCACTTGACCGTGAAAAAAATCCTGTTAAACGGGCAAAACTTCTTACTAAAGCAACTAATGAGATAGAATTTTATGATAGACTTATTGATGAATTAGGTAAAGCTGGAAAAATACATCGCACAGGACAGGCCGCTATTCTTAGAAATCATCCTGAATGGGAATCAGAACCCCCAAAGAGTTTTATTGATCTATTATCACGTCCAGATAAATTAGCTATAACCCTGGCAGAGTCTATGCCTATCCTTCTTAGTGCGGGTATCCTAACCGCAGCCGGACAACCACATATAGGTGTCGCTATGATGTACGCTGCGGAAGGACAGGAAGCCTATGATCAAGCTATTGCTGATGGAGCAGATGAAATAGATGCAGAAGCAGCTTATGTGGTTTATGGTACTGTATCAGCAGCAATAGAACAAATGCAGTTACAGGGTATAATGAAAATTGGTAAAGGTATGTATCGCCAATTGCTTAACCGTACAACACAGAAAGTAGCTCGTAAAGGATTAAAAAGTTTTACAATGCCCATAATTAGAGTAGCTGCTCAGGAAGCCCTGGAAGAAATGGCTCAGGGTACATGGGGGGAAATTACAGCTAAGATAATTTATGATAAATCTGTTCCTGGGGGCCTGGCAGGTTTTATGGATCGTAGAGCACAGGAAGGCTATATTGGAGCAGCTATGGGTATTATCCCTGGTGCTGGTGGAGCAGCAGCAGGTAGGATTCAGGCCCAGGTACAGGCAAGAACAAGTGAAGAACTGGGACTTGAAAAAGTAGTTAGGCCAACAGAAGATGAAATTATTTCCTCAATTGCTGATATACATAATAGAGAGGGTGGATCAACGGTCAGTTTAGTAACTGGTCAGCCTATTACAGAGGGATTCGCTGTTGCTATTAAAGAATCAGTTGAGGAAATAATTCCATTTGAACAAATTACTGATGAGCAGCTTAAAGCATATAAAGAGAAACATAAAGCTATTTTAGCTGAGGATCCTAAGCGTACAATAGGTACATGGGTTAGTGATGGTAAAACATATCTTGATATTTCAACTGTCGTACCTACACAGATAGAAGCTGAGAGGATAGCCAGAGCTACTAATCAGAAAGCTATTTTTGATTTGGCAATGAAACAGGATATTGCTATTACACCGAAAGAGAAAGCTCCCATAGTGGAAGGAAAAACACTTGTTGATATACAAGAGAAACTTGATAGAGCTTATAGAGAGAATGATATAGCGGCATTTAATAGAATTTTAGAAAAAGAACTTGCTCCTTTACCACCTGGGAGAACAAAGAACGCTTTACAAGGAACTGCTGAAATTTTACAAATGGAAATGGATAACCGATTAATTAAATTAACTCCCGCCCCAGAGGTAGCAGAAAAACCAAAACAGATAACCAAGAAAAGAGCATATGCAATGGGGCATAAAATTCCTGAAACTCTTGGGTGGGATGAGGAACAACGCCGGGACTTCATGGAACAGACCATTGGTGTCCGAACTATGAAGGGTATAAGTTTGGAGAAAGCCAGGACATTTGCAGAAGCTCTTGATAAGAAATTAGAGGATGCTGGATTAAAGTATGAGCCACCTGTTGTTCCGGCTGATGAACTGATCGGGACTCTGGAAAGAACCCGAAGGGTTACAGCTGAAGCTCCGATTAAAGCCCTGAACCGTAGAGGCATATATAAATTACGTCATGCTCTTAAATCAGGGGTGATGTCATTTACCTATGGTCTTGAACGGATAGAACGGTTCATCGAAGGATTGGACGGCCACACAGAAGGGGCACACTATGAACATATCTGGCGACCAATGAAGGAAGCAGATGAGACAGCTATCGAAAATACAAATCGTGAAGTAGCTGAGTTTATATCCCATCTGGAAAGTCAGGGTATTGATACGGCTATCTGGCTTGGTAAATTAGATTTAATGCCTGGTACTAAAATAGAGCTAACAGCCAGTCAGCGAATTGGTATTTACACGCTCAGTCAGAATAAAAATGGTATGCGTTATCTCACTGAGGGAATGAATCTATCTCTAAAAGAAGTTAATGCGGCAAAAGGATTTATGAATGGTGATGAAATTAGAATAGCCAATTGGTTATCTGAACAATATGAGGCTCAGTGGCCCATCATTCAACAAGCAGCAGTACAAGCTGGTATAGATCCGACTACTCTTAAAAAAGAATATCGTTATTCCCCACTTGTTCGTACTGATGTAGAACTTGAAGAACAAACTGATTTTCTCTCTGAATTAGCTGAACAATTCCGTCAAGAATCGTTCTCTCCTGAAAAGGGTATGCTTGAAAAAAGAAAAGAAAGAGCAGTTGGGAGAATAGAACTTGATGCATTTGTTATCTATATGCACAATATTGCCAGGGTCCAACGCTTCATCGCAATGGCCCCGGTTGCTAATAAAGTTGGTAGGATCCTCAATAATAGAAAATTTAAACAGGCACTTAATGATAGAACATTTAATCAGGGTAATAAATTACTGAATAGTTGGATGAAAGATGCAGTTCGAGGTACGTCCAGTTCAAATACGACTTCACTTGGACGAGCAATAGCTATACTTAGACGTAACGGTATTTTGTATGCCATTGGATATAATCTACCATCCTCATTACGTCAGACTTTATCTATGTCTAATGCAATGGCGGTTGATCCTTTGATGTTAAAATATAATCCCGGAAATATAGCAAGAGCTATGACACCCTGGGGTTATAAAAAAATCGAGAGTTTTGTGTTTGATCGTTCTAAATTAATTGAGACTCGAAGCTATGATAGGGACCTAAGACAGAAATGGAACCGTCAAGCATTAAGAAAAAAACTCCGAAGGAAGGCTCCCTGGTCCAAAAAGGTAATGACATGGATTAGATGGATGGATAAACATACTACAGTTGTAGCCTGGAAATCCCTCTATGATGTGGGTATAGAAAAATTTGATGGAGATGAAACACAGGCTATAAATTATGCTGATAAATGGATTAGTCGAACTCAGCCAATGGCCAATGCAAAGGATCTTCCTCAGTATTTTCGGGGTGGTCAGTTAGAAAAATTACTTACGACATTCCAGAATCAGATAAACAACAATGGTAATTTTTATATGTATGATATACTCGGAGCGAAAAAAGCAGGACAGATCAGTTGGACAATGGTTGGCTATCGTACAATGTTTTCCTATATACTCCCGGCAATGATGTTTGGGATGATCGGACGGGCCGGACCACCAAGAACAATAAAAGATGCTATAATAGATCTGGCTACTTATCCAATTGCACCAGTTGTTGTGATAGGTAGGTGGATTGATCGAATTATTAGAGGTTGGGGACAGACTGAAACTGTAGCGGAGATTGGTCCGGAAGCATTTGTTAAGTTTGGCCGGGCAGCTTTAGAGAGAGATGTTAAAAAAACAATAAAATATGCATTACAAACTATCGGTGGGTTTACAGGCAGGATCCCGGCCCAGGCTATTCGTACAGTTGAGGGAGCAATGGACTTGATTTCAGGAAAGACAGATGACCCAAGACGATTGATCTATAGTAAATGGGCAATAGAACAGGGGAAACCAAAAAAGAAAAAAGGAATTTATCGAAGGACACGTTAATTATGGCTACTAATAAAGAATTACTTGTATGTATCGATGTTAAACTTAAAGCACTAAAAGAGCAGTTCGATAATCATTTAGCACATCATGGTGTTCTTTCTAACCGCTTTTTCTTAGTAACATTAGCTTCCATTAGTGCTACCCTTACTGTTATAGGTACACTTGTTGTCTTTATCCTCACCAAGTAAGGCGTTGGCTATCTGTGGGGGTACAAGGATAACATCATGCCAATAAAATTTACCTATGGAAACTACATCTGTCTCTGTATGCATATCTTTCCAATGTTCAAGAACATTTTGAATTTTTGCGAATGGGATTAAGCCATATCGTCCCATACTACTCCATAAAATAGAATGTCGCACCTGTTCTAAATTCACATTTAAAACTGGACCGTTTATAATAATATGGTGAAATTCTTTTTTCATCAGTCTATACTCCTTAGAAATTCTTCAACCCACTTCTTTGTAGTATACAGGTGGCCCAACCGCTTAGTTACTTTCAACTTGGCAGTTGATCCATCGTATGCCCTGATTCCTTTCCTGGTCCACATGTAGACTGTGGCTTGTGTTCGGGTACACCCTGTCATTTTAAGAATCAGGGCAGGTACGTCCCGTATTTTTATCAAGTCTTTTCGTTTCGCCATCTCTTAACTCCTTGTATAGTAAGGGGTTATCCCCTTGATATAATTTATTATCCGATTTGTCCCCTTCCCAATACTTCCAGGGTGGTTCATTAATTAGAGCAGTACGATAACCGAAGTAATAAACCATAATAGCTACATAATAAACAGAATTATGTTTAGATATTATTTTCAGAATCCATCCACGACTACCATATACATGTTCAAAAGCACCCAAATTTTCAACAGTTCCTGTATGAAACGCACGTCTAACTGATACATATTCTTTTGGTAAATCTGATTCTGCAAATTGAATCAGATTATTTGTCGTCTGAATGGGTTCCATTTTTCGCTTCCAGTTCTGCAATCTTTTTCTTATCTTCGGGTTTTGAAAACAATAATGCTCCAAGAGTTCCAGCCGTTAAAGCAGGGAACATAAGTCCAATCGGTCCTGTTGGTGAGAATACCATTTGTTGAAATCTTTCTGACGCTCCAATGCTTGTTGTCATTAAATTATTATATAACAAATATTGATAATACATTTTTGTTTTTACATACCTTGCATCAAATAAAGAAGTGAACGGCATCCAGGGAATCAAAGGCAGATCTACATCAACAGAATCTATAACTGTCGGTGGAATGTAACATGGTGTTATTGCATCCTTAACAGATGAACAACCAAGTATTATTGTAAGTCCTAACACACACAGCCAAATAATTAATTTTTTAAATCGCATTTTGTATCTCCCTTGCTAATATAAGTGAAGGTTCAGCATCTTCTATAGTTAAGCCTCGTCCGGCGAGGATCTCTTGGTAGCATTTTGTGTGAAGTCCAACATTCTCAAAATTTAAATTATGTTTAGTCCCATCAATTTCTATATTCCGTTCTATTTTTTGTTCACGGATGCCAAGATGAAAATTTACATCTGCATATTCCAATTTTAAAACACCAGTTATTTCAGTTGCAGATTTTTTAATAAGTATATATTTTTTCACATTTCCATATACAAAAATCAGCATATCAAAAAGATGAATTCCAATATTTATGGCTAATCCACCCGATTTTTGTGGATCCCCTTTCCAGGAATATTGATACCAGGGACCACGATAAGTATTATATGTAACTGTAGTCTTGTGATCTATACATGAACGTGATTTTAACCATTGTACTATGGAATGGTGTCTTAATTGTAGAATGGGGTGAACTTTATTTACAGGAGAATAAATTTTTAATTGTTCTAAATTTTCTGGATTAATCACTAATGGTTTTTCACAAATAACACTTGCTCCCGCCCCTACTGCCAGCATTATGTGATCATAATGTAGATAATTCGGGGAGCAAATGGAAACATAATCAATCTCATTTTTATCAAGGAACCGTCGGAACCTATGTTCCTCTGTGAAGAACTGACAGTTGGGAGCATACTTGTCCAGGATTCCCACTGAGTCATGGGGGTCCAGGGCCGCCACCAGTTCACCACCTACGTCCTGGATGGCCTGCATATGTTTCGGAGCTATGTACCCCGCCGCACCTATTAGAGCAAATTTTTTAGACATTTTTATTCACCACCTTCCAGAACTTTAAACCAGTTTCGTATATCTATTTTCATTTCTTCACACACTTTATCATCTTCGAGGGTAGCAGACATCCAAACACCAAGTTTATCACATGCTTTATCTATGGTCTCATCATCAAGAGCTTCTATTTCTTTAGTTATTACAATAGCCCACCAAAATATTGAAGCAGCTTTAATTCTTTGCCAAAGCGACATTTCAAATTTTGCTTTTATTTTTTTCATTTTATATCTCCCTCGCTGGGTTCCCGACAACTGTAATGCCTGATTGAACATTTTTTGTTACCACAGCACCAGCACCTATAAAACAATTACGATATAATATTATATCTGGCAATATGATAGCACCAGCACCAATTACCACTCCGTTTTGAATATTTGTTTGTAGATAATCTTCAGGAAGTATTTTAATTGGTCCTGGATATATAACATTTGTAAAAATAACTCCTGGTCCGATGAACACATTATCCCCAATCTGCACACCCTCTGGAATATACACATTGTTTTGTATCCGTACATTATTGCCAATCACTACGTTATTACCAATGAAAACATGATCACCAATCATACAATTCTTACCGATCTTAGCACCTGGCATGATATGTACCCAATGCCAGATCTTAGTCCCCCCGCCAATTTCACATGGCAATTCTATAATTGATATTGCTGGTATGTATACACTTTCATGTACCATCTTTATTTCCCTAAAAAATCTTTAATAACCCAATCTTGTAATTTCACACCTTCAAATACATACATACGTCTGTCCCCTATCCTTCGCCGAGTAGTGATAGCACGAGGACAAGCAGCCAGGAACCAGCGACCAAATTGTTCCTTAACTCCCGGTTTACGTCCCTGATTATTACACCAGCTTGACCAGACCTCATAAAGCTGGTCCTTTACTATAAAATAATTACCCGGTCCGAGATTGTCTCTATCTGGATCAACCTCACAACACTCAGCTATAAATGTAACAACAGGAGAAGCCAGTCGTTGAAAATCTATTAGGGTTTCAGCAGAACTTTTTGGTACAATAAAATCTTTTCGTTCATAGAGGTCTTTTAATCCACGTAGAGCAAAATTAATCAGCTTACCTTGTTGGGCTTCCTTTCTCAATCTAAATTTAAGTGTTCGATCTTCTTTACCAACATAAGAATTATCAAAAGTTATAATATTCAAACGTGGTTCCAATGCTCTCGCATGATCAGTGAATGATGGTAAATCATTCATTGCAATCGTAAACCGACATTTTAGGTGCACAATGGGTAATTCTCGTATTCCTTTTCGGTTAACGCTGACTGCATCCCCACCTGTAACGTGTAGGATCTTCTCTAATGCAGCAGACGCTTCGCCAGATTTCGGAGTTTTTGCATCACCGAGTATGGCGGCGTACTTTCCAAGTAAGGGCTGATAACCAAAGGCTCCGGCAAGTCCTTGAAAACTTGTTTCACAGCATTGTCGATCCCCAAGCATTGCTTGCATCGTTTCCAACACGGTGCTCTTTCCGGATCGTGGACGCCCAGTAAACAGCATAAGTTTCTCATAGGACATATCAGGTACACAGTTATATCCGAACCACTGACTGAGCAATTGAATTTTATCTTTGTCTCCATTATAAATATCCTCTAAAAAATCTTTCCATATTATTGATTCGAGATCTTCATTAAAATTATATGGTAAAACATCGTAGGTAAATAGCTCTGGCGTATTATCATATAAACAAATTTCACCCCGCATATATTTTTGTACATCCAATATACCATTCTGAAATACAATTAAGTGTACAGGATCAGGTAAATCATTTTTCGCTAACCAGATCGGAGGATCCTGTCTAATTGGACACCATTGATTCAGGGCATCTATAATATCACCAACCTTAGATCTTGTTGGTTTATAAGGAAGGACCACTGTTTCCCCCTTTGGATTTACATGACAGAATTGTTTACCATCAAGGAATTTATACAATTGTCCTCTAAAATACTCTGTTTCTAAATTTTCATAGCATCGTCCCATATGTTCTACCCATTGTCCTCGATAGTTACGTAATATAAGACAGCCATCTTTAGTTTTTTCCTGTTTCAACCATTTATTTGCAATCGTATGACCCACATCATCCTCGAATACATCTGCATTTTCTGTAGTTTGACCATTTACTTTAACATATTCTAAAAAGGATTCTTGTGTCAGGCCATGATTATTTTTCCAATCTCGTAGATCTTTAATCCCTTCAGGTGGAAGTAATTTAACAACTGATTTACATAGTAGTTTAAGTTCTCGGAACGCAGCTTCCATTCCTTTCTGACCAGCACCAGCATCATTGTCTCCAACAACAATTACTCGCCGTCCTCTGATGAGCAATGAGAGCAGAGAGAGTCCCCCTTCCGCAGACGGTCGGCCCACAACCACGAAACCCAGGTCCATAGCCGCCGCAGTATCAGACGCACCTTCCACCACGATGACGGGTTGATTGGATGAGTGCAGGATTCCACCTTGACCACACCGCAATTTACCTTCTGGTTTAAGGATATGTAAGTAGCCCAATTCAAGTGCTTTGGTAGCTCCTTCGGATATATGCACACAAATAATGGCACTTGGGTTGGACGGATTGCCAGTTGGAACGAGACACCCATCTGACTTTCCACAAAGAGGACAGGGAATGTCTTTGGACACCCTTTGCCAGTTATGTTTACCAGGTGTATATTTTTGTCGCTCATAATTCACCGCATAAATTAAACCACGTTTAGATCCTTTGATCATCAGCTTCTTACCATTAGGTAAGCGTTGCATCAGACCAATAATATTTCCCTTATTGTCTCGCTCAGGAAAAATCCAGCTTTGATAGTCTGGATTGAATCCAATCTCTAATGCTTGCAGAGAAGCAGCAGTTACTCCGAGTTCTTCTGTGAGTTGTCGTAAAATAGCCGGGTAATGAGTAACATTTTCTTTATATAATACAAACAAATCCGCAAGAGAATCTTGCTTTTTTGCCATTTTGTTTTTTCTCCTGGGTATTCGGGTAATTCAGTTATACAAGAAGGTCCTGGGATTACACAAGAATGTTCTGGTGGAAATGATACTATATTAGACATTAACATTTTCTCTGGTACTATATCTTCAGGCACATGAAAACAAGAAGGGTCAGCATTTCCAGCGTATTCTTTTTGTTCTGTAATTGCTGAAAACATAGGATTGAATTTACCTGTAGCTATCATTCTTAAACAATTTTTACAGGTTACTTCATCCCTTTCAATGGTCCAACTACCACAATTAGAACCACCTAATTTGATATTACAACCAGCAATTAATAATTCACCTATCTGTTGTAAATGAACGATCTTTCTTTTTTTCATTTTATTCTCCAAATAGGGCCGGGCAGAAGGGCTTTCAACCAATCTGTTACTTGTTTCCCTGTTTATCCCGGCCCTCGATCATATAACTAACCTACGACCTGATCAATGATCATAGGTGGTTATTAAAATGCCGCCGTTTCATTAAATACAGCTTCTTGAATCAGGAACCATTGCTCAGGTGTAATCTCGGAATCAGGTGTCTTTTTACCAGCGATTTTTTCACAAGCAGCACACCAAGCCTCGGACAATTGCTGATCAGTTACACCCTTATCCTTTAGATCAACAACATTACCCCATGCTTCTTTCTTGGTACGTTTACCTGTAGGCATATCGGCCCTGGCTGGAACTTCAGGTGCAGCAGTAGCTTGTGTAACAGTTGGAGCTTTTTTTGTAGTCTTTGTAGCTGCAATCTTCGGAGCCTTTGGTGGATTCTTTTTTACGACTGGAGCTTCGGCTGGAGCTTTGGCCGGGGTTGGACCACCAGAAGCAGCTTTGAGGATGTTACTATACTTAGCATCCAGTTCAGCGAGTTCCTTCTTTTCAAGTTTTCTAACAGATCTACCTGGTGTAGCATCGTGATCATCAATCCACTCTACTTGCATGCTGGTGTTTCCTTCATAGGTGTTTTCCTTTACACGGAATTGTAATTTAATAGCAGAAAGATCCATGTCATTAAGTTCAGCAAATGATTTACCGCTCCAACCAAATACTTTCTTGATCTGCTTGCAAGTTAGGGTTTCTTTGTCTTTTCCGCCAAACAATACCAAGTAAGCTATGATCTCGTTCTCATCTTGCTCTGACCAATCTACCCAAACTTTCTCATCACCATCGTAGTATTCCAGGCCCTGTAATGAGGCCACCAATTGTGGGAAACCATTGGTGGTTACGCTGACCGCATGATCAGTAACTACTCCACGAAATGTTCCGATTCTGTCTACTAAAGCCATGATTAATCTCCTTTATCTTCCAAATTCTTTTTCACTAATAAATTCAATACTTTTAATTTGTCTGTTTACAAGTCCATCTTTTTTAGCTAATTTTAATGCCGCTCTTGAGGCAACAGCAGCACTACTCGCTGTACCATGATAAACATATTCCTGATAACGGGAGTAATAATCATCCCCGATAACACTTATTGCATATAAATTTACCATTTTATTCCTCTACTTTACAATCTTTACAATGTTCGGTTTTTAATAATCCGTGTTTACAGATTATTCCTTTTTTTATACGTTCATTTTGAATCAGATGATTCATCGCTACTTCCGCAGCATGTTTAACCATTGCAATTTTAACTGGATCCCCATGACATTTCTTATATTTCAGTCCTGACTTACAGGGACACGGATCATTCCTACCTATCTTAGCCATTATTTACTCCTAACATCGACAATAATTACATATGCAAACGTAACAACTACAGCACCAATAACTATACAGTATTAAATAAAACATTATTCATCCCCCAGTTTACGAAGTATCTCTTTAGCTAATGCCCTGGCTTTTTTTATTGAAAGATTAAATAACCCTCCATCAGCATCTTGTTCATATAATCGAACTTCCCTAAAAATTATTTTATCACCAGTTTGAAATAAATTATCCTGATGTTCAGGAAATTTGTCTATGAAAAATAAACATCGGCCATCTTTTTTAACAACTGCTACATTTATTTTATTATCCATCATTCACCCCCTTCAAACATAAATTTCCAGATACTATCGTCTGTTTTGTTTTCAAAACTAATAACCTGTTCGTCAATGGTGCGGGACTTGGCCCTGAAATAAACCTCTGGCTTAGTATAGATCACACGAGTCGTATCACCTTTAGCTTTTTTATCCTCTGACCATAAATTCTGATAGTCTATTCGTAAAATATGGTCAGCCCATTCACAATATAGAGCCTCGACTGATGGCTTTCCGGCATACAGTCTCGGACCATCCCGTAGATAATCTTCACCACCAGGATTAGACACTCTGTTGGGGGCAGCTTGAGCTACGAGGATAACATTTTTTCCCTTATGAATAAGTCGATCACAATCTTGTAAGATAAATTTCATTAGATCATAAAGATGCTGATAGCCTTTATTGTATCCATACCCTACAATATTTTTTACTTTAGCACCCTTCTCTGTTGGGATATTAGCAAGCATGTGAGGGACAGCCCAATCTTGTAGAATAGTAACTGTATCTATTACAACTGTATTAAAATTATCAAAGGTGGTAGATTGTTGTAATGCATCCCGAACATCTTGGTAGGTTTCAATATCTTCAACTACACGTAATGGATCACCAGTAACGGGATGTTTCATTTTACGACCACCTTCATCTAACCCCAGGTATACTGGATTGGGGGACAATGCAGATAGGGTAGTTTTTCCCATCCCTGTATCGGCGTAGATGATTATTTTTTCTCCCTCATCAGCAGCATCCCAATTTCCTACTGTGAATTTCTTTACAGTTTTTCGTACTGGAAGGGGTGTGGACTTCCGTTCCGGAATTTGTGGTTTTTTAGTTGCGGTCATTGTCTATCTCCTTTTTCTTAAATATATTCTTAAACCCGTCAGGTGGACAATCAGGATTCACCTGAAGATTATTGTAACAGATCTCAGTGTAAGGACACCGGAACGTGGCCTCACATTGGCTCTCATTACACCACCACCTATCATTTGTATCCATGATCTTCATTGTTCTATAGATGTTAAGCATTTCCTGTTCAAATCGTTCAAGATCATCGGCAGTTCGTGGAATTTCTTTCTGAACAAAGTAAAACTCAGGTCGCTCAGTTATGTCTTTAAGCAGCCTGGCCCCGAACATCTCAGGCGTTTCCCGGATGGCGAAGGTTCCCTCTTTGGCTCCCTTTTCAATTTGTGGTGGAATATCATTTACTAACAGGCATCCACAATTAGAGCCAGCGTCCATTTCAGTTTTAATTTCAAATTGCTCACCACAATATTGTCCATGAGTTTCGCTATTTATATCTACGAATTTCTTACTCTCGGCCTGGGTGAGTTTCTTGGGTCTGATCGTGGGTTTATGCCACACATCGTAGAGGATTTTAATATCCCGATATCTTGGATCCAATTGAGCAGCAGCCCAGGGATACAGCCGGGTCTGGGTGTCCAGGTTTAAGTGGTTCCAATAAGTAGAATCAGGATCAAGAGATTTACTGGTGGATTTTCGTTCCCGTATAACATAGCAATCTTCACCATCCCATTGAAAGATGCTATCTATTTTTCCCTTGACTACTACATGAGGTAAGGCTCGGCCTGAAGTCGGGGATCGAAGCGGGAGTTCAAATTTCATTTCCTCAGCTACGGTTCTAAATCGCTGTCTATTTTGATAATACCAGCCATATCCTACAAATGAATACAACAATACTATCCGTTCTGTTTCCCATTCTTCTTTAGTTTTATTCATTGGGACAGTAGCATAGGCTTCGTTCAAATGTTCCATTACAGCATCCTGATCACCAATCTCCAGGATCTTATGCCAGTTGGTCCCCATCCTCTGTGATCCAGTCTCCTCTATAGGTACGAGACCCAGGATATACTTGTGGTAGAACCTGGTCGGGCAGGCTTTAAACGCCGCAATAGCTGAGTAGGATAGCTGCCATTCTTTTTTAATCATTATATCTCCCAATCTTTAACAATTTCTATTGGTTTTGGAACTACGATTGTCCCATCAATAATTAAAATACCATCACCACAATATCCCAAATTAGGGAGTTTATTAAAAACATGACGTGGATAATCTTCGGTTAAATGATCCTTTTTTATCTCTTTCGCTGTCATGTAATCAAGAGAATATTCCCCATCTTCATTTGCAGAAAGCACGATAAATTTTTTCTCAGCCATTATATTAGATCCTTAAAGTAATATACCAATTCCTCACAGCCATGTACTACTAAATAGATACCACCATTATGTCTAATGTCGTACATCCGTTTTTGTTGACCCTTACTCAGTCGACCACCTTTACCCCGTTTAACTTCAATTTCAAAGTGTATTCCATTTGGAAGCAGCCCTACTATATCACCAGCGTCCCTAATTCCATATGAATAATAGCCACTTTCACCCATTTGACCAGCACCTACATTGTTTCGATTACATAAAATATTATGTTTTCGCAACCACCCTAAACACGCTAATAATATCGTTGATTCTAAAAACTCTGTTCGTACTTTTATAACTGGATGCGTGGGGATAGACCCATCTTTGGCTCCGTGTCGGCGTGGCGGTTCGCCCTTTCGGATGGCTTGGACAGCATCAGCATAGTCAGCAAATTTTTCAGCTTTGGTTCGTTTTTTCATTTTACTTGAATTACTTCATGACATTTTTCACATACAAATTGGTACATTTCATCACTTGTCCCACATATATAAACCAGTGTTCCACAACAATTACTATCTGTCATATGAATATCTATAGCTTCACTTAGTTGCCATTGATGCGGTAAAAGTAATACAGCTTGATCACCCTTCATTTTGAAATCTCCTTGCATACCAGAATCGTTTCCAGTTTATGTCCGATGGTTTTTCTGGTTCCTTCTCTACCACAGGAGCAGGTTTTCGGTTTACGATATTCCGTAGCCAGTGTGTCAGAAGATCCTTATGTCTTTTGAAGCGTTTTCGTTTAAGTCGTTTCATTTAAGCACCGCACACAGCAACTTGGCAATTCTTTACACGAATTATTCACATCGACATTAGAACAATTACCACAATCTTTAATAAATTTCACTTGATCTGATATTACAGATTCACCCCTACCTATAGTTCTCTTACTTATATTTTTCACTAATATCATTTCTTGTACACCTTACTCTTGATACTTATGACAGGCTTCACAAAAGAAACCAGAACCAACATAAATTACCTCTTGTTTTTTACAAAAACGACAGTATCTTTTAGGCTGAAAATCACAATGTTTTTTTGGATCAAAAGGTGGTAAAGAATCACGTACATGAAATTCTTTACCCTGTCCCTCTCTTAGCCATTCATCTGTCTCTTTTTCTGTCCATTTATGTTTAGGAGAACGACATGCAAAACAACCATCACCACTTTCAAACCATAGACATTTAGGACATTCTTTTGTAAAATATTTCATTTTTTATACATGTCCATAAATTCGTAATTGACTGAACCAAGTTTAGGTTTTGGTAAATCCTCTAATGTAACATCTACTAAATGTCTTAACGCAGCGTTGTCCAGTCTCCCGTTAGTCGGCATTAACACTCTCTTATTACAGCGTTTACAGATGCCATAGTAGGCTACTATTTTTTCTGTAGTCTGATCAATAGCTACACGTAGAAAACGAACATCGTGTCCCCAATAACTACAATTTCGTTTAGTATATTTTCGTTTCATTTTTTATACACCTTACTTAATTCACCCTCGGCTCCCAGGGGCAATCCCTCGGCCCAGGCGGGTCCCTGGCACATCAGCTTGATCTGTTCTGGCAGGGCCACCATATCATTTTCCCTGACCAACGTAATAATTTCATCATGCGAATGATGAACCACTGGAAAATGGTTCTTCTCGAATTCTAATATCCAATAACCAAGCAAATCACGAGCAATCGCCTGGATAATATTCTCAGTAATAGATCCACCCCAGAGTTTCCCCCAATGCCAGCAGATTGTTCCTTTACTATCTATCCGACAGTGGCGATAGGTGAGTTCTCGGTCTGATGGAAGTTCAAGATGAACAGTATTACCCTTTTTTCTAAGTGTTAATCTCGGTAATTCATGAGAGTCTACTACAGTTTCATGCGGATATTTAATTACCCATTTAAACATCTTCTCAATTTTTTTCCAAAAACACACGATCTCCCTATAAGTTGTCCGGTATGTACCTATCAAATTATCGATAAATTTAAAATCATATTCGCCGCTATCGAATAACGGTCTAAGATCACTGTTTTCTCGGCATCGCTGATAGAATTTCTTAGCTCCCATGCCATAACCACAACCAAGAATAGCATCTTTTCCGAACCCTCTACGAATTTTAAGAATTTTTCTATCGGCATCACTATCTGTTTTTTTAGGTTTTCTAACTTCGCAGCCAAATAACCCAGTAGCAAATACCGAATAAATATCTTCTCCATTTTTAAATCCTTCCACTAAATCATCTTGTCCAGCAATCCAAGCCAGAAGCCGAGCTTCTATTTGAGCTGAATCTGTGATTGAAAAAGTAAACATATTTGGGGTATAGAGCAACGACCGCATACTTGAAATTAACGGATCAATTCCCGAACCTGTTCTTCCCCGGCCACCAAGATTTTGAACATTAATTCCCTCTCCACCTGACCATCGACCAGTATGAGCACCATAATAGTGAAGTGGAATCCGAAGTTTACCACCTGTTACTATGGCCTGATTAGTCATATTTTGGATACGTTTTATGTGTAAAGGCCAGGATTTTACCATTTGTCGAGCTTTCATTAAATCTCGTACTTCTTTTACTGGGTGAGCAAGTAACCATTTACACCCATCATCCTGTTGAGCAAAGGCAGGGATGTTCCCACGCTTCCCTAATTTCATGGGGACACCTTCACCTTCTGGCAGGGCCGCTTCTAATAGCTTTTTGAATGTTTTATTGCCCGACAAATCCGTCTTAGAAACCCCGGTTTCCACCACCACAGCGTCAATCTTATCTTGCATTTTTCCTTGAAGGATTTTAGCTTTTTGAAAATCAAATTGTATACGGGGCCGCAGATATAAATCGAGAGTATGGCGAGCAAGCGGGATTTCCATACATGGATTAGACAATAATGGTAAAAGAATTTTGAATAGCTTAGTCTCAATTGATATATCTGTAAGACCATAGGATTGTAATTCCAAACGCTTTTGGTTGTCCATTTGTCCATAATGTAACCCTTTAAATTGCATTGTATCGCCTTTTGATTTTAGCCCGAACATCTCAGTTACATCCTTCATCCTATGGCTCATTCGAGCATCGTAGTGCCGGAGCAAGTCGTCAATATCAATAATGTATGGTGGATTAATTCCGAATTTTTCTACTAAAATTGTAGCATCGAACTTGGCGTTTTTTATTACTACTGTAACGGCATCGAAATTTAAACCAAAACTGGCTTGTAAATTTTTAATACGTGATTCTATCTCAGGTTTAAACCTAAATCGAGGGGCACAATCACCAGCAACAGGGTCATTTAATATCTGAGTTCCCATTCCTGTAAAATCGAATAACCTATGATTTATGTACTCGATAGTGGATAGCTCCTTGAATCCATAGCCCTTAGCGAAGTATGTCTCGAAATCAATCACCAAGCAGGTTTCAGGATAATCAACGAGTTTCAAAATGTCTATATAATCCACGGCCCGTTCCTTGATTTAAATACTTTAGTTTTTTTACAATTTTCACAAGTAACTTCCCGCCTATTGAAAGTAGATTCTAACGATGGGCCAGATTTTACTATTCCACAAGTGGGACATTTATGTTTCTTAAACATTTCTACGCCACATGCCAGATCCGTAATAATTCTAACAGCATAATGTACCGTTCTTACGTTCCCCATAATTTCACTCCAAGAAGAATAATATCAAGCAAAGCCCGAACACCGAGCCACACTACAATAAACAAATCTATTTGAGAAAGTTGATTCATTAGTTAATATCCAATAATGATATATGACCATTTTCTGCTCGTTTTTTATGCTCATAAGGGGCAATTGACCATTCTATATAGCTCTAATTTTACACATTCGAGTACGCCAATTAAACTATTAAACATGTCATAACACAATAAGCTATTTTTTATAATCAACACATGAAAAAATTTTGTTATGGCATAATTTATCTCGCCTGTACTAAGTTTATATGATCCCAATTCTTCTATAAGGTCATCTATTTTTCCTCTTAATTCTGGTTTAATATATGGCATTATAAATCCCTTCCAACTATTTGACCATCTCGTGTTATTTTTCCTTCTTTCACAAGTTTATTATATCGTTTCATGAATGTCTTAAAGGTAATTTTATCATAAGCCAGAGCATCACGTAAAGCTCGTTCTTCTCGGCTGGTTGAATATGGTCTGGGTTTATCACCTTTACCCATGAAGCCGCCAGCCCTTCCGCACGTTTCCCTGTACTTCAAAAGCATCCAATCCCTTATCAATTATATTTTCCAGGTAATTAATCATGTGATTTAATCGGCCAGATGATACTAACATATTGTGATAAAGCCACCATTGGAGAATTATAAAAGCCAAAGTAGCAATTAGACATTCATATTTGTGATGGAGTCGAGGTCTAAGTTCAGGTTGTATATTTGTTGTCCTAAAATCATGTCCCTGATAAGGTAATCGACCTATATCTTCAACTGATCGGGGTTTTACTTGACCAAGTAATTTATAGAATTCATTCTCATAATAGGTAGATGTGCTTTTCCATTTGGCAATAGCCACGATACAGGCCCGGAGCCGCTTCTCGAAGGCGTTCTGTTCCTGGTAACGGACGAAATCAATTTTTCTCAGGGATTTTTTACGAGCCATTATCTTACATCTACCATTATTAAGTTTGTAAGTATAGCAAATAGAAGGCCAAAAATAACACCGATAACAAAACATTGAAATTTACTCATTATCTTCCCTGTTTCTTATATGTGAACCCACCCCTGGGATCCTTACGGAGTCCTTTGAGTAGTTTCCGGCGTTCTATTTTACGCTGATGTCTGTTTCTATTTTTCTTTATCGGCATTTAGATATTTCTCAATTTCCTTATCAGTTAAACACCTGGTAGAATTCGGGTATTCGATCCAGTATGGTTGGCCTGTTAGCGGGATCCAAATCATCCGACCATCTTTAAGAGTCTTTCGTTGGGCTATGGCTATTCTCATTATTCAAACCATTCATATATTGTCGCACAAACATGATAGTAAACATTAAAGCAGAAATTCCAGACTCTTTCCCACCAGGGTGAATCCATCCTAAATTTAAATCTTCTGTCTTTCGCCATTATTTAAACCTCGAATCATGGTAGGTCTCGCCCTTCCCTACAGGCATTACCTCGTGATACGGAGTACCATCAAGCACAATACCACAGCCAAGAATAGATCGTGTTACTTGTTCTTTAGCATATACGAAAGCATAAGCAGTATCATCCACACCACAACCCACGTCCATCCCAAACCATCGCCGTAAGGGATTAGCTGACCATAAACCACCCCCACCTCTACTATGATAATGCCCCATCACAACTGACATGCCCATTTTCTGAGATAAATTCCAGGCTGGGGTTTTACCACCACCTTTTCCATGTCCATGACAATAGAACACATCATCAATAATAACTGATTGTTCCCATTTCCAATTAGGGGTTTCCCACAGGTCAGCATAATCTCGAATAAACTTAGCTGGTATGTTAACTGATTCAGCTACCCGCTTTGGCCGGGCATCATGGTTTCCGATTATTACTGTAGCCTTTGGAAATATTTTATACCATTTTTGTATCTCGGTTAATGCCATTTCATATTCATCAACAGGGCCAGGAGTATTGGGATTACTGGCATGAAAACTAATGGCTGACCAATCTACCACATCGCCGATGAAAATCACTTTGTTGCAATCCCATTCTTTATAGAGGTCTTGGCAAAAGTGGGAATAACCCTTACGAGTACAGGGACTATGGAGATCGCCTATTACAAGGTTTCGACTCATTTTAATTCCTCTTTAATTACCATAAGTTTAGCATAGATTAAACTGGCATAGTCTAAAAACTCTCTATAATAAAGAATTCCTCCTGTTGATTTTAACTCATCATAAGCCTGTACCATATCATGCCATTCTTGTAAACAAGTCTGTCCTTTACAGAGTAAACCAGGTTTAAATGGACACTTAGAAGTACGTGCATAACGCTGACAAAAACCGCAGTATTCAGCTTTCAAAAAATTCTCAGGAAGATTTTTTACACCAATTAGTGTTAGCTGCAATAGATAGTGGTACTTCTTAATAGAAACATTTAAAGCACCCCTATCAGTTCTGGCAGCTCTTTTAATTTGTTTTTGTGTTAATCTTTTCATCTTATGCCCTCAATAAATAATGTGTAAGCCAGCTTATTACTGATCTAACATCAGCGAATATAAAAACAGGTTTACCTACAGTTTCAGTATGATTATACTCTATTAATCGGCCACCTTGAAGTTCGTCTCCATCGGGTACGTAGATAATTACACCCTCGCAGGTATCAATAATCTCACAGTCGATTTCGAGAATCTTTTTCTCATCGAACCATCCATGACGAAATGCTCTGGTTACAACGGCTTCATGTTCAGCCGGGCAATAAATCTCGATCGGGGGAAATGTGGCCCGGAGTACATTGGCTATTAGAATAGCCTTGTCGCAATTCTTTTTCATTTGTGTAGCTGTAGCATCGGCCCCGTATTTACCACGTATTGAATGACTTAAATAAAATTTCATGATTTCCCCTTATTTAAATAAGCCTGTAGTGTTCTTTCGGCTTTTCTTTTTGTTTTGTAATAACCAGAATTTTCAGGTAATGCTCCACTATAAAATTTTAAATTTTTGTGTAAATAATTCATAGAATAACCTTTTCTACAAATATACCATTTACAAATACCCACTGAACTTTTAGCTATTTTATATTGAACATCCTGTACTTGTTTCTCATACCTCGGCATATCATCAAGTTCAGCAGGCAATATACCGTTAGCGATCCGTAACTTCGTGGCCACGTACACTATAGCGTTCCAAAGAATTGCCCGATCGTGGGACTCATCAGTTAGTCCCATCTTTTCCTGTTGGAGATGGCGTTCAAGGGAATTCAAAAGCTCCGATAGTGGGATTCCCTTTTCCCAATTGCGATCACCGTGAACAGCTGCACCTTCCTCGAAGTGCTTGGCGACTTCTAATATTGCATCACCAGGAACCAGGACAGGCGTGCCCTTGCCTGCTGCTGCCTGTTTTTTAGCTCCAGTGGAGAACTGCCGTTTTTCGCCTGTTTCTGTTTTAATTCCCATTATTTTATCCTTATATCCTAACGCTGCAAGACCTTCCGCTAAGTCTTTGTTTTTAATTGCCATTTTTATTCCTCGTTTTTTCACCATGTCCAAAAACACATTTAATATATTCAAGCACATCTTCTAATTTCTCATAAACCATTGATGGGGCGTTGTTATTGTCTTTTGTTATAGTATATCCATTATCTAATTGCTATATTTCAAGTCTATAATTGCTAAGTGTACTGTTCATTTTCTAATCTCCAAAAAGAGGGCAGGCCGACAAGCCTTTATGAGTCTATGAGGGATTTGCTTCGTTGCCTGCCCTTAGCTTGAAAACGTAACCATATTCAACTGTCTTAATTCTTCAAAGCATTTTCTGCATAATTCCCAACGAATAGTTTTTCTTTCAATAATAAATGGTTCTCCTTCATCATAAGTTCCTTCTTGCAGAGTAATTACATAGGGTGTATTGTGTACCGTTTTGCATATACCCGCATTGTAATATGCTTTATTTGCTATTTCACCACATTTATCACATTTTATTATTTGCATTAAAATTTCCTCTTAACTTGCCCGTCCATATGCGGTTCATATCTAACTGTTTTGGGTACAGTTAGCGAAACGCCTTTCTTGCGAAGTTGGGCTATAATTGCATCGACTTTTTTTATAGACCATTCAGGGTGAAGTGCAAGTGCTTGACGGTCATAACCAGATTCCATAATTCCCTGATAAACTCTATTTTGGTCTTGCGTCAAAATTGGAAACATCTGCGGTGCTTTCTTTTTGGCACTTCGAAGTATGTTGCTTAAACGCTGCTCAGAAATAAACATAATGTCTGCTGCGTGTTTGCGGGAAAGTCCCACAAAATCGTGATGGCAAAGCCGGATTGCTTCTTGTTCTTGGTCTGATAATGTATGTTGCATATTGTTATCCCTCTATATTACGCTGATATGCCTGCTTTTTAAACCTTTTTGAATGAACAAAATCGAAGAAATCATCAGATTTGTCAGATTTTAGAAGTGGGGGGAGCCACATTCGTTACAATCCTTATTACTGGGCGACTGCACCATTCGGCAGACAAATCAGGAGCTTGATTATAGGTTCGTCTGACTGATTAAGAACATCTTGGTAAAGCCACTCAAAAGTCCAATGATAGGTTTTACCCCGCTGATAAACTATTGTTGTTTCTCTACTTTTTGCTGCTGCCTCTCTTGCAGCAGCTACGACTTTTTGGTATTTAGTATTTCGTCCAAACATTATTCTGCCTCCCATTCATCGCTTTCAACTAACTGCGATTGTTGTTTATAAGTGGTTAATCGACTAAATTCTCTATGACATTCAGGACAACCGTAAATTGTACGACACCATTCTTCTCTGCTATCCGTAGCTATTACTGTCATAGAACTACAACAATTTGGACAATTCATTTTAGTCCTCTCTTTCATCAAGTATCATATCAATACAACAATCCAAAACATCCCAATTTAAACCCTGACTACAATCACGTTTGCGGTGCATTAGTTCCAAAACTGCCACCTTTTCCTCTTGTGTAAGAGCAATTCCTTCACGGTCTCGACATTGCTGCTCCACATCTTCAATGCACCACAAATCATACGCTATTGTCTGCTCTTTATTATCGTATCCTTCTAAATGCTCAATCAATTCTTTAATGGTCATTTTCTTTTCCTTTCTCCATCTGAACAATGGACATCGGGTTTAGTTATCTGCGGGCTATGGTGAACCCGTCCTGCGAATTTCACGTTCATACACGTACCTTTGTCAAGTTTCCGTTTACG
>SDBS01001517.1_pt1 | contig 23542 bp, 20 predicted proteins | sample 2277091 | NCBI WGS metagenome assembly SDBS01 (sample SAMN10404972, study PRJNA504765) | marine sediment metagenome | isolation source: marine sediment core GS10_PC15, 163 cmbsf | place: Arctic Ocean: Southern Knipovich Ridge | collected 2010
CGTGCTATTTCAAGTAATCCCGTATAACCAACGATTCTACGAAAATGTTTTGCCTCTTCCTGATCCTACTATAGTATGAAATCTTGCGGAGATAAAACGCCTGTTTTGGTCAATTCAAGAGGGAGGTCCAGGGAAATTTCAGTGTCCTATATTCTATATTATGGGACACTCAAGCCTTCGTTCATCTAATAGCACGTAAATAAGATTTTCTTAATAAGTGGTCATTATTTGCCGGCCACCATCTTAACCAGAAGAAAGGGTTGTTGCTCCTGATAATGAGTCTCAGTTCCTTGTGCGTGGGCGAGCTGCCGTTTACGAACGCAATCGGTTACACGTGACTATTTGGCGCCGAGCAGCAGAGGGATCACACACAATCAAGATTGTGACTCGACCTAAACAGAGCCAAATGAATCCCTGATTGGAGGTCTGACGTTCTCCACCATTACTCTTATGAATCTATCGATGTCCCTGAATTCGTGTGTGCCAACGTGTGCAGTGTTTAATTAGCCCTCCAGGAGTGAGTTTGTGAACAATTGGGCTCGATGATCATCATAACCAGGCAACAGGTCGTCCAATTCCGAAGAACAACCCGAGAGTAGTAGCAGGATTAGACTCGTCTGATAGCCCGAAACGATGTCCTTCCAAACAAAATATTGCTCAGCCAAGCATTCAGTGAATTCGTTAAAGTGATCATAGAGCTGTTCACCTACCTCGATCTACAATCCAGAATGGTAGTTCTGTTCTTGTCCACGACATTATTGGATCGAGGTCAAGCGGAGGCTGCCGTGGAACAAATCCATTATCAGCTATATTCTCATCTCCTTTAATTCTCCAAAAGCACGAAGGGCTTTTTCAAAGGCCTCAACAGGAGGATTAGTTTCGCCGCTTCCAATAAACCCCCCATCCACATGGGGTGTAGCTGTGTCGATAGTGGGTGTTATCCCAGTCTTTACAACCTTCCGGATGTCAATGCCAATTGGCACCCCGCGTAGATCCAAGGAAGGAATTCTCCAGGTCTCATGTTCACCCACGCATATCGAGTAGGCTTCTTCAGTTTTTCTTATTGCGTCTGCATACGTTCCACCCAGTAGATGCTCATGGGCAGGTGCAGCAACATGGATCAATCCTCCTAGGCCGACAACCTCCATAATGCTACTATCGCCAATATCGGGGGTCGCAACTGAATCATCCCACTCTGGGGAAAAATATACCGTTCGGATCTTCTGTGCAGGACCAATGAACCAGTCTTCACCCATGGCACTTACTTTTATCCCAAAATCCACGCCATTCCGAGCTAAAGTAGTGACAATCGTCGAGTAAGGGATATTCTTCGCCGGATCGATAATTGAACGTGCTGACGCCATTATGATGTGCAAGGCGAAGATGTCTGTTGCCTGGAGAAATTGAAAAACTCGGCTCAGTATTTCTCCATCAAGGTCTAACCGAACAAGATAAGGAGCAAGCATACGTGTTATAAGTAATGTTGCGGCTGTACAACGGCTATGTGCCTCGTCACCCATTTGAATTGCTCGAGCGACTACCTCGCGTATATTGATCCCACCAATTGCTTGCACACCAGCGTTGAGAACAGGTGAAAGCTCTTCTGCTATCCAGCGAACATGTTGGATTGTCTCTTCGTCACATGTGCCCCATCCAAGTGCCTTGAAGGTTGACCCCTCGTGTGGAAGGCAATATGCCATATTGCCAAAAGTCTCATTTTTTACAATATGAACAGGCATTGAGGCACTCGTAATCCCCGTCATACCGCCAACCGCGAAGAAGTCGTGACAAGGTGCGAGAATAATCTCGCCGTCCTCTACCATCTCCTTTGCTTCGGTTAAATTATTGGCGAATTTTTCAAAAATTACAGCACCCATTATCCCTTGCCGCATTGGGTTGCACATTCGGTCCCATTCGATTGGAGGTCCAGCATGGAGAACAGTGTTTTCCGTCATACCAGGTATGACATCTATCGCTTTCCCGTCACCAATCCATACGGGTTGGCCAGACATCATGATTTCGATCGTTTTCCTGTTAGATTTCTCGATATTTTCCTTAAGATCACTCATCGCTACTCCTATAGCAACTTTTGTAAAATTCCTTCTAAATCTGCTGGCGGCTTATGTGGATGTTGCCATCTAATGTTGATAACCTCAACTTCTTGTTGAGTGAGAGAGTGCTTAAATACATCGAGCCCAATATTTATTACGATCAGTTTCTCCTCTAGAATATCTCTGGATTTGGAATTTGTTGTTTTCAAGATATGCTCCTAATTCTTGATGCCAGATCCGCGCAAACACGAGCGGCAGCCGCGTTGCTTTCTGCAACATAAATACCTTGAGCTTCAAGCATATTCATTTGTATTGCTCTGTCCTGTGGGTCTTTCATGGTGCCACAAATTGATGCTACAACAGCAGGAGCTGGATGATTCATCATCTTTGCTGTAGATATAGCAGCAGCCACCTCGCCAGCCGGATCCGAGTGACAATTCCACCCTAAAACAATATCCAGGAGAATCACTCCGACGGATGGGTCTTCAAAAGCTCGTTTTATCTCAAGCGCTCGTAATCTTGGGTCAATAAAAGGGTGGGCTCGGCCTTCGGTATATTCCTCAGAACCCAAATCAATTAGCCGATGTTCGTTTCGTCGATGACGCATTTCTTTCGTGAAATTTGTTGCTATGTGAAAACCTCTTGAAGAAAGGATTTTTACCGCCTCACCACATAGGCTACCACCGGAGTATAGTCCCCTGATAGTATATTGCCCGTCTTGGAGCCTCGCGAGCTGTGCCTCTACCCATAGTCTTACTTCGTTGATACGAGGCTCGAGTAACCACTTTTCACCAGCCAAGCTTATCGCCTCACGAGCACAATCCTCATAGGTTTCGCAATATGAAATTCTGTTCATTTGAAGAGCGGAGTATTCCTCGTAGCCACTAAAATTAACAACTATAGGAAGACCCGTCTTTGCGGCTGTTTCCAATACCCGAGATTGTGCATATTTTGATGCTCGCTTGGCCAGAATCACGATAACTTTTGTTCTTGTTGACTCGCCCAGTCGATGAACTGCAAAATCTGTCATTAAACCCTTCACAGGATCAATCATGTCCCGCCCGCCCACTCCAATTGCATGGGAGATACCACCCCCAGATCGATCAATAAGCGTAGTTACCTCCTGTAGTCCACTGCCAGATGCGCCCACTAAACCGATGTTTCCAGATTCAACTTGATTAGCAAAACCAAGAGCTTTTCCATTAATAATGGAAGTCCCACATTCAGGACCCATCAATAGTAGGTCTTTGCTAATTGCTAGTTCCTTTAACATCACCTCATCGCCAAGGGGCACATGATCGCTAAAACAAAATACACTCCGACCATTTTCAAGTGAGTGGCGAATTAGATCCGGAGCGTACTGACCCGGTACAGAAACCAGAATCAGATTTGCGTCTTCTCTCGCATCCAACGCCTCTGATAGATGCTCGAAAGATGTTCCATTCTTCTCCTTGTGACTGACTTTCTTCAATCTTTGATCAATTTGCTTAAGCAATATTGATTTTGATATTGCCACGTCATGCTCAACGGCAATGACAAGATCGCTCGATGATATTTCTATCGCATCATTCTCAAGAAATTTGAGCTGGACTAATAAACCTAAATTGTTCTGGGTACCCATCAGCACAATAGCCTGTTCAACCCCTGGCCACTGGGATACATCGTTGGATAGTGACATTAAAGAAAGGGAGTCGTGATACTCTCCCTTCAAGACCTCCACAAAAACGTTTGTTGACATTGAAGCGTTTGTCATTGCTATTCCAAGAAACCCGCCAAAGCTTCGGTACGTTCTTGAGTCTCCATAATCAATTCAATCTCTTCTATGAATGTCACTTTTCCGTCGTGAAGCACCAACTTTTCATCAACCATGACGTTTGAAACAATGTCACCTCTTATGGAATTTAGGATCCCGTTGACTGGATTTGAATCGGCCAAGAAAATGGGCCAGATGTTCTGATTTCCTCTAGTTTAGGCTTCAGTACAACGACTTCGACTGAAGCTGATTGCTCTTGACATTCGCTATATTCGAATAATATCTTAAAATATTTCCAGCCAAAACGTGAGCTACCAACTTCTTGAATTAACGATTTCGCGCATTTTTGCTTGGTTGATGAGGTTGCCATGGCTTATGACATGGGTTGGTTCATGGTGGTTCCGCAGGGCTTCAAGAATATTTGGTACATCAAGGATGACTAAATTCGCAGGAGCGCCACTCTCGATTTTGAAGTTGCTTAATCCCATACATTGTGCAGCATTACTAGTGATCATATCGTAAAGAAGTTCAATATCTTCACTAGTCGTCATCCACAATAAGTGTGATGCGAGAAATGCAACTTCCAGCATGGAATTTCGTCCATATGGGTAGTATGCGTCTGATATATCGTCTTGACCGAGCCCAACAAGGCACCCTTCCTCAAGTAATTCGCGTACTCGTGCGTGCAGTGGTCCTGTGTGTGGATCGCTTACAACACCCATCCTTGCACTTTTGAGTAGGGCAGCTACTTTCTGAAAGTACGGTTTAGGGTAAAGATGCATAGCCCGAGCATGGTGTGCTAGAGCTCGACCTTGCCAACCCCGACGTATAGCCTCTACTGCCATCATCTCCAAAGACCTCAATCCCGGGTCGCCTGCGTCGTCAACAAGCATTGAGACATCAGCATCGAACTCTTCGGCAATATCAAAGACTTCTCTTATGTGTTCAATCATGTCAGCTTCTGTATATTCAATCCAGGGAATACCACCTACTACATCTGCTCCCAACTCCATTGCTTGGCGGACTAGTTTAGCTGCACCTGGTTCCCTAAGTAGACCATCTTGCGGAAATGCGACTACTTGGAGTCTCACAATGCCCTGAAACTCTTCGCGCACTCGAAGCAAGGCGTTAACTCCAACCAGTTTGGCTTTCATATCCACATCTGCAAAGGCACGAACATGTGTACCGCCATGTAATGCAGACAGAGCAACAGCATGTCGGACATGGTCGACTATCCATTCTTCCTCGTACCTATCTTTAATTTGTGAAGCCTGTTCGATAGCTGTCATCGCCTTGCCCATACTTGACTTGTGATAGTCCTTAAGAGCTTCCTCGCCGACCATTTGAAGCGTATAAACCTTGCAGAGGTGCAAGTGGGGATTTACAAAAGACTCGGTGACCAAGTTGCCCCCGGCGTCGATTTCAATTTTTCCACTTCCTTCAATAAAAGGTGATATCTCAAAAATTGAACCGTTCTTGATTCCAATGTCTACTTGCGAGCCGTAGTGACTAAGCAACGTCGCGTTCTTAACCACGATATCTAATAAATCTAGAGTCATGGATACTCCTTTTATTGAACAGTTCGAGTAGTTGAGAAAGAAAAATTATAAACCTGCTCTCGTGCCTGGAGTAATGATTGGTTATTACCTTTGACTAGATTCAGCGCAGAGCGGGTAGCCGTGTGGACTAAATTTAACTTTTCTGTACCTCTCAGGTTCTGCGTTACACACGGTTTGTAAGTCCGAGTAACTAATAATACTCACCCCCCCCGAGCGAAGCAACCACCCGACCAATTTACTAAGCCTCCAGCCTTATCACTGATGCCAGTTGGTCCCGAGAGCAAGTCCTAATAATTCTCTCAATAAGGGAATTAGGCAAATTTGCCAAAGGGAACTCCGAAAATTGCCCTCCTTTTAAATAATCCCTATACTAATTATTTAATTCTCTGAGTATTAGCAAGCACGATCTAATCCCCACATAAGAAAAGAAGGATTACCTATAAAGATGAAACAAAATTCAACTATCTCATCCATGGACACAGTCCGTCTGGCAAATGCAATTCGACTCCGCCAAATTTCACCAGTTGAGGTATTGGAGGAATTTATAAAGCGAATTGAGGAGAGGAACCCAAGATTAAACGCATTTGTATATCTGGACTTCGAACAAGCCCGTCAGAAAGCTAAGGCGGCCGAAGTTAAACTGATGAGTGGCGATGAACTTGGGCCTCTTCACGGCATACCCACAGCTATCAAGGATTTGTTTGGTTCTAAGCCTGGCTGGCCAACCACTTTTGGAGGGGTCCGGGCACTCAAAAACAATATCGTTGATTTCGCTTGCATATTCACTGAAAGGATTGAGCAGGCTGGAGCCATAATCATCGGAAAAACCAACAGCCCAATCATGGGCTTTCGAGCCACTACTGACAATTATCTGTTTGGCCCCACCTCCAATCCCTTTGCGCTAGAGAAAAACTCCGGTGGGTCATCAGGGGGAAGTGCTGCTGCAGTCGCCGATCATCTTGTTCCTTTTGCAGAAGCTACCGATGCCGGAGGTTCCATCAGAATTCCTGCTTCTTGGTGTGGTATTTTTGGGTACATGGCCTCATTCGGTCGCATCCCTTATGTTACGCGACCAAATGCTTTTGGAGGCACGAACCCATTTGTTTATGAGGGCTTTGTGACGAGGTCGGTAGAAGATGCTGTGCTTGTATTGAATTCACTGGTCGGATTTGACAGTCGCGATCCTTTTAGTCTCCCAGGTAAGCCACATTATGCTCTCCCGGATAACCCAACATTGACCGGCTTCAAAATTGGATACAGTCCGAATCTCGATGTATTTCCTATTGCAGAGCCAATTCGGAAGGTCATTGAAGAATCGTTGGCTACTTTTGAGACATTAGGTGCCCATGTTGAACAAGTGAAATTGGGTTTGAAGCGCGACCACACGGAACTTACAGAATCCTGGTTCCGCATGATCATCCCACTTAGCATTATGGCGCTAGAGTCATTAAAGCAGAATAATATTGATCTACTGGGTGATCATCGCGAAGATTTTCCACCAGAATACCTTACTTGGATGGATAGAGGGCGAAAGTTAAAGTTGCTTGATCATTATCGAGATCTGGAGATCAGGTCGGAAGTCTACGATTCGTTGGAAAAGCTTTTTAATACCTACGACTTGCTTGTGATGCCCACAGTTGGTGCTTTACCTGTTGATAACTCATCCGATGGCAACACGCTAGGACCAAGCGAAATAGATGGTGTAGCGGTCGACCCACTCATTGGATGGTCTCCAGCATACCTAATCAATTTCACCGGACATCCAGCTGTTTCTTTACCTGCAGGGCTCTCCCCTGATGGCTTGCCAGTAGGTTTACAGATCCTTGGTCGTAGGCACGCGGATGCTGATGTGCTCTTGGCTAGTGCTGCTTTCGAAATTGCTCGACCATGGGCTCAATATTATGCTGAACGTGATACGAGGGCATCAAGTTGAGCGGATTATTAATGATCCTATCTTGATTCTTCGAATATCACACTTTAACCCATATGTTTCGGTTAGGTCGGGATAACCTGACAGAAGACATAGAAATGAAACCTCTCGGTCAGGAAGAAATTCAATGAATTGCCGATTCCGGGTACCTATTAAGCACTTGAAACCTGCTCACAAATATTGGCGACTGGAAAGCTCTCCACCTCATGGGCTCCGGACCAACAAAATACCTACATCAAAACATGGGCAGTCTGCTCGCACCTTACCAGCGGGATGCCGCGATGGCGAACCTGCCAATAGACTCCCATAAGAACCCCTCTGCATCGTTGGATCGCAGCATCTTGTAGCGACATTCGCCCAGCATATTCGTAGCGATACCTGTGGCCAATCATAGGGGATCGAGTTTGTATTTTACCCTGTTCCTTTTTCGTTGCTGTCTCCCGTTGCGGTATGCGCTTGCCCAACGGAGCTATACTGTCTTCTACGAACCATCGTGTTCACTGGATTCTTTCACAGCCTGCGACGTCGGTACCTCCAAAGGAGCCTCCCCCTTGAGGGATTCTATGAGACTCCAGGCATTTTCCACACCCTGCTCATGTCCAAGCAGGAGCAGCGTCACTGTTCCCTGGCCATTGCCAATCCCCCCCATCGCAGCAGGGAGAGCTCTAACACCAGTCAGGGTTTCGAGTGCGTCGCACTCCGTGACCACTAATCCTGGCAAGGGGAGCATACCGCAAGGCTCACCGTGCGTGCGGCGTGGGGAGATCTTGGTGATGCCCATCTCAAGCATGATCTCATCAAGAAGGTAGGGCACCGATTTGTTCAGTGTCATTGGCACGATTAAGGTGATCCCACGCGCCAATATGTATGGGAGGTACCTGCCATACTCACCGCCGTTGGATAGCCCTACAAGTGTCCCCGCCTTCCAGTTTGGATCTAGGATGTTACCGCTCTTGATGATCACGTCATGGGCATCCATGCTCTTGATGAACTTCGTGATGTTCTCCTTCGGCCATTCAAGCCAGACTGCCTCTCCATCCACGAGGACGAGTTGCTTTCCCGCCTCGTCATCAGGGACTGCAAACAGACCGTGACGACTAACAAAGCCACAGACATAGGGGGCTGAAGCTGGCAGAGGTTCCTGCAGAAGCTCTTCAGCGACATACTTAGCAGAACTGCATATGCACAATCCGATGATCCCTTTCTCCCTGGCTTTTTGGACTATCGGCAAGGCTGCGATCCCTTTCGCAATGAGTCGTTTCGATTCCTCGGAAGTAAGCGTAACTAATGCTCTACAGTCTGTCATCTGGTCCTGTCTCCCACGATGATCTCAATACGCATCGCTCATGATATCAAAGCCCGCAGGATCTCATTACATCCAATGGATGATCTTGTCCTCGCACTATGCTTACCTGGCTACGATGCTCATCTACGCCTCGACGGTGAAGCGGATGAGTTCCTTCTGACGATCTTGTGTCAATTCCAAGCTGTCACTTCCTTTATGACCTGAAATTGCGAGCCAAATGCCGACGCCAGGTGGAGACGAACACGGACCGGATCTGCTGCTGGCTGGCAACCCCTCCAACGTTGCTAGAGTAGCGGCCAAATGAGCTCCATCAACCAGGTTCTCGTCCGTGAAATAAAAATGGGCGTGGGGGTTCGATCAACCCGGGCAGAAGCAGCAAGCCCGAGACGACAAGGACCTCAGCCACGCTTGCGAGAAGATCCACACCTCATCCACGAGTGCGATGTCGACACTGCACTCCGACTGGCCGCAACCGCCCTTTCCGGCTGACTGTGTCGTGGCCAAGCCGATTTCCAAGAGGTGAGCCCGTTTCCCCTTTTTTACCAATGTAGGGATCCGGCAGTAACATCAGACCGTCAGCGCGCGTGCGGACTCTCTAAATATCCTCTGGATTGTAGGGCGCACCCCAGGTTTTAGGCGTCCTTTTACGCCCCACCACACCTGCAAGTGCAGCTATGGTGAGGAGATATGGCAACATCTGCAGGAACTGGTATGGGATGGCTGAACCCATAGTCTGCAGCCTCAGTTGGGCCGCATCCGCTGCACCGAATGCCAAGCACGCCAAGGCCGTCCTCAATGGGTCCCAGCCCCCCACGACCACCGCGGCAAGAACGACAAACCCACGCCCAGCAGTCATACCTCCAGACGCAAAGAACCCCACTTCACCGAGGGTCAGCATAGCCCCCCCTAGGGCGGCGAAGATCCCGCTCACGATCACCGTCGTGTACTTCAATTTACGCACTCGTAGTCCGGCCGTCGCTCCTGCTTGTGGATTATCGCCTATAGCACGAACATTCAAACCCCAATCCGTGCGATAAAGGATCCAACTGCCAATGAAGGGCAGGACCAAGGCAATCCATACACTCAATGGCTGTCGGAATAGCACAGTACCGAGGATCGGGATATCAAAAAAGCTCTCGGGGAACAATATTGGGAAGGTCGCGACCCGCTGGTGCCGGGTCTCCGAGATCATGGCAAACAGAAGATTGGTCCCACCTAGAGCAATGAGGTTCAGCATGAGGCCCGTGACAACCTGATTGGTTCTTCGCGTTACAGTGAAGAAGGCGAACGCCATCCCGAGCAAGCAACCAAGGAGCATGGCACCGATGACTGCTATGAGGACATTACCTGTAAAGAAGCTGATAGCGACCCCGGCGAGGGCTCCAAAGAGCATGATGCCCTCGATTCCGACATTGATCACGCCTGATCGTTCGGCGAACACTTCGCCGAAAGAGACCACGATCAGTGGCGCTCCCCATCGCAAGGATGCCTGCAGCCAATCGATGATCTGGTCAGCCGACATAATGTTTTACCTCCCTACCCTCCTCACCTTCTTGTTCCTCTTTGCTCAATCCTTCTAGACGCTTGCGTTCGCTGTAGCCTACCGCGATCACGAAGATTACACACAGTCCTATGATGACTACCGACATAGGTGCTCCGACGCCAGTCTGAATCGACATCGTCGCGCCGCCCGCCTTCAAAGCCGAGAAGAACAATGCACTGGGAATGACGCCCAGTGGATTACCACCTGCAAGGAGTGCCACGGCCACGGATTCATATCCCACACCGGCCACGAAATCCTGATACACTCGCAACTTCAATCCCATGATCTCGAATGCACCCGCCATACCTCCCATCACCGCCCCAATCAGAAGCACGAAAAGAATCTGCCGCCTCACGTTTACACCTGCATAGCGCGCTGCCTCCGGGTTCGCCCCTAGCATGCGGGTTCGTAAACCAAAGGGCGTAAAGCGAAGAACGAGATAGAAGAAAATACATGCCGCTATCCCGATGATGAAGCCGGGGTGCAGACTAGTGCCCCTTATGAGGATCGGTAGTCTCGCTGTTGGAGCAAGTATTCTCGACATAGGAAAGAAGCTATCAGGTTCCGCTAGGGGTTGAGGCTCATGCACCATCCAACTGACAAAGTATATAGCCACATAGTTCATCATGATCGTCGTGACAACCTCGTTTACACCTCTGTATGCCCGCAAGTACGCAGGCACCAGACCCCATAACGCGGCGAATCCCATGGCCGCCAAGATCGCAAGTGTTATATGGACGATGGGGGGCACTGGCAAAGGAGCTATGCCAACCGCCACAGCGCCAAGCGCGCCCATATATATGTACCCTTCTGTCCCGATGTTCCACAATGCTGCTTTTATGCCGATCGCAACACCCACACCGCCGAGAAGGAGGGGTGAGGCGCGGACAAGCACATTAGAAATCGACTCCGGACTGCCAATAGCACCCTTCAACATCGCCGCATACGCATCAAGCGGATTCACTCCAGTAAGCGCAATCAACCCCGCAGAAGCTAGCAGGCCTAGAAGAATGCCGATAAGCGGCCGTGCCCCGGATAGGGCTAGCCCTCCAAGAACTGGCAAGGTAATGAATCCCTTGGGTTTATTCGTCTTCGTCATGCCACTACCTCCGACACTTGCCCAAGCATCATCTGACCAATCGTGGAAACATCCGCTCCATCACCTTCTACCTCTCCCATTACCTCCCCACGAAACAGGACGATGATGCGGTCGCTGAGCGACATGACCTCCTGCAACTCCGTCGAAATGAACAGCACAGCCGCGCCTCGATTGCGTTCACTAAGCAGAGTATCATGCACACTTTCTACTGCGCCAAGATCGAGCCCGCGGGTTGCCTGAGAGGCGATGTCGAGGACAGGTTCCGCGTATAGCTCTCGCGCGACAACGACCTTCTGCTGGTTGCCCCCTGACAAATTCCTCACCTGGACTTCGCCAGAAGGCGTCCGGATGTCGTAATCGCTGATCAGCTTCCTGGCATGCTCCCTGATGACGTTATATTGGAGCACTCCTCTCTTGGAGTAAGGTGGGCGTGAGAAATCCTTGAGGACAAGATTTTCCGATACAGTAAGATCCAATACGAGTCCCGTCTTCTGTCTGTCTTCAGGGATAAATCCTACGAAGGAAGGATCATCCATCACACGATCAACGATGCGATCCCGGATGCGGATCGACCCGTCTGTGATATTTCGTAAGCCTACAATGCATTCGGCCAACTCACGCTGGCCATTGCCATCGACTCCTGCCACTCCCACGATCTCGCCGGAGTGGATGGTCAGATTTAAATTCTTCAGCGCAGGGAGACCGCGATCGTCATTTGCACTGACATTCTCCATGACCAGGATGGGTTCCTTCTCTGTCACGGCTGGTCTAGGTTTTCGCTCCATCATAACCGGACGACCAACCATCATACGCGCCAATTCACGCTGTGTTGCCTCATTAGTCGGCACCGTCCCCACCACATGGCCGTCCCGTATGATAGTAATTCGATCTGTGATCTCTAGCACCTCGCCCAATTTGTGACTGATAAAAATGACCGAGCGTCCTTCCTGGGACAATTTTCGTATTGCCCTGAAGAGCTGCTCTCCCTCAGCAGGTGTAAGGACGGAGCTCGGTTCGTCGAGTACCAGCAACTTGGCATCCCTATACAATGCCTTTAGGATTTCCAGCCATTGCTGTTTCCCTACTGGGAGCTTCCACACCTCTGTGGAGGGATCCACATGGAGCTCATACTCCTCACATAGATTCAATAAACGCTTACGGGCAGGCGCAAGATCCAGGATCGGAGGGTGGTCTGAAGGAATGCCCAGGATCACATTCTCTAATGCAGTAAGAGCCTCTACCTGCTTGAAATGCTGGTGGACCATGCCAATTCCAAGTTCAATAGCCCTAGCGGGGGACTCGATCTTAACTTGCTCGCCGTCAATGTAGATCTCACCGCTGTCCGGTTGATAAAGCCCATAGAGGATGTTCATCAAGGTTGTCTTGCCGGCACCGTTCTCCCCGAGCAAACCTAGAACCTCGCCTCTACCGCAATCGAGATTAATCCGATCGTTGGCCAGGACTCCAGGGAAACGTTTTGTGATCCCATCCATGCGCAATGTGACTTCATTATTAGTTTGTGCCATAAACACATCCTTTACCCACATCAGATCCCCGTGTGAGGGCTAGCCCGACTCGGGCGTACACCAGTTCCCAAGGACCACGCTTCGCTCGCAGGGCAGACAAGGAGTTTTTTCCGGTTGCGACGGCCTCTTCGGTGGATATGGCCGCGCGCTCAACAAGCATCGTTAAAAACAAATGGGTTCCATAGCCACTGTGTAGATGGCAAGTCGCTCGTAAACTGCCGCTCCTATAATCGCCTCTTAGTTTGTTCCACTCACTCTTCAACTCTCTGCCAGGCCAACAACACCGCTTCACATGGCAGCACAAGCTAAGCCGAGGGCAGAAAAACACACAGGGCACGCAGTTTGCATCACATGCTTAGAGCCTCATCAGAGGCTCAACATGCCTTTAAGTCTCACGGGTTATGGGTGGCGCGGAAGCGCCACCCATAACACCGCTGTACATTCACCGACCAACAAACTACGGGTCGATACCAAGTTCACCCGACTGCAGGCCAGCAATGGCCTCTTCCACAGCCGCCTTGCCCTCTTCGGAGAGCAGGTCATTCACCACAACTTCATTGCCGCCTTCTGCCATACCCAAGACATGGACCTTTCCGTCCATAAGGATCCCGCAAGCTTCCTGATAGCCCAGCTCCTCGAAGTTCAACAGGACGCTGCCAACAACGACGTCAGGCGCGACAGGGGCCATATCAATAACGCTCCCAACAACCAGGATGCCTTCCGAGTCTTCCGCGGCAGTCAGGACGCCAACGTACGCTGCATCAAGCCAAGGCAATAGCACATCGTTCCCGGCGGCTATTAAAGCCAGGGATGCTTCACGTGCCTTGTTGACATCGGACCATGATCCGGTGGCAACCGAGCTGACTTCAACTTCCTTGTCGCAAGTTTGGGCACCCTTCTCAAAATTCTCCAACATTTGCTCTTGAGGATCGTACCACTCACCCGTGACCACGGCGATCTTGTTGGATTCGGTCATATGGCAGGCCATCACCCCAGCTATATACCCAGGATGGGCATAGCTAACCGTGGCTGCTGTCACATTGGGGATGCCTCCGGTGTCGGTCGCAATGCTAAAGACGAAATCTTGGTCAGGAAACTCTTGAGCCACCAGCATGAGTGCTTCGCCGAATTGACCACCCTGCCCAATGACGATATCGTATCCCTCTTGGGCAAATTGGCGTATTACCTCGACCTGCTCATCCTGTGCTACCTCTTCAGTGTAGCCAAATTCGATGTTGCATTCATCCTCCGCCCTTACCATGCCTTCATAGGTGAACTGATTAAAGGCCTCATCGGTTTTCAATCCGGGCAAGACCATCGCCACCCTATGCTTCGGTCCCTCATCCTCAGCAACCGTCGTCGGTTCGGGGGCTTGTTGACAAGCACCCAAAACCATCGCCGAAATGAGCAAAATCCCACAGACCAATTGTAACTTCTTCATGTCTTTTTTCTCCTCATAAGTTTGTAGATGCGGACTATTCCAGTACGCTATGTTCTTCTTTGCTCGTCATGTTTTTATTGGACGTGGGTTCCTCCTTTCTCTCTTTGGCTATATTTGCCATGAGGCGTCGCTGAGTCTCAAGTCGAATCAAGCCTTATGGACGAAACCTTTGAGACGCTCTCTTTTCCGGGTGCACCTTGACCGTTGCAAGTTAGATCAAATATACACCGGATGGGCTACTCGTTATGCCGCCTAGACTCAATAACGCTGGCCATTCATCAGAGGCAATTACATTCAGACCATTTTCCATGAGTAGCCAGCTCAAAACGCCACAGCCTTCACCAGCGATCAAGTTGCCTTCCGCATCGTAAACACTCGTTTTGGTCACACCACAAGGCGGGCTTCCGTTGTGCAAGATCGCCCTTGTCGCACCGATCAACTTGGCAATGTGTAAGACCTCCCACGCGCCTTTCATGAACTCTTCTGTAAAGTCATCCCCCTCAGTACTGACCATGCGAAGCCCTGGCGATCCGCTCCATAGATCCTCTGCTGTCCCCCCCAACAAAACCCACCGGAGGACGAGGTGTCGGAAGACCGCCGAGTTGTTCCGAGCAAAGGGGGATCGCGAGTGAGTCCGCTACGAGTTGAACCAGGCCTTCGTGCTCAAACACCAATGATGGGTAGTTTACACACCTGACACCGGCCAAACAAGCACTAACAATCGTTCTTTCGCGACTCCTTTTTTCAGGCATCTCACATGTCCTATCGGAACAATATTTTTGGATAGGTCGCAATCCATCAAGGGATTGGCTGTGCAGTATTGGTGATCCGTTTGGCTTGCCTACTCTTGAATTTTGGCAGATATTTTCATTCAGGCATAGGCTCCGTTCAGTTCCATTGCGAGCCCGAAGACCTCTGTTGCCCTCCATAGGTCACCAATCTCCAGATATTCGTTGGGTCGATGAGCAAGTGCCACGTCCCCCGGACCGAAAATTACGGTAGGCAATCCTCGTAGCCCACAGCTTGCCAGGGCATTGCATCCATAATAAATCGGGCTGTATTTCAGCGGAATTCCGCTCTTCTCAATGGCGGCTTCCATCTGCCTGTATAAGCCACTATCCGTATCACCCGCCCATGCAGGGAAGAAATCCTTACCCACCAGGTGCTTACCGGTATAACAAGTGACATCAATGTTTTCGATCTGGAAGCGGATTTTCTTCTCCCATTCTGTGCCTGTTTGAGAATTATTAAATCTATCTAATATAGCCTGCTCGGTCTCGCCAGGCAGAATTCGGCACTCCCATAGTCCCCAGCAATAGTCCGGCACCCTTCCATTTCCGGGTGAGGGTTCTGAACGTATCTCGACCAGCTCGAGAACTTCGCTGCCCAAGGCTGAGTCCGAACGCAATGGCATACTTTTGATGCGAGCGATCGCATTAGCTGCATTATGGATAGCGTTCTCTCCCAATTCGGGGCTGCTGCTATGCGCAACTTGCCCTGTCGCGGTCATTCCAATCGTACATCTACCTTTCTCTACAAAGCCCAGCTGCAGCTTTGTCGGCTCTCCAATAACCACTGCGTCGACCGGGAATGCATCCAAGACCTTTTCAAGCGCTCGACCAGGTATCATTTCTTCAGCGACACTTGCCGAAACAATAATGGTTCCTGTAGTGGCGGCTCGATCAATGTAAGATGCAGCAAAAATCATTGCCGCCAAAGGGCCCTTCATATCCGCAGAGCCTCTGCCCATCAACTTACCATTCGTAACCTCTCCTCCATAAGGATCGCAATGCCACTGCTCCGGCTCAAGAACCGGTACAACATCCGTATGACCATCTAACAAGAGCGTTGGTCCTGGACGCGAACCTTCGATTACTCCAATCACACTGCCATATGGATCAACATGGACGTGGTCATAGCCTAATTCCCTCATCTTTTCATCTATCAACGAGGCAGTTTGTTCCTCGTCTCCAGAATGGCCCGGGACACGAACCAGCTGCTGGGCGAAAGTGAGGACTTCTTCTTGCTGATTACTGCTGAGCCTCATGCTTAGTATCCACCTCCCTTCACCTTTGCTTCAATAAATCAAAGAACTTTCGAGCTTTCGAACAATCCTGCGACCATGCTTCGGTGTACCAACTAACTCATAGTCATGAAGAACGACCTCTCCACGGGAGAGTACTGTTTTGGGCTTGCCGAATACCTCTCTTCCCTCAAAGGGACAAAAATCTGTGTTCATATGAAGAGTGTCTGCCGACATAGTCCATCTGACATCGGGGTCGAAAAGGATAATGTCTGCGTCTGATCCAGGAGCCAAATTGCCCTTCTGAGGAAACAGACCAAACAATCGCGCCGGATTTGCTGAAGTTAACGATACAAGTCTCGGGAGCGAGATGCGATCTTTTCTTACTCCTTCTGTATAAAGCATGGTCAATCTAGGTTCGATCCCTGGCATCCCGTTTGGAACTTTATCGAATCTTCCCTCGGACAACCGCGTACGGTCTGCGCTCGGCAGTCCTGCATCATCAGTGGAAATAACCTCGATAGGACCGACTCGTGCCGCCATCCACAATGCATCCACATCTCTTTGGGTTCTCAATGGCGGACTGCATATGAAGAGATGGCCTTGCTCCGTCTTTAACATCTCTTCGGTAAGGACGAGATAGTGAGTACAGGTCTCACAATGAATCGGATTACCCTGTGACCGCGCCCTTTCAACAATTTGGACGCTCTCCGAGGTGGAAGCATGGACGATGAAGACCGGCGCTCGCTCCTCCATCATGAGATCTACAACTCTCTGGATGGCGACATTCTCTGCGGACCTTGGCCGGCTCCGAGCATGATAGATCCAGCTTGTATTACCTTGGGCTAGCTCGCGCCCCAACCGATACTCTAAGATAGCATCGTTCTCGCAATGGACCATAAGCATGCCACCACTTTCCGCCGTCGCCCGTAACGCCTGCAGCATGCTATTGTCGTCCATCATCCGATCGGAATGGCGGTAGGTCGTAAAGCATTTGTAGGTTGGGACACCCGCTTTGACCAATTCAGGAATCTCCGACAGCGTCTGCTCGCTGGAGTCCAACAGGATTCCATGAATGCTCCAGTCGACGTATGCCTGCCCGTCGGCGTTCTTCTCGTGCTCCTCCAAATTACGCAGCAGCGAGCCGCCCTTGGGCTGCGTGGAGAAGCTGATGACGGTTGTTATACCTCCATAGGCAGCAGCTGCTGTTCCAGAATGGAAGTCGTGAACCGTTTTGGAGCCCATGAAGGGGGCATCGAAGTGGACATGCGGATCTACCAATCCCGGTAAAACCAGCAGCCCCGTAGCATCGAGAACCTCGTCAAATGATTCCGGGTTGAAGGCACCTCTTAGGCCTAGCGTGGCGATGCGCTCGCCTTCAATGACAATGTCATGAGGCGCAACCTCACTCTCGCTAACAACGGTTCCCCCATGGATGAGAAGCCTTTTTGTGGACATGCTTGGTTCCCCTCTCACCAGATCAACGACCCTGGATACGGAAGTTTGGTGGTTGCCCGGCGGTCAAGCCCTTCGGGCTACAGCTGCCCGATGAGCCCTGATTGCTTGTTAAAATCCTCAATCGATCGATGTCCTCTATTTGACCCTGAATTTCTGTCCAATACTCCGGGCTATACCATGGATCCATTATTTCATCGTGTTTCTTACCTTGTTGCTCAACCCAGGTGTAGTATTTGAGATTGTGGATGCGACGTTTGTCGATATATCTCAGTTCGGTGACGTAATCGACGCTAAGATGTTGAAGATGAATAGGAAAATCGCGCTCACTTGCACTGCGTAAGACCCGCTCCAGCTTATCGGGGACAACAGTGCGGTCTATCATGATTCCAGTCCTATGGTTGAAATTACTCCTTCACGACCGGATCAGATACCATATCTCGGCCGTCCGATCGAAATCTCGCTGGTGCAACACACTTTCGCGCGAATCAGGCGACAAACCTTGTGCCGGTTTCTCCAGCCAGAGCGCGCTCGATATTCTCTGGATTGGTCACTATGGCCTGCTTTCCGCCCCTCTCCAGGAATCCGAGGATGGCACGGATCTTGGGCTCCATGCTACCTTTGCCGAAATGTCCTTCTTTCAGGTATTGCTTCGCTTGATCGAGATTCACCTCATCCAACCACTTTTGATCGGGTTGGTTGAAATTCAGTGCAACCTTCTCCACTGCTGTAGAGATTAGCAATAGATCGGCTTTAAGGCTAGTTGCCAGGAGCGCAGATGCGAAGTCCTTATCGATCACCGCTTCCACACCGAGCAGTTCTCCACCTTCACCCTCCACGACTGGGATGCCACCGCCTCCTACGCTGATGACCACAAAACCATCGCGGACGAGTGTGTGAACGGCATCTGCTTCGATGATACGCACAGGCAGAGGCGATGGAACTACCCGTCGCCAGCCTCGCCCGGCATCTTCCACGACGACCCATCCTTCCGAGCTCTTCCGATCCATCGCGGTTGCTTCATCCATGAATTCGCCGATCGGCTTGGATGGATTTTCGAAGGCCGGATCGTCTTTATCCACGAGCACCTGTGTTACGACCGTGGCGGCTTGCTTGTCCATAGAACGTTTCTGGAATTCGCCGTAAAGTGAGCGTTGAAACATGTAGCCGATAGCGCCTTGTGTATCCGCGCCACAGTAATCCAGCGGTACGGGATGCAGTTCGTGGAGCGAAAGCTCGGACCGGCGCAGGATAAACCCCACCTGTGGACCATTTCCATGTGTGACGATCACATCCCAGCCCTGCTCGATCATCCCGGCGATGTGTTGCAGCGATTCGCTGGCTGCAGCGAACTGGTCAGGAATCGTCTGGTGGTTCTTATCCTTGATCAGTGAGTTGCCACCCACCGCAACTACGGCAACTTTTCTCTCATCCATTGTCTGTGCTCCTCCTCCTCGGATTTACATTGTTAAAGCCATGACGGCTTTTTGAGCGTGCAGACGGTTTTCAGCTTCATCAAAAACGACGCTCTGTGGCCCATCTAGAACTTCCGAGGTGACCTCAATATCACGGTCCGCCGGCAGCGGGTGCATGTAGATGGCGTCATCTTTAGCCAGTGACATCAATTTCTGGTCAGCGATCCAATCCTTATACTGATCCTGGATTTTTTTACCCTCTTCCTGATCACGCGTGGTGAGTAGGGGGCCCCATGATTTTGCATAGACGATATCGGCACCTTCGACGGCGGCCTTCATATCATCCACAACCTCGAATGAGGTCTTATACTTCTCGGCCAGCTCACGCGCCTGGTCCATGATCTCCGGCATGAGTTCGAATTCCTTCGGGTGAGCGAGCGTGACATCCAATCCGAAGCGCGGCATCTGTAGAATTAAGGATTGCGGCACCGAGATCGGTTTCAAATAGGACGAAGCGTAAGCCCACGAGACGACGATCTTACGTCCACGCAGATCGCGACCTTTCTTCTCAACGATCGTCATCAGGTCCGCCAGGATTTGATGGGGGTGGTAATACTCACACTGCATATTCAGCACGGGCATCCGTGAAGCCTGGGAAACCAGATTCAGATAGCGGTTGCCGATGCCCCAGTCGACGTGCCGGATGGCGATGCCATCGAAGTAGCGACCGAAAATCTCGCCCATCTCAGTTTCAGTGTCCCCATGTGAGATCTGGGTCGTGCGTGATTCAATGAACGCGGCGTGTCCCCCGAGCTGCGCCATCCCGGCTTCGAATGAGCCGCGGGTACGCGTGCTCGAAAAGAAAAACAGCATCGCCAGCACCTTGTCACGAAGGTAGGCATGCTCTTCGCCAAGCGCCCGTTTGCGTTTCAAGTCAAATGCGACATCCAGAACCGTTTCGACCTCCTCGCGCGTAAAATCGAGATCACCGATCAGGTCCCTTCCTTTTAGGTATGTTTGCATGGGTAGATGTATCTCCTTGGTTATTGATCAGCCAGAAAAAGGAATTGGGATTAGGGATTGGGTACCAGGTGAATTATCCAACCCAATCCCGGATCCCTAATCACTTATCCTTTGCTGCCCTTGATTACTCCATAGCCCCCAGTATCGACGCCAATATCCCCATCCGCACGACCACCCCATTGAACGCTTCCTGCCAGTAGCGTGACCAGCGGGTGATGTCCACGTCGGGGGGAATCTCATCCATGCGTGGGAGTGAATGCAGCAGGATGGCATCGGATTTAGCCTTGGTTTCCAGCAGCTCCCGGGTGATCTTGTAATTGGCCGGTGTCATCCCGACATCATCGCCACGCTCGTCGCGCGACTTGGTGTAGTCCGGCTGCACCACGGGCTCAACAAGGATCACATCCGCGTCAGCGATAGCCTCTTCAACATGATCGGCTTCTTTATAGTCCAGGCTGTAATCCTTGATCTCTTCCTTGAATTCGTCGGTAAGGGACATATCGGGGGGTGAAACAAACGTGATCGGGCAGTCAAACTGCGTTAAACCATGCGCCAGCGAATGCATCGTGCGCATACGCATATCCCCGACTGCCAGCCAACGCAGGCCATCGATGCGCCCCTTTTCCGTCAGCACCGTATACAGGTCGGTGAGAATCTGTGTAGGATGCTCCCCCCAGCCATCACCACCGTTGATGATTGGCACGGAAGCCCATTTCGCCGCCTCGTGCGGCGCACCCTGCTGGAAATGGCGCATAACGATCACGTCGCCATAGAATTCAAGCATCTTGACCGTGTCTTTGATCGATTCCTGGTAGAAGTCGCCGGCGCGTGTCATCTTGGCGTCGGCAAATCCGGTAACCTGTCCACCAAGACGGATCATGGCCGCCTCGTGCGCCAGACGGGTCCGGGTGCTTGGTTGGTAGAACGCAGTGACAAGCGTTTTTGCCGCCAGCAGGTCTGTGTTTCGGCGATCCCGGGCGATGGGCGCCAAACGATCGCAGATCTCGAACAGCCGGAAGAACTCGTTGCGTTCGAAATCTTTCAATGAAAGTATGTCTCTTCCCATAAAACTACGCATTGGTTATTTCATCCTTTCTGTTGGCTACTGTTTGATCCTGGCAGATCAGCTGGTGCGCTCCAGGAACAGAGCTATATGCCGCCGATCGCCAATCTCGTCGAATGAAGTTCAAATATGTTCAGGCGCTGCTTTGCTCCTCCAATTTGTGCCACAAATCACAAAGGCCCAGCCTCATTAAGCTATTTCTGGTTTGCTGGCCAGTCGCGTTTGCCCATCCGTGTGACTCATAGAATTCGTCAAGCATTTCGTTTCACTTTGACTCGTCCAGCCGCTCGCCTTTGTACCGCCCCGATATAATCGGCTCATCGACAAAGATCTTGGATGCATATCGTCTTCCCGCGAAAAACCCCTATGAATCGTATTGAAGGCTTTTTCAATATTCACGATTCGTTGTCCGATGGCGAGTGCATTCTGTTTAGATCTCCTGTTGCCGCCAATAAACATCAGACGAATTGATATCCTTCGATACACCAACCAGATTAGACGGATTCCCCATCTTGATTCAACTGTAGGACTTCCTAAATGAACATGACGGCTGTCATACACCTTTCAATTACTATAGACAACTCCATCGTTTTCGATTTATGAGTATTATTGATGCACAAAATGACGAATATTCGCGTGTCAGACGCAACCGCTCTTCTTCAAGACTTGGGTTGACCCTTAGAACTCCCTTTGGAGGTTATAAAGATCCGTCTTGCGACCAGATCTATCCAATCAAATCAACTTGCCTTCATTCCAAGAACTGTCAGAACGGCAGGAAATCCTGCAATAATCTGCTTAGCCGCAGGATCTAGACACTCTTCGGCTTGAGCAAGACTCAGGAAAGAAAGACGTTTGCAATGATTCCTGCCGTTAGTTCATAATGTTCAGTAATAGGGGGCAACGCGATGAATTACGAACCAAACAAATGCTAAACTTCAATCCGTATTGAAATCGGTTAATTGTCGTACAATTACATCAAAACTCAAACAGGCGATGTCGATGAGGAACGATCGAACTTTGCTCCAACAAGTCTATACAGACCTGAACGAGATCATTCAAGGCGCCGAGAATGGCACTCAACTTTCATCTGAACCAAAGCTTGCATCAGAATTAGGGGTATCTCGAACAATCTTGCGAGAAGCGCTTGCCCTACACGAGACCCAAGGTACGATCGTGAGGCGCCATGGCGCGGGCACTTTCGTAGTCCACACCCTACCAAGGATTGATAGCGGACTTGAAGTATTCGATACCGTTGAGTCGCTCACGACGAAGAGCGGGTTGGAAATGCGCTCCGCAATGTTAAAAATTCTCCCCCGGCCGGCAAGGCAAGATGAAAGCACAACGTTAGGACTGATGCCTGAAGCTAGAGTCTTACAGATCACCAGGATAATGGAAGTGGATCACCGCCCCGTGGCATTCATGATGGATGTTGTTCCAGAAGATCTCGTAGATATAGAACAACTTGATAGTAGTTTTGATGGATCACTCTTGAAGTACTTCTTGACGAATGAGAAAGGAATCGTGGCGAGATCATACTGTGAGATTAAGCCAAAGCTAGCGGGAGAACGGCTTGCAAAGTCGCTAAAAATCCGAGAGGGGGTTGTTCTACTTTCCTTCGACGCTAAAGTATACAATCGCAATGGGGAAATCGTGTACTTATACCAAGATATCTTCTTGCCAGAGTATTTCAATTTCCATGTCATACGAAGAGTAGAGCCATTCCCCTAGTTGTCTCCGATACCACACGCCATTTATCCAGCTAAAAAATAGGATCACCTTTTGAGTATCACAGGGTATTACTATTCAGAAGGGATCTCAGATGGCGTTGAATACAAGTCTATCCCTTAAGGAGATTGAAAGTCTCCTCGCGAGCGAGGAAGATGCGATTTAAGAGTTTATGCGCCAGAATTGTTCAATCCCGAGTGACGATAGGCACGGTTGATCCGATTATCAGCAGCAGCATGGTCATCAAAGATGTTAACCCGGGCGGTATGCATGAGATGCGCGTATTTATCGAAGGGCAGTACATGGAGACGTTTGAGTTTATTGTGGAAGCAGATTAGATAGATATGAGCCTCCGATAACGAACGTTAACGGAAAAGGAATTTCCCCAAGTTCCGCTCCTGTATTAGCCACAACAGGGCATTTCAAGAGGGATGTTTAGGGAAATTTCAGTGTCCGATATTCTATATTATAGGAAACAGCATGGGGGAATTGCGAAGACGGGAGGGTTTTTTTCACCCCGTTTATTTATACTAAAACCAGAGCCCTCAATTGCTTCCCCTCCCCATGACATCCTCAAGGATTAAGCCAGTCTCGTGCTCACAAGAAGCATCTATAATCACACTTAGAATA
>SDBS01001518.1_pt1 | contig 23538 bp, 26 predicted proteins | sample 2277091 | NCBI WGS metagenome assembly SDBS01 (sample SAMN10404972, study PRJNA504765) | marine sediment metagenome | isolation source: marine sediment core GS10_PC15, 163 cmbsf | place: Arctic Ocean: Southern Knipovich Ridge | collected 2010
CGCCCATGATCGCGGTCGACACCAAGGTGCTCGTGACAGCCCACCGGGAAGACCTCCCGAAGCATAGGCTCGCGCTCGAACGGCTGTCCGAGCTCGCCCTCGGCGACTTGCCGTGGGGGATTCCGGTGTTCTGCCTCGGGGAATTCGCGCGCGTTGTCACCCATCCCCGGCTGTTCGATCCACCCTCGACATTGGATGAAATGATCGCGGCCCTCGAAGGTCTCCTCGAAAGTCCGACGGTACGGGTCCTCGCGCCAGGGAGTCGGTATCCGAAGCTGTTCGCCGAGGCCATTCGTCAGGCGGACGCCCGCGGCAACCTTGCCTTCGACGCCCAGATCGCCGCGGTCTGTCGTGAGCAAGGGGCCGGCCGGCTGCTCACCATGGACAGGGACTTCGCTCGCTTCCAGGGGCTCCACATGCTCGATCTGGAGACCAGGTTGCCCTGATCTTCACCGTGTCCCGGACCCGATTCCACGAGGTCGTACCGCAGCCTGGTCAAGGCTTCTGGCAGTCCTGGCGAAGCCTCTCAGTAGGCCGAGCCGCGGTGGGAGGCGGCGGTCATCAACACGACGGCCTCGGCTTCGTCGATCTCGTAAAAGAAGCGCCAGGCGCCGATTCGGTAGCGCCAGGTCTGGGGCGCATGGCCTTTGAGCTGGCGGACGTTGGGCCCGTAGTGGGGCGCTCGCCTGAGCTGCGGGTATGCGATGCGTTGCAGCTTTCCGGCCACCTCTTGGTGACCGGCCCTGGCGATCTGCCGCAGGTCTTTCTGGAACTGCCGAGTCTCGAAGATCCGGAACTCAGTCGACAAACTCGCCCCTCCGCGCCTTGGCATCCTCGGATCCGGCCCTCATTCTCTCGAGTAGGCTCTCGTTCGAGAGAATCTCAGCCATCTCGATGTCGTCGACGAACTGCTGCTCGCGAATCCTCGAAAGGGCAGCGGTCTCGATGAGATTAGAGAGGGGCCGCCGGTCCGCTTTCGCAGCCTCACGAAATTCCTCGTACACATCATCATCGAGGCGCAGGGTCACCGTTTTGGACATCACTCACTCCGGCTGTTTCGGGTGTCGCCCTGAATTACAGTGCATTCGTTTGTATTCAATCATATTCTACTCACTCTCCTGCTCGGATCAAGATCCGGTAAAACTGCTCCCATCCGCGAGGCGCCTGGCTTTATCCCGGCGGCAACTGTGACTACACTTCGTTAGATGTCCGCGAATGCCTGTCGCTCCCCAGCGATACATAGAGATGTGCACCGGACTACCCATTGATCCCAAGGCCGCGGGAGGTTGCCTCGAAGCCATCATCCAGGCTCGAGGTGTGCGTGGCCGCACTCCACCCCGGAGGCGAAATGCGTAGAGGATTCCTCAGCTTTGCAGTTGCGGTTGTGCTCGTTCTGGCCGGCATTGTCGTGCCCGCCAGCTATGCCCTGCCCGCACAAGAAGCCCAAGAGGCGCAAGACGCGGAAGAGGCCCCACAAGGCCCACGCCCGATGACCGTCGACGATGCCCTCGACCTGGTCAGCGTCGGCAGCCCAATGATCTCGCCCGACGGCAACTGGGTCTTCTACTCCGAGCGCAAGCTCGACTGGGGCGAGAACGAGTCCAATACCAAGTACTACCTGGCACCCGCCGATGGCGGCGAGAACCCGTCACTTGGTAGCGGTTTCGCACGGGCAGGATACACAAGAGAGGAATATACGAATGGAATACGTATTAGCCTGGATATATATATTCGTAGCATTGGCGGCAATGCTGGCGTTGGCACTGGTGGCTACGAGGTCTATTTACCAGATGACATTAGACCCGGTAAAGACATATATTCTGGTCATGCTAGTCTGTGGCTTGCCGGTGGCGGCATTAGTGAATTTGACGGTTCAGTTAAGTGGACTATGAGGAATCAGACAAAAGGCCCAAAGCTAATCTTCACATTCAATGGCAGGGAGTGGACTGCCAACGACCCGAAACCGTATAACGACTTCAAGCTACGAGCCAACATAAGGTACTTCTTATGATAGAAATACACGATACCGTGATGGGAATGCTCTATAGAACACTTAACCCATATGAGTTTGCCAAAGTTATGGATGAGTTGTCTCTTGTTCCGCTTGTTGAAGGCGAGGACCCGTTCATGACTTATGATTTTGCCGATGGCGACGCCATTCTTGATGACGTACCACACCCGCCAAAAACTTACAGATGGAACTAAGTTTCCTGGACAACCCCGATGGCTTTGATGCTTTCTACAGCGTCATTCATAACGTTCAACTTCCCTCCCATGCTAGGGTATGGATTGAGGAAATCTATAAAGCCAGAAAAGATTCCAACAAAGGCACAGTAATCGAGGCGTTTCGTGGTTCCACTAAAACTACCACGATGCTTACGTTCGTTGCTTTTAGAATCGGACTGGAACCCACCAGGGCTAATCTTATTGTTCAAGTCTCTGACGACAGCGCCAAAAAGAACGCCGCCACAGTAGCAGCTATTATAGAATTCAACGCGGGGTGGAAAGATTTTTTCTCTAATGTAGTCCCCGACAAAGAGGCTGGCTGGGGTGGTAACGGCTACGAGGTGATGGTTACGGACTATCCCTATGAAATGTGGCGCAGGCTAAATTCGAAGCGCCAAGACCCCACACTGTTTGCAGGTGGAAGGACAAGTCATGCGCTTATTGGTAAACATCCTGACGGCGTTTGTTTGCTTGATGACCTTGATGACGAAACTACTACACGGTCTATGCGGGAAACTATCAAGACGGCGGACCTACTTACAGGCACCATCTTCCCCACCTACCGACCTGAGACATGGAAGATTACCATTGGAACTCCGTGGACAACGAAAGACGTAATCCATACTGTCTTGGCTACAAAAAGATATAATCATTGCCACACTCCTGTTATAGAGGGTTCGGACCTCACATGGCCCGATGTTTTTGATGAAGAGGAGATAGAAAACAAGAGACAAGAGTCAGGAGAGGTTGAGTTCCAACGCATGTATATGCTAAACTTGGAGGCGGCGAAGGGTCACATCCTGAAAAAAGAATGGATAACATACTTCGCGTTTGAAGACATAGACATGACCTGGCCCCGCTTTATGGGCGTAGACTATGCCTCGACACGAGACAAACTTAGAGAAGGCGCAGATCGTGACTTCTTCGCTGTTTTCTGGGGCGCACTGCACCCCATGGGTTATTTGATAATCGAAGACGGCTATGTGGCTAAAATATCGCAGGCTGAGGCAGAAAAGAAAATCATATCGTTGTGTACTAACAGTCCCTATCTAAAGCAGGTAGGAGTAGAGAGTATTGGTAAGGGAGAAGAATTTGCAACACTTCTTATGCGTGCTCCTGTTTTTATGCCTATCTTTCCTATCCCCTCTCATACTGGGGAGGCTCGTTCTAAAGGTGGACGATTTGAAAAAGTTCTAGCCAAGATGTTTGAGTTCCACCGAATTAGATTATCAACAAGAAAGACTGAGGCACTGAAGACGTTTGAAGACCAGTGGGTTTCGTGGGATGGAACTGACACCTACCACGACGACGCACTTGATGCGGTATACATGCTGGCGAAATCAGCAGAGGGGCACGTTGCAATCCCTCAGGAACAGGTGTCTATAGAGCCGAATTCGCCTTATTTCGGAAAAAAGAAAAAGAAGGTAGACTGGAGCGGTATGAAATATGGCTAAGAATTGGAAAGACATTCGCAGGAAGGCGGCTGAACTACATAATAACCAGAAGAATTTAAAGATTGTACAGGGGGAATACCAAAGAATAGCCCGAATACAATATAATTTACCATCCCCATTGAACGAGTTCGATTGGGTACGCCCTATAAGATCAACTGCACCATATTCTGCTTTGCGCGGTGTAAAACGAGCTTTGGCTAATAAAAAGTTATCATTGTCGGTTGACCCAGTAACAGTAACTGGAGCAGCAAATGATACAAGAGATAGTGATGCCGCAAAAGAACTTGCAAATAAATGGGAAATTATACTCGAATGGAATATGTTGCTTGCAAATAAACGCAGAGCAGCGATGCAATCTTCTAAGGTTGGTTCTGCCGCATTGTATGACGAAATAGTTGGGCAATTAGTTCACGTCCCTACACAGTTCAAACTAACCGGAAGTGAACCCACAAGAATGGAGGCCGCACTGAGGTTTGGTGATTGGGCATTCAGATTGGCTAACCCACAGAATGTTTACGTCGAATACTCAGATTTCATGCCCGAAAGAGTTGTAAGCATACAAAAGAAACTGCCGCAAGAGATTGTAGACTTCTGGGGCGATAAAGCTAAAACAATAAAAAGAAAGATGGACAAGGATAGCGATTACGCCACAACGCACCTCATTGAATTAGATTATGTCGATTATGACATAAGAGCAGTTTGGGTCATTGAAGAAATTACAGAAATCGAGAATACCAAGGGCGAAGTTATATTAGCTCCTGAGCCATGGCTGACTATTGCCGTGGGAGATAAAAAAGGACAACCAGTTCCATTCCTCAACTGGATAGCAGTTGCTGGTGGGACAGACTTAGATATTGAGCCAGAGCACCAACGACAACCTTTGTTTTATTCGATCTACCATGCCGAGTTGTGGGCGGCGGCTAACATCACAAAAACTCTTTCCATGAGCGAGGCCATTGCAGAATTTGCTGGTCCCAAGTATGGGGTAACAGGTCCAGGTGCAGAAGATGTAGATATTGAACACGCGCAACCTGGAGGTCGAGTTGATCTCACATCATTCCAGAAGTTTGAAATCTTACGTCAACAAGGCTTAGACCCAGCCATTACCGAATCGTTTGATAGAATAAATGATGAAATCAAGGTTGCGACCGTCGCAGAAATTCTAGTATCAGGGCAACCTATGGGTGGCGTTGAGGCATTTGCTGCCTATAACTTGCAAATTCAAGTAGCTGTGGCAGGACTTGGTGGCATAAAACTCTTGGAAGAAAGATTTGAAGAAGAAATTGCTACAACTATGTTGCTTTTAGCGCACTATACTGGTGAAGATATCGTCGGTTATGACGACCCCGAGTGGACAATAAATTCAGAAGACATTAATCCAGACAAACTTTACATTAAGGTGGAGTTGAATTTAGATGTTCCGGTTGATAGGCAACAGAGAATTCAATCGGCAGCGACAATGGCAACCCCGCCATTCAGATACCCCATGGAGAGAATTATTGAACATCTTGGTGACACCGACCCTCAAGGCGCTATGAGAATGTACTACAAAGAACAAATGAAAGACGCCTACATGGCTGGAGTATTACAGAAAGTCCAGGCCGCAGGTTCTGGGGAATTAGAACAAATGGCCCAGATGCTTGAACAAGCCATGGCGGCACTGGAGCAACAAGCGGCTCTGCCAGAACAAGGCCAAGGCAGAACGCCTCAAGCTCGAGGCAGAACCCCGCCCAATCCAGCAAACCAAGGAATACCTGGCGTTGAGGGTGCAGGTTTTGACCCCAATCAGGGCGGACTACCGCCTGCTACTGTAGCACCTGGGGCTACCCGAGAGGGTCAGACTGGACGAACCCAGGGCGGTGCGCCAATAGCGGGGGTGCCAGGTGCTTAGTCAGAGAGATATAGACATTATGTGGCTAGAGGCCATGGAAGAAATTGACGAAGTAGAAGCAGAATTTATGGAAACATTGAGAGGTAAAGATGCCAGCACCCAGACAAGCAGAAGCAGCGAGACTGAAACGAGAAGCGGAAGCAGCACGCAGGAAAGCGTTGGAGGCGAGGGCTTCGGCGGCGCTCCCGACTATTCCTAGTCAGGGACAAACACTACCAGTACCAGATACTGCACCGCCTCCTGTGCCTAGTTCTGCGCTTGAGGGACTAGTAGAACCTGGGGAGCGTTCGCCTGCTTTTGCTGGTTTAGCAAAACAACAGTCGTGGCGGGATATGGTGGAGCAGGTGCTGCAACAAGGGAGAATGATTGGACTAACGCAAAGTATGTATGCTGGTGTGCCATATCATGCGCCGGTTGGTCAAAGAGCGCCAGTGGGTACTCAAAACCTTACTACTGAAGCAGATTTACCTGCTGGAGAACAAGCCACAGGTTTCGATGCTGCTTTAGCAGAAGCGAGAAAACGGGCGCAAGAGTTTTCAGACCCCATGAATACTATCGAAGCTGCCGCAGGGCATGTTATGGTGTCTTTTGAGAATAACTATTCTCCCCCATTTATTATGTATGAGGTTCAGGCACATTGGGGATGGTCCGATGCAGCTATGAAAGCTGCTGGGTACGTGCGCGGACTAGGCGGATGGAAACTCGATTTAGGCGGAGAAGATACGGCAACTACCGCGGCTGGAGCTGGCGGTGGAGGCGCAGGCGCAACTGCATCATGGAGTTTCCCATCCATCGGGGGAGGCTCAAGGAATAGCTTCGCAAGCAGCAGTCTCATCAACTGGAGAATATAATGGTATTACCTGCTGGTACAACAGAAGAATCAGAACGAGAACGCTTCAGAAGGGACCCGCGTGCATCGCAACCCCAATCGAAGGTTGATGCACAAGCAGCTATTGAAAGAGCAGCCGAAAGATTTACTCCTCATGCTGGACCTCCTCAATTACATAAAACCGCTGTTCAGATGGACAAGTTTTACTGGGATAGGTGGTATGGAGAAAATGCCAAATTCTATAACGAAATGCAGCAGATGCTTGCAGTCGATCCCGGGATTGAATATGACGACAACGGAATAGATGTAAACTGGGATTACCTCAATGATGAACAGCGTGGCCCCAATGGAGAGTTTCTACCAGAAGGCGCAGTTGGCTGGTCGCCCCTAGCTGAAATAGACTGGGGTGGTGGACTATCTGGAATATTCAAGCGCATCTCCTATAACTTTAGTCGCGACTATGAAGATGACGACGGCACTAATATTCTCGGTGCCCCCGATGAGGTTTATGATATGGCCGGAGAATGGGCAAAGGCTACGTTTGAGGAAGGCGACGTAGGAAAAGCCTTGAAGTTTGGGCTTGGCACCATCTTTGGATATACCGCAGGGTTAGTAGAAAGGGCTTGGTCGGGATTTGAATCAACTGGCGAGAAAGGAAATATTATTGGTGCTGCCGCCAGAACAGTAGGCGCTTTAGTGGACGTGAGTTTATCGACGCTTCAATATACCGCAGAGGAAATAGTAAGAAAGTATGTTGGCCCAGAATTGCTTGCCTCTGCTGAAATAAACGAGAGAGCATATGAAAGATATGGCTCAGGGTTCAGACCCGAAGAAATGGAAGGGTTACGCAAATGGGGCGCACTCTCTGGGCTAACTATGATTGTTCCTATGGCTGTTGCAATGCGTATCAGACACCCAGAATTAAGAGACGAATATGTAGAAGTTCGCGATGAAATGGGCGAGGCTGCGCGCATGGCCGCAAGTGCATGGATGCACCCCGCAAGTCTTGAGGCATTCAATCAGGGTGTTGCTGCTGGTGCAGACCCCAGACTTCTAGCACTGGAATTACAAAGTCCAGGAGCAGAAGCAGTACTTCAAATGATTGTTGACCCAGCAAACTTTGTATTTGCAGCAATGGGGAGAGTGAAAAAGCTACGCGAACTGGCGAGAGCCGAATACACCGTAACTCTTGCTGATGATATATCAGACCTCGCAAAAGCAACAACAGCAGCAGGAAACACAGCAGAAACTACGGCGGCATGGACAAAATTCATGGATCGTGCCCAAGGAATTGTTCGAGATGTTCGGGGAGGTCTGGACGAGTTAGCACAAGAACGGGGACTCCTGAAGGCACTTGCAAGAAACAAACGCGTCACTGTTGGCGGTCACATGAATGACATAATCCAGATAGCACAGTCCCATTCTGGGAGACAGGGCGTTGAGTTCCTTCACGTTCTTCAGGGACTTTCGCTAACAGCGGCAGACGACGCAGCAGATGCTATGCGAGGGTGGGAAATATTGAACAGAACCGGATTTCCCATTAATGTCGCAACATCACAAGCAGGTATTGAGACAGCCATATTCCTAGAGAAGATGGGTGGGGAGGGAATGAAATTCTCCAAGATTGAGGCTGTTATTTTAGCGGCTGGCGATGATGTAGCAAATATGGCTACAGAACTAGGCAAGTTATTCGACAGCACTATCGACGATGCTTTCCCAACCGTAACCGAGAGGATTGCCCAGAACAAGAAATACGCTTCTCTTTTAGAGAGTGCCCCAGATGAAGCCGCAGAGTTTCTTGCAAAGAACCCATTAGCCTCACAAGAAATTGGCCGAGTAACAGAAATCATGGACAATACCCATAATTTATTGCAGCGGGTATTTTACAGACCTGCGGCAACTGTACAGGGTGTATTGTACATGGGATTGAACCCATACTACGTTGTTAGAAACCGCTGGGGCAACTTCGTTCCTACTCTATTAGACCAAGGACCATTGGCAGCAATCAAAGTGCTTACTGCTTGGGGAGCGGATGAAGCTGTCAAAAACATCAGCCGAATGCTTGGCGGAATTGTACCGGAAGCCGCACAACGCGGTATCGGTGCTATTGGTGGCGCTGTTGAGAAAATAGGAGATACATTCTTCCATATTGGCTCAAGGCGGGCGGCAAAAGAAGAAGCTCGTGCAGCTGCGCACATCTTCAATGGCGCAGTTGAGGAAGTTCTTCTCACGGCGATGCAGGAAGGACGCGCACTGGAAACCGTAAATATCGCAGGATTTACAGAGGCCCAGAACCAGGGTGTGTTTGACTTACTCAGATATCATTGGGGAAATACCGAGGAGGTACAAAAGGTACTGCGACAAGGAACTATCCGCCCAGGGCGCAATCTCAGTTTCTTGAGTAAAGAACAGGAAGTAGCAGTTCGTCAATTAAAGCTGTACGATGAGGCACTCAGGATTGCTAGAGAAAGCGGCACTTCGGACGACGCTGTAACCGCCCTGAGAGAGATGGTTGCTGAACGTAAGAGGTTAGGTTTACTGACTTCCAAAGAAGCTGTCATTATCGACGTGCGTGATTTAGATGATGTTGGTGCAAGAATAATAGAGGACTTTGCTGCTGAAATTACTGAAAGTCTGGGTGATGAAGCAGGAGACTTATTCACAAAACAACGTTGGGCAGAACGAGTTGCAGTGCGGATAGCCGAGGATATGGCAACCGACTTCGCCGCTAAAGTTCAAACAGAACTCATGCAGCAACTTTCCAGAATTGGAATTCGCCCTGGTCTTTCTCCTACACAAGCAGTTGCGGCGCAAAAGAGAGTAGAAGAATCAATAGCGATTGCTCGCGGAATGGTGGATGAAGCTACAAAGGCATTAAAAAACCAAATCCGAGAGTTGACAGATGAAACATTTATTCAAGCAGACATATTCAGAAACAGGACAATCAAATATACGGGTATCAAGGGAGAACCTGGACTTATCAGGGCGGATGATTTCGACCACGATATGGCAAGAGCCATGTGGGACGAGTTGGGGATGCCAGAAAAGGTCTCGTGGAAGGGCAAGGCTCTGTCGGTAGACGAGGTTCTTGCACGCCGAACTTGGAAACATGAACTTGAGAGACGGGTGTGGGAACACTATTTCCCAACACAGGGCGAAAGATTTTACGCTATGCACAACAGCGAGATGACCATGCTGTTCCGCAACGCAGAGGAATATGCCTCATTTTCGGGGATGAACCCAGAAGACTTTGCGCCATTTGGTAGAGCGCAGGATGCGTGGGACTTATCGAGGAGTTCAGAGAATCTTAGACTTCTTGAGGACGGGACTGCTGTTTACGACAAGGCTGTTGCGAACTTGTTTGAGGAGGCTAGAACCCGATATAAGAAAATCAGTGGCGGAGAGAACCCTGACGAGTTCATTCGTGCGCTGGAAGAGTCTCTTGGGGTGAAGGAGGGCGTAGGAGCAGTAGACCTCGAAGCACTGGCACAAGCCCCCGAAAAGGTAATTGTCAGAGTAGAAGGAGTAATGGGTGGTCCTTCAAGAGAGCTTGATTTAGCTACTGCAAGAGCGGAACTAGCGGATAGTTTGGCTTTTAATACTGAGGGCATAGACCCATTTGAATTAACTGAAATAAACGAGGAGATAAACGCCCTGGAAAAAGCTATTAAAGAGGCCGAAGCAAGAATAGTTCCAGTTGCAGAAGTCCCCGAAGCAAGAGTGGTACTAACACCCGAACAGATTGAATTCAATCTCGGTTTCATGGATGAACCAAGTCAGCAGGTACTCAATGAAATGGCAATTGAGGGCGAGGGTAGAATTGAAACAGCCCGCAGGATACTTGCTGCTGAGGATGCTCCCATCGAGTTTGCGGAAACCAAATTCATTCACCCACAGGACGGGGCGTATCCGTCGCTAACGCGCATGTTGCACGAGACACAAGCCCCAGCGAAGAAATCAATTGATGAATTGATTGACGGACTGGTCGAGCACTGGGATGACCAGATTGATTTTGCAAATACTCCAGATATAGAACGCCAGTTAGGGGAGTTGTTCGATAGAACATCCACCAGAGTCACCGAGGCGAGGGCGCAGGCAATCTCGATTGGCAACGCAAGACGTGACTTTATCTTACATAACTACGGCAAAAAGAACGGGATAGACTTGTTTGCAAGCTACATCTGGCCGTACCAGTTCTGGCACTCAAGGACTTATATCAACTGGATGAAACGGTTTATTGCTAATCCTGCGATACTTTCTAAGTATGCCATTTACCGCAAGAAGCTGGAACAAATCAACGCCGGAATGCCGGACTGGATGAAAGAAAGTATCAATACCAGCGAACTATTTGGATTAGACACAAAGCACCCTCTCTGGTTCAACCTTGCAGCAAGCATGAACCCATTGCAAGGACTTACCGGAGTGGATTTCAACGACGAACGCAAGAGACTGGATTGGTTTTCCCGTGTATTGGATGACCTGAATAAGTTCGGTCCCTCGATATGGACGCCATATACGATTGCTATGGCATTGAAATATCAAATAGAGGGAGAGGATGATGCAGCCTCACGCTGGGCTGGCAGGTCATATTCCCCCACTCGGTATTTCAGAGATGCAACAGCTCTAATAGACCCTAAAGGATTGGGGATAGAGGCTGACCCATTTATCCATATTTTCTCTGGTGGAATTGGGCCATACGATAGAGGAAAAGTCGGTAGACAACTAACAGCCATTCAAGAAGAAGGGATATTTACCGAGGCTGAGATAATCGACGCTGCTGATAAACAATCAGGTCCGGTATGGGATATGGCGCGTGCGCGTGCGATAAACCAGAGTGCGCCCAATATTGCCTCTATAATAGCGCCGTTCTTTCTTGGTAGTGGCTTCAAACAGCGCACCGTCCATGATGTAGAGATAGACAGATTTTATCGAGAGATGATTGTATTATTGACGAACAAACCCAACTTATCACTGGAAGAATACCGTGACCAGTGGGCGCGCCTGGAAGACCGTTACCCGTTCATGGATGCTCTTTTGCTGGCAAAGAAGGACGGACCTGATAGAGACGAGGCAATGGCGTGGAACGTGCTCGACAGAATTCCTCCTGCGCAAAGCGATGACTTTGCTGAACTAGTCGGTATTCCAGACGGAGTATTAGGCAACTTCTACGAAAACAAAGGCGACCTGATGAAGATGAAAGAATCGGACCGCCTTCACTTCATGGCAGGAATTATTGATCTGGCAGCATTATTAGACGTGCCAGACAGGGCCACAAAAGCAGAGTGGAACTTTGTTCGCCAACTGAACAGGCGAGTGCGCACTGATGGGGAGCGGATATTTGGCGAGGATATATGGTTGCTTGAGGACACGTTCTTTGGAATGTATGACTCAGATAATCCGTCTGCTTCGGACGAATTCTTAGAACGTCATCCGCTGCTTGAAACGGCAATGAACTGGAAACAAGAACTCGTGATGAACACGCCACCACTGGCAGCGTACTACACTAGCATCGAGCGCATTGAAAAGTACTATAAGCGCCAGATGTATTCAGATGCCGAGATATTATTTGGGGAGGATTTGTGGAGACACTTCGACGCTTATTACGCATTGGGAGATATAGATAGCAAAGCGGCACGCCAATACTGGAAAGATCATCCACAACTTGAGGATTATAAAAAGTACAAGGACAAACAACTACCCATCATAGGTGCGAGACTGGGGGCATTGGGAGAATTCATTCCTGAAATTGCTCCCCCGATTTACAGAGAAGGCGGAGAAGGACCAACCCCAGAAGCAACGCAAACAACAAGCGAAGACGAAGCGTGGATTGATAGCCAAATATTACAGTATATAGGCGAACTACCCGAAGAAGAGGAAGAAGCACTGAGTTTAGACGAACAGCAATTACAAGACTTAATGGGAGAACCATTATTCCGCCTGTGGCAGATGGGTGGACCGCTGCCAGAAATCGCAAGACGGAGATTGGAGGCGCTTGGATTACTAGAATTGATACAGTAGTTGACACAGTAAGCATATTTACATAAAATGACAAGGAGAAAAAGGATGACTGACAAACCGTTGGAGAGCGCAGCGGAGCCACAGGAGCCTGAAGCAGATGCCACTGCCGCACCTTCTGTGCCTTCACTGGAACAGCCACCTTCACCGTTTAGTGGGTTAGACGTAGAAACCCTCGCAGAAAAGTTAGCACCGCACCTGGCGGAATCTCTGCGGCCCGAATGGCAGAAGGATGACCAAAGCGTCAAGGACCGGCGAATAGCAGGTCTTACTGACGACGTAGACCGCTTAAAGGCTTACATCAAGCAAGAAAGCGGCGACGTAGACAAAGCTGTAAGGGAAATGGAGATTGACGACATGCTGGCGGGTCGATCTGGGTCGAAGGTTCCTGGCAGGACCGAGAGCGGGTCGAGCGGGCTTCAAGCAGCCATGCAGGCTGTATCTACAGAAATCCTATCTGGCGCTGAAATTGACTTTGATGACCCTGAGTATGTTGCTCTTACGAAGCAGTATGCTGGACGTATAGGTAACGCCGAAGATTGGCGTGCTGTTGCGCAGGCATTTGCCGACAGGAGAACTACAAAGGCAACGAAGCAAGCAGGCGTCACCGATGCCGCTACAGTCGGGAGTTCTGGCGCACCGCCACCTGCTGCTGGTGAAGAACAGGAAGCGTTGTTAGCCGAGATGAACGACATGTATGCAGGCAAGAAGGGAAGTCTTTCCCTTCCACAGAATTCAACACGTCTCAAGGAGATTGCTGCCAAACTAAACGAAATTGACCCACCTGTGCGAGCAGAATGACTGTAACTTGGGAACAACTATCGGGCTACGAAAGAGCCGAAAAAATAATTAGTAATGTCGGCGGCTTATCCAACAAGGAAATTCAGGCTGTTTATGATGAATGGGCCGAGTTGGAATTTGAACCGACACCAACTGGAATTATTCATTCTGAAATCGAGTTGCAGAACATAGCAGTTAGGCACCTGTTGAAAAAACAGGGTAAGTGGGAACATGAAGTCAAGCGCCGCAGAGAAGAACTTGAGCCGTACAAGGAAAATATAAAATGACTATTCAGGTTGTAACCGCTGCTTCTGGCGCGGAAGCCCTGAGTAATGCAGTACGTACCAGGTATCTGGCAGACTATATTGATGCCGCAATGATGGCGAGGGTCTATGACCAAATCGCCGCTCCTGTTGGGCAAGATATGTCTCGTCTGGCAAGGGGAAGTTCTGTAACAGTGAACTTCATCTCAGACATGAACCCTGGCACGACAGCAATTTCCGAAACCGTAGATGTCACTCCGCAAACGCTAACCGATGCTACGACCACGGTTACACCATCAAGTCGTGCGGAAGCTCTACAATCTTCAGAATTGTTACTGCTTCAGAGCTACACGCCATACGGGGCAGAAAGGTTCAAAGCAATCGGCAAGAACATGATGGAATCTGTAGAGATTCTTGCGCGTGATGCTGCTACACAAGGAACGTTTATCCTTCGTGATGCGGCCAGAGCAAGTTTGTCTGCTGCTTGTACATCACATCGAGCCGATGACAGTCTTTTCACTAAAGCATCAACTATGCTAACGACTGTAAAGTGCCCGTCCTTTAATTGGGACAGTCAAGCGGGTTGGGCTGCAATCATGCACCCAGCCGTCTACCACGACATTCGAGAAAGCGGAAATGTGGTTTCAATTGCCCAATATCAGAAAGCAAACATCGTTTTGCGGCATGAGTTGGGTGCGATTGGTCCATTCCGCCTAGTCGTAAGTCCGTGGGCAAAAGTGTTCGGTGGCGCAGGCACAGATCGAGCCGACGCTATCGCAACATCCTTCGTTTCCACTCTGTCGGCATTGGATAAAACGCTGAAGATTTCTACTACTACACACCTGGACACCTCAGGTCAAAATCAGTGGTGGACAATCGGTACTGAGGAAACAGCAAACACTCACTTACCCAAGAATGAGCGAATCTGGGTGACATCATACACCACAAGCGTTATAACCTTCATCGGAGAAGGTGCGAATGGCGGACTTCGGTTCGACCACCCGATTACCGATGAGGCGAGGAATGCTTACACTGCTTACCCAATCGTTTTTGGTGGACCAGCATCACTTGCTAAAGTTTATCAACCTTCAATTGGTGAATTCGGCATGGTGGTCGGTCCGAAAGTTGATGGTCTCGTGGATCAGTTCGTTAGCCTTGGCTGGAAAGCCTATGTCGGCTACGGACGAATCAGAGAAAACAACGTGCTGAGGGCAGAAGTTTCCTCAAGCACAGACGTATAAGGAAGGACACAATGGCTAAAGGATCAGATAGTTTTAAAGGCCTCGGCGTCCCTCTCTTTGGTGACTTCGAGCTTAAACAAAGAACTGCTGCAACTGACGTTGTGACGATCACTGGTGCCTCTGGGCAAACTGGTGACTTCATTGTGTGTGCAGCTAGTGACGGTACTGAGAAATTCATAGTTCTTGCAGATGGAAGTCCTGTAATTCCGCTAGAATTGTTCACGACTGCTCCTAGCACTGGATTGGTTGCGGGACAATTGTTCCATTACACGGCGGGGAATGCTCATTATCTGGGTATTGGGACTGCTGCTGGAACACTCGTAGAAGTTTTGTTAAACTAGACTGGGTTGTACCCAGAACAATTAAATACTTGGGATGGTACTCTGTCTGGCTATGGCTTGCTGGTACCACCCCTATTTTTTTTAGGAGGCAGTATGGTTACATATAAGACCCTAGAGGATTTTTTAGAAAAGTGTAAGGGTGCAAAGTCAGAAGTGGATAGAGAATTATCCACGGCGCGTGAACATTTGCGCTATCTTGAGGATTCCAGCGTTGCTATTCAGGCACAAACAGAAACACTGGAACAATTGATGGATTCGGAATCTCCTCAAAAAGTGGAAATCCCAGCAGCAGGGGAAGGAGAAATAGAAAAATTATTTGATGAACGCTTAGGCAAAGCCGAACTTCCAAACGAGGAAGAGATGCGTAGTATGCGCCAAGAAGGTGTATATAAGCGTGAGGCTTCAGAAATTGTTGACCAGATAGATGAAGCAAATAGCACCGCCTAAAGCTCCTAGAGCAATTCTTCGTAGCGCAGGACTTGTCGGCGCATACTTAGATCGGGCCGATCTAAGAGGAAAGAATTTATCTCGTGCCAACTTGACTGGAGCATCGCTAAGAGGTGCCGATCTTTCAGATGCCAACCTGCGGGGTGCCATTCTTGTTAAAGCCGACTTATCAAGAGCCTGTTTGTACAGAGCAGATTTTGAAGGGGCTATCTTTGATGCCTCTGATCTTAGCATGTCTTATGCAAAGGCAACTAGCTTCAAAGATGCCAGAATGCGCTATTGCTCGTTCCGTGGAGCAAATTATAAAGATAGCTTTTTCTGGAACACGGACTTACAAGGCAGTGACTTCAGAGGATTTTTTGGTCTTGGGACTGTGTTTGACGGAGCAAACTTAGATTATGTAAGGAACATGCACCATGCTTTGTTCTATTGGTATCGGCGTCTTGATTTTGATTCAGGGCCAATATACGAACCAAGAGAGGGCTATGTTAGATTTAATCGAAGCACTATACCTGGATATTCATTCCAAGAAAACGCAGGAATGGGGAGAGTTAAATGAGCAATCACGCAATGCAAAGTGTTTTGAATAGAATAAACTTCTTAGAAGGCGACATACACAACATCAAGATACGGCTAGAGAAAACAGAAGATGGCAATGAGATAATTCTTTTACAGAACCAAATAGAAGAAAAGGAAATTCGCATTGATGAGAACAAGCAATGGCTACGTGTCCTCGAAAGAGACCCTGGCTGGGGTACATTAGAGAACGTTGGCGGGAAATACACCCCGAAGTTACCAGCTTTCAAGACGCGACGCGAGGCAGAGTATGCTCTTGAGCATCCAGACCACTTTAGAGAAGAGGACGCAGACACCACAGAACAGGGCTTCTTAGGTACACGGGAGATGGTAAAGCGACACCATAACGAGCAGGCCTTGATAAGAATGGACGGAGACGGAATGATAGCGGCGGAGGAAAAAGATGTGGATAGACAAGCGACGTGAGCTAATCTACAACTCAGCACTTGTGGGTGAGGATTTGGCGAGAATGGACTTGCGCGGCCTTGACTTGCGAGGCGCAAACTTTACCAATGCCAATCTTCGTGCTGCCGACTTATCGTATGCCAAACTAAATCACTGTAAGTTCATCAAGGCAGACTTGTCTCGCGCGAATTTACACATGGCAGATTTCTCACATGCAGACATGACAGACTGTGATTTGTCAATGAGCTATGGCAGGGTTACGAAATTCTATAAGACAAGAATGTGGGCGGCAAAGTTGCGAAGAGTAACTTACAAAATGGCGCTGTTTATAGACACCGATCTTACCGACGCAGACTTTGTTGGTGCCGAATTTCTGGGCGCAAAATTCAACGGGGCTTGCCTTGATGGAATTAGAAACGCAGACAGGGCTATATTCGTGTGGTGGGTATCTCCGCATGGACTCGGCGCATCAAAGATTCAATACGACCCAATGCCAGGTTATGTAATGATGGACGAGAGTGCAACGAAAGGCTGGACGCGTAGAGAGAATGCCGCTCGTGAAAAAATAGAACATATTGTACAGAAAGGTTGGCGTGAGCCATGAGATTTCTTTCGTCGTTTCCCAAAAGTGGAACGTACTTAATGAGGCACATACTGGAACTTGATGATGAAGAATCCAAGATGGTGTCCATATCCGTAGGCGATAATAGACATCCTGTAAATTACAGAGCCTATCCGAATGGAATAAGCGGTCATCTTGAGTGTCACAAGATTGTTTTTGACCTCGCACGCGACATGAATAAGTTCTTTATTATTCGTGACCCCAGAGATATTGTCGTTTCATGGTTGCACTATGCTAATAAAATTGGAGGTCATCACGCATTAAGAAGACTTCGTAGAATTGACATCAATGTAAAGAATGTTGTGAATATAAAGGGCGCAGAAGATAGGATGATGGCCGTTATAAAAAGTGTGCGTCCGTATATGACAGGTTATCTTGATTGGTCCGAACACGCCACGACTGTTAGATACGAGAAATTGTTGTCCGAACCAGAGAAAGAACTTGCCACCGTGGCAGAAATACTTGGAGAACCTCTGGATAAGCTAGTAGAAAGGTCTAAGTTCAGGGGCGGGAAAACATTCCGCAAAGGAGTTGCGGGGGAGTGGAAGAAAGAGTTTAGTCAAGATCATATCAAATTTTTTGACGAGATATATGCCGACGTTATGGAAAGGTGGAATTACACATGAACGTAATTGGAATAACGCTCGCACGAGGCGGAAGCAAATCGGTACCAAAAAAGAACATACGTCCCATTCTCGGAAAGCCTCTAATCTGTTACACAATCGAAGAGGTGCTAAAAAGCAAGACGATTTCAGAATACCTTGTCTCATCAGACGATGCCGAGATATTGAACATCTCAGAACAGGCTGGCGCAGATATTGTAAAACGGCCCGAAGAACTTGCACAAGATGACACCCCTCATTTACCCGCGCTAGTGCACGCACTAGACTACGCCGAAGAAAGGTACGGAAAGAAATATGATGCGGTGGCGGACGTGCGTGTTACCAATCCACTAAAGACTGTGGATGATATTGACGGGGCAATCAACACACTAATAGCCACTGGTGCCGAGTGTGTGGCTGGCGTTAGCCCGTCCCCGCATCCCAGTCGCATCAAGACGATTGAATATGACAATCGAGATATTCCACGCCTAAGAGACGTATGGCCTGAACCTCGTGGCGGGATGAGACAGCAATTGGTTTCGGAGACATTTATTCGTAACGGAAGTATCTATGTTGCCACCGTGGCACATCTGCGAAGAGGAAGGTTCTTTGTTGGAGTGGACGTGGTTCCGTGGATGATGCCAAGAATGCGAAGCATTAATATTGATGACTGGGTAGACTTTTGGACAGCCGCGGCGATACTGGAGAATCTAAATGGATGAGTATTTATCTAAGCTAACAGATGGTTTTACACAGATTATATATAAGCGCGATGGTAGGCTACTCAAATTTGCCATGCCGTATCCAACATTGGCATATACGTTTGGATTTGCGATGTATCAAAAAGTACATCAGTTTTTTATAGAAGCTGCTATGCCAAGACCAATCGAATATATTGTTGATGTTGGCGCATGTATTGGGGTGTTTTCCGTTCCCTATACTTTTATGTGGCCTAACGCAGAAATTCTTAGTATCGAACCATCCAAGTATAACTTTCCGTATCTTAAATATAATATAAAGGAGTTCCCACAAATAAATGCGATAAAAATTTTAGCGAGCGACGAAGCAAATTCTGGGAAGAGACTTTCCAAGCCCAGTCAAATACAAAAGCATAGCAGCGAAGAATCGTTTAATGGGATATTGTCAATTTATGGACAAGATTATGAAAATTCAGAGTTTGTGCCGGCAGATAAACTAGATAACTTGGTAGATAGACAAGTAGATTGGCTAAAAATTGACGTTGAGGGCCACGAGCGCAAAGTGTTAGAGGGCGCAGAGAGAATACTGAAAGAAGACAAACCAATGTTACAAATAGAGATAAGCCAACTCAATCAGGATATGGCTGGATATAGTGCCAGTGGATTATGGAATGATATTTTTAAATATAATTATCGTCCCGTTGGCGGAATTAGAAATGATGTGATATTCAGATCAACGGATAGTCTATGAGACTGGGAGACTTCAAAAACAGATACGTTGGACACCGAGCGTTCTTCATTGGCAATGGACCGTCAATCAAAGATACTCCATTGGAGTTGTTAAAGGACGAGTATTGTTTTGGAACTAATCGTGTTATTCAGCTTTATGAGCGCACCGATTGGAGGCCAACGCACTATATTGCAGTAACGGGAGAAAACTGTAAGCGCAAAGACTGGCACGACGATATGTTAAAGGCTATTGACACTGGAATACCCTGTTTCTTGGCTGATTGGTATTTCCGCAGGGTTTCAACGCCCTGGTATTATCCGCCTAAAAAAGACAATGTGATTTACATAAGTGCCAAAAGATTTTCCCAAGAAGACGGGCATCGTGTAGTGGGGTGGTCCACCGACATAGAGGATATGATTGTGCAAACCAGAACTGTGTCTGTGTCTTTCCTTCAACTAGCCCATTGGATGGGCTTCAATCCATTGTACTTGGTTGGTTGCGATTTGGGATATAAGCCGTTTGAGAGGGGAGTAAAAGACCCGAATCATTGGCTAAAAGATTATGATAAGGAGAGAGACTTGGAAAACTGCATTAGGGAAAACGCGAATATGCACTATGCCCATACAGGAATGGCACAACTAGCAAAGATAGTTGGTGCTGAAGTTTATAATGCAACAATTGGCGGAGAACTAGAGGCTTATCCGAGGGTAGATATTTATGAGGTGCTGGATGGGTAGAAAGAAGAGTTACGAGATTATAAAGAGAAGTAAAAGATCAAAGGATGTAAAGGGTTTCTTTGTTGGCGCTGGCAAGCACAATCGTATGGCATTCGACAAAGAGGGCCGAATGGTGGTTCACGATTCTGGAGTAGCCAAAGAGATTGAACAGAAGTTCGGCAAACACGGCAGCAAGGACGTAGTTGTAGTAGAAGTGGACGACTTGCATCCAGAGAACAAGGGCAGAGATATAAAAAGAATATGGACAGTAAATTTGCCCTGGAAGGAGTAGCAATGGAATTCGTAGCAGAAATCGGCTCGATGCACAAAGGCATCAAGGCACTGGCATACGAGATGATACGCCAGTTCTCGCAAGCAGGCGCAACGATATGCAAGTTTCAGTTAGGACACGAGAAGGGCAAGCCAGAAGACCCCATACAGTGTATGCGCTATGCGCCTATGTTGTGGGTCGAAGACCTCGCCCGCTGGTGCGACGACTTCAGCGTGGAGTTCATGGCGTCCATATGGAGCCAGGAGGGACTGGATGCCGCGAGGGCTGTTGGCATGAAGCGGTACAAGATTGCGCATCAGATGAAGGATAATGACGAACTAATTCAGGAAATTGTTTCTTACGGGCGGCAAACTTTCATCTCGGGTATGACTAACCAGACATGGAAGGCGCGAGGCTTATTTGAACTAATAGATTATCCGCTGGTTCAGGGTCTTTGGTGTAAGTCCGAATACCCCTGCTATGATGTTAGTGACATGCCTAGAGACTTTATCGGTAATCAATATGCGGGCTACTCCTCCCACATGCACGGTATCGCTGACGCCCTCATAGCCATAGCGCGAGGAGCGCGCTACATTGAGAAGCATGTAACACTATCGAAGAGCGAGGAATCAATAAAAGACAACGCATTCGCTCTCTCGCCACAGGAGTTCGCAGACATGGTTAAGTATGGCAAGGAGATATACCGATTAATATCGTAACGGCGGCTGACAAAGACTACTTCAAGTTCGTAGAGAAGTTCATCGAGCAATCGTGTACTGTGTTCCCTGACGCAATGATTGTCGTTTATGATTTAGGCATGACTTGGGACCAGACAAGACTTACTAAATACATGGGCGCTACGTACTGCCAGTGGACAAAGCACAATAGCGACGGCAAATACCCCAAGGGATATATTCCAAGAGCTTTACATAAGCCTAGTATGTTGTTCCATGCAGCACGTCATCTTGAGGGACCAATAATCTATTTGGATGTTGACGCTTATCCTGTGAATTACTTCAAGATTCCAGATTGCGACGTGGCAGTTACCATGAAGCGCAAAGACCAGATGGCACAGCACAAAGGAACTGAGCTGGAAGAGTATTTAGGAAAGCTAGATGCTGGTGTGATTATGTTTGGTCCTGACGAGCCGAGAGAATATTTCATAGCAAAGTGGGCGATGGACATGCAGGATGACCCGAATCCCAGCGACCAGAAATCTTTGAATAGGGTTGTGGATGAGTGTCACGATTGGAAAAAGTACAATGTCACTCGCAAACTAGATGTCGCTGGCGACGAAGTGAGAGTGCACATACTACACGAGGGCGAATACAATTCAGCTTTTATGCACAATGACGCTAAGATAGTACACAAGAGGGTACATGAGAATTGACGTAGAAACTTTTGGATTGGATTTAGAATGGCCTCCCTTGGATGGCTGGGTTATAGACCCGTCTACTACAGTAACCAAAGACAAACTGTGGGTCGGATTAGAGGTGATTGCAACGGCGTCTACTGGGACCAATCATATACGTGCCTCCAATGGCATACCTGTGCTGAGTTTGTTGGATGACCGTGAGGCATTGGAAGAAATCAGGGCTTCGTCAGAATTTACATTCTTTCTCATTCTTGCGGCATTGAGAAAATTAAATGTGCTGGTCCACAGTATTAGTGGCTCCAATCCATACGCCAACAAAAGTGCGCTTAGAGGGCGTGAGCTTTACGGCAAACGAGTTGGGATTATAGGGCTGGGTAGAATAGGTTCCAATATATACCGCTGGGTGACTGCTTTTGGTGCTGAAGTGGGTACTATTTACGACCCCAACAAGGTAATTGGCACGACTTTGGAGGAGGTTTTCGAGGATTCTGACATCGTGGTTATCTCTTGTGAATTAAATGAAACTTCAATTGACATGATTAGGGGCAGTCATGTAAGATTACTAAAGACCGACGGCGTACTCGTGAATACGAGTCGGGGCGAGGTTGTGGTGGAAAGTGAGTTGGTAGAGGTACTGCGGGTACGCCCTGATATGATTTATGCGTCAGATGTTATCGCTGGCGAAACTACTGGTAAGCATCTTGACTCGCCCCTTCTCGGACTCTCCAACTGTATCATAACCCCACACGTCAGTGGCCTGACTCTAGAGAGCAATATGAAAGCTCTTAGAATAGTAAACAAATTATTATGGAGATGGAAAGATGAAAATTGATACAGGATACAAAGTTTACCTCAAGGCCGTCACTGGAGAGCGCCAAGGTTCAGCAAGTGCCGTTGTTCTGCCAGCCGTAGCAGGCGCTATGGTTTGGATCAAGGCAGTTGGCTCTAACGCTGGCAATGTCTACATCGGTCCCTCTGGAGTGACAGTTGTGGACGGAACCACGGACGTGACTTCAGGCTACGAACTTGCAGCAGGAGATTCTATTGGGCCTATTCCAATAGACAATCTCAACAAACTGTACATAATTTGCGACAATGCTGGGGACGATATTACTTATTTAGTGGTAGGTTAACATGCCTATACCTGTCCTTAATTCAAGACACTCTAATCTTTCTGGCAATAACCTGCTATCTAACCCAGGCTTTGAGACTGCCGGTGGTGGCGGGGCTGATATCTGGGCAAACTGGACGGAGGGTGTGGGGGATGGTGCGTTAGCCAACGAAACGATCCTTATTCACGAGGGTGTAGATGCGGTGAAAATGACAGCGGGAGTGACGAGAGATACGGCTATCTTTCAATCCATGACCGTTGTTGCTGGTAGGAAGTATCACTTGCGCTTCTATACAAGAGGCGATGGAACCCATGATGGACAATATGAAATATGGGACAGCACAAACTTCAATACTATTTCTGGACAAGTGTTCACAGGGGTGACTGGAACAACCTACACCGCATTGGTAATAGAATTTACCGCTCCCGCTGGGTGTACTGTCGTTAGTATTTACTTCTACTGCCCTAACATCAACGGTGGCATAGCCTACTTTGACGCCTGCGAGGTTCGCAGACGGCGACAAGATCAATAAAAGGTATGATATGACGACGCTAAGTGACACATTAAGAAGCTCGCTCGTGAAATTAGGAAATCTGGAAGTTTTCACCGCAACAGGCGGTAGCACCACAACAATCGTAGACAGCGACCTCGGTGGTACTGATGCGGATAAGGTTCGTGGGACCATGATGGTTCTGACTGACGCTGGAGGCGCAGGCGCTGCTCCAGAGAAACAGTTTGCAGAAGTTACTGCTTACACTGCATCTAGTGGAACTATGACGGGTGCTGCTAGTTCGTTCACGGTAGCGCCTGCTGCTGGAGACACTTACGGTATTTCTAACGGTAAAGATTATCCTCACCAACAAATGATTAGGTCAGTCAACGACGCTTTGCAGTCATTGGGTGACATCCCCAAAGTAGACACCACAACATTAGATACTGCTGCT
>SDBS01001519.1_pt1 | contig 23536 bp, 21 predicted proteins | sample 2277091 | NCBI WGS metagenome assembly SDBS01 (sample SAMN10404972, study PRJNA504765) | marine sediment metagenome | isolation source: marine sediment core GS10_PC15, 163 cmbsf | place: Arctic Ocean: Southern Knipovich Ridge | collected 2010
CTTCTAAACCGCAGGTCACAGGTTCGAATCCTGTCGGGCGTGTTGCTCATAACACCTCCGGCCCTATGGGGTAATATGCGAAGAACCCGTAGGGACGGGGGTCTTGTGCATTCGGGGGGCAGGTAACCTCCGCTGGCGTCCATGTCCGAACTTGGCAGCGAGAACCGTCGCTATGTTCGGCTGACACCGAGAGTAGGCGTCGCCTTCGCTACCTCGTTGGCTCCCCTTCCTGTGCCCGCCGCTTACCTTCAGCCTTGATACTGACCAACGGTGTGGTACACTGGACGCGGTAATGGTTGACGCAAGGTGTGCATTGTCGGCTGCCGAAAACCGCCGCCCGGTCGGGTCATGCCTAAGGCGCTTCCTAGGCAGAGCAGCAGCTTTGTTCTTGATATGAATGAGCAGTTCTGGGCCTCGCCGGGGTGTTGATATGAAAAGAGCACATTGGCATGTTGTGATGGGCTTGCTGGGGGTGCTCATCTTGGCAGGAGTGTGTGTTTGGCTGGGTTGGGAGCGATCCCCCAAGCCCACAAAGCGCATAAGCTTGCAGGCGTCCGGCAACGATCCGGTCCCTCCGCCCCCACAAGCGGATAAGCTGAGGATCGCAGTCGGTGCGATAGTCTCTCCGGCCAAATCGCTCATCTTCTACGAAGACATTTTCGACTACATCGGGGAGAGGCTCGGCCAAGAGGTAGAGATGGTCCAAAGGAAAACCTACAGTGACGTGAATATTCATATGGAGGAGGGACGGATCGATGCGGCGTTCGTCTGTTCGCGGCCCTACGTCAGGGGTCACCGCGATTTCGGGATGGAGCTTCTTTGTGTCCCCGTGTGCCTCGGCAAGACCGTCTACCACTCGTACTTCATCGTTCACAAAGACAGCCCGATTCAGAAGCTGGAGGGGCTCCGCGACAAAGTCTTCGCGTTTTCCGATCCTCTATCCAACTCTGGGAGGCTCGTTCCTGTCTATACCCTTGCCAAGGAGATGGATGAAAGGTCTGAATCCTTCTTCCGGGGGTATGTCTGGACATACAGCCACGACAATTCAATCCGTCGGGTCGCTGAGAGAGCCGTGCACGGTGCAGCCGTGGACAGCTTGATCTGGGAATATGAGAACAGAACGGACGACCAATGGACCAAGCGAACGAAGATCATCTATCGTTCACCACCTTACGCCATACCCCCCGTCGTGGTGTCGCCAGACATTGATCCCGAGTTGAGAGAGAAGCTTCGTTCGGCCTTTCTCGAGATGCACTTGGACCCCAAAGGTCGCGAGATCCTCAAGAAGGTCCTGATTGACCGGTTCACGACGATCGAGGACGGAGAGTATGACTCCATCCGCAAGATGGAAGCTTTCATGAAGGCCTTCCGGTCCAGGAAGTGAGCAACAGCCATGCTGCGCCTCAGCCTGCGCGCAAAAATCATGATTTGTTGTATCGGCTTGGTGGCGTTGCTCGATCTCATGGTCGTCCTGTTCGTACGAGCCAGGCTCTCCGGTACCCTCCGGGCAGAGTGCCTGACAAAGGGACGCAACATGGCCACCAATCTGGCCGCACGCAGCGAGGATTTCGTATTGACCGAAGAGTTCGTTTCCCTCCTGAAACTGGTCACAGCCCTGAAAGACAGTGACGACGACATCGCATATGTCTACGTGATGGATCGCAAGGGACGCGTGTTGGCTCACACATTCGCCGGTGGTTTTCCCAGTGATCTCGTGGGCGTCAACACACCACAACCTTCAGATGAATGTACCCGTGAAGTATTGGACACCGTGGAGCGCGGCCTGGTCCATGACATTGACGTTCCAATTCTGCAGGCGAGGGCGGGCTTTGTTCACGTCGGTATCTCGGAGCAGCGCATCCAGCGCACCATTTCGCATTTCACCTTAGTGATCGTAGTGATCGCGGGACTTGTCCTCTTGGTTGCGGTCGGTTTGGCGGGGGTGGTTTCGTGGGTGGTGACGCAGCCGGTGCGCAGCCTCACCAAAGCGGCGCAGAAGATTCGCGACGGCCAACTCGGCCAGCATGTCGTTGCGACCACCAGAGACGAGATCGGTGACTTGGTTGGCTCATTTAACCAGATGTCAGACGAGCTATTGAAGCAACACAAGGTCCTGGACGACCGGAGTCGCCGAATTCGGATTGCCCAGGAGCAGACCGCCCAGGAGAGAGACAAACTACGGGCTATCATTGACAGCATGGTCGAGGGGGTCATCTTCGTGGATAACGAAGCCAGAATCTCCCTGTGCAACGAAAGCGCCGAACGCATGTGGGGCGCCACTGCTGAGCAACTGCTGGCCAGGCCCGTCCACCAATGCCCTCCCTCGGAGCTTCGCTCCAAGCTGGTGGACATCCTGGAACAGGCCAAGCGCAAGCCCGGCTTTATCACCTCGCACTCCCTTGAGCTGCGTGACGGGCGCTGCCTGGCGAGCTATTCCACCGTGCACAGCCAGGACGGGCGGTACCTGGGGCTTGTCCTGCTGAGCTTGGACATCTCCGAGCGTGTGGACCTCCAGCAGGAGCGGACACGGCTGAGAGACCAACTGTTCCAGCAGGAAAAGATGGTGCTGATCGGCCAGATCGCCGCCAGTGTAGCTCACGAGCTGAATACGCCTCTGGGAACCATTTTGCTGCGTGTGCAACTGGTGGAACAGCAAACACAGGACGACGGCGACCTGTCTGACTTGAAAGTTATCGAGAGCGAAGCTCAACGATGCAGACGCATCATCGATTCTCTGCTGGGATTCTCTCGGCGTTCGGAGGGTATAGTGTCTAAGGCGAGCGTCGATTCCTTGATCCAGGAAAGCCGGTCTCTGGTGGAACACGATCTCTCGCTCAAGGACATTTCACTCCAAGTTGACAATGCCGACGATGGGGCAGCCGTTCGTGTGGACGCAAACCAGATCCACCAGGTTCTCTTGAACCTGGTCACCAACGCTGCGGACGCGATGCCCAACGGCGGGCGTCTACACATCAAGACCCAATTGCTGTCTGACGAAAACATGGTGGAAATCGAGGTAGTCGATGATGGTTGCGGCATGGAGCCGGACGTGCTGGGTCGAGCTTTCGACCCGTTTTTCACCACGAAGGAACGAGGAAAGGGCACCGGCTTGGGACTGGCGATCTGCCAGAGAATTGTAGAGGAGCACGAAGGCACAATAGAGATTCAGAGCCAGCCGGGCCAAGGCACGACGGTTTCGATACGGTTGCCGCAAGCTGCATCTGGGGTACCAGCCGGTGAGTAGGGACATCACTATTCTTGTCGTTGAAGATGACGAAGCGATGCGCCAGAGCTGCGCCAAGCTCTTTCATGTCGAGGGGTATGAGGTCGCCCAAGCCTCTACCGCAACCGAGGCATTGGAACAGATCAGGCAACGTGCCGACATCGACATCGTCCTGACCGACCTCAAAATGCCGGGGATGGACGGCGTGGCACTGCTGAAAGAGATCAAACACTTGGATCCCCGCATCGATGTCGTGCTGATGACAGGCTACGGCAGTGTCAAGAGCGCTGTAGAGGCGATCAGGCAGGGCGCGGCGGACTATATCACCAAGCCGTTCGACACAAACGAACTGTTGATGACCATCGGCAAGATCGTTCAGCTTGGCGGCCTGCGACAAGAGGTATCGCGACTGCGATCAGAGCTTCATGACAAATATCGCTTCGACAACATCGTGGGTACCAGCCCCGTCATGCAAGACGTTTACGAGAAGATCGAGGCCGCAAGGAATACTGATAGTACCGTGTTGATCTGTGGCGCCAGTGGCACCGGGAAGGAACTAGTAGCCAAAGCCATCCACTACAACGGGCTGCGGGCCGACAATCCCTTTGTGCCCGTGAACTGCGCTGCCGTACCGACGAACCTTATCGAGAGCGAGTTGTTCGGCCACAAGAAAGGCGCCTTCACCGGTGCCATCAGTGATTCGATAGGGCTGTTCCGGGCTTCGGCCGGGGGCACCATCTTCCTCGACGAGATCCTCGAAATGCCCCACGAGACCCAAGCCAAGCTGCTGCGCTGTCTTCAGGAGAGGCGAATTCGCCCGATCGGCAGTGCTAAAGAGTTCCCCGTGGACATCAGAGTAATCGCATCGACCAACCAGGATGTAGAAAAGGGGATACGCGATAACAAGTTTCGCGAGGACCTCTACTATCGCCTCGGTGTTATCAGAATCGATCTGCCGCCCCTGCGAGAGCGCCTTGAGGATGTTCCTGCCCTCGTCAATCACTTCATAGCGAAGTTCAACAGTATCTTTCAAAGAACGGTCAAGGGCATCAGCAGCGAAGCGCTGGCGATATTAACCCGCTGCCTGTGGCCGGGCAATGTCCGGGAGCTGGAAAGTCTCGTTGAAAATGCATTCGCGCTCGGCAAGTCTGAGATAATCGAGAAATCCGATCTCCCTGCCCACATCATTGAATTGAGCGACGACCGGCGGCTGGAACCAAAAGACGGCATGCCGACTCTACTGGAAGCCGAGCGAGAGTTGCTCGTGCAGGCGCTGAAGCTCGTAAGCGGAAACAAGACACGTGCAGCCAAACTCCTGGGCATTTCCAGGCCCAGGCTCTACAAGATGATAGAGAGACACGATGTGTAAGGACTGCATCGCCGTTAGAGTTCGTAATGGTGTAACATATCTTTACACTGACGTCGAAGTGTGCCACGGGCAATCACTTACAGCAGATAATCACACCTGAGTGTAACGAGCCGTTACACATTGTGCCTTCGAGCCCGGGGGTCTGGTTCCCTCGGGGCCGTTTGCGTTTTCTTCTCAAGCCCTTATCGTTACTGAGGTTACATCGTCTCTCCCGCTCATTGCCACTCCGAAGGCAGCCTTGGCATGGGCCTTGCATGTACCTCCGCGTGCTGCGAGTTGGCCCGTGCTGTGCGGGCCTATGCCGGCCACTTGGTCACTGACAGAAGAACACGCCTAACTTCAGACGAGAGCGTAGCTTACATCTGCACTGCGACTGTAAGTGACGGGGCACCGGTGTAGAGGCGGATCAAACTGGCATAATCGAATGGGCTCGGTGCATATGGCTATAGCTGAGCAAGTTCCAGCGCGGGCCCTCCTTGGCCAATCATGTGGATGGTATGCGGTCTGTACGCGGTCCCGCCACGAAAAGGTGGTTCATAAGGCCCTGCAAGAAAACGGAATGGCGAGCTTCCTTCCTCTGCACGAGGTCCTGAGTCAGTGGAAGGACCGTCGAAAGGTGGTGGAAAAGCCGTTATTCCCAGGGTACCTATTTGTTCGGAGTCAGCAGCTGGAGTTGGATCGCGTGACGATGATCCGGGGGGTCGCGTACGTCGTTGGGAGCGGCGGCAAGCCGGCCCTGGTGCCCGATGATCAGGTGCAGGCCGTGCGCCGAGTTGTCGAGGGGCCATATACGGCAGTGCCCTGGTCCCAGTTGCAAAGAGGAAGGCGCGTACGTGTCACGGTCGGGCCACTTACCGGTTTGGAGAGCTATATTGTGGAGCGGAAGCGGAGCAGGAAGTCTTATCTGGTCATTACTGTTGAGCTTCTGGGACGCTCCGTAGCAGTGGAGATGGACCCGCGTTGCGTAGAAGCGATTGCGTAGCTGCGCCGGCACAATGTCATGCGTGTGACGGCAGTTCGCCGTTATCCAGAAGCAGTTCTGTCATTCTCAAAGACTTCAGGGGCTAAGTGAAATACCTCCTGGTACAACATAAGTTGCGGCCGCGCATGCTTCAGGCCGTTGAGAAGATCAGCGGCGAAGAAGTGCGGAACTGTTATCAGTGTGGGAAGTGTTCTGCCGGCTGTCCAATTGCGGCAGACATGGATCTGCCGCCCAATCAGGTGATACGTCTGCTGCAGTTGGGGCTGGTAGACGCGGCGCTTCAGACGAGGACGATATGGTTGTGCGCGTCGTGCGAGACCTGCACGACCCGTTGTCCGCGCGAGGTGGACTTGGCCGCGGTCATGGACGCGCTGCGGAACCTTGCCATTCGTGAGCGCCTGTCCATCCCAGTGCGGGCGGTCGGTTTCTTCAATCGGGTATTCCTAAGTGTGGTCAGGAGGTACGGCCGCGTCTTTGAGATGGAGCTGATAGGGAGATTCAATGTCGGAACGCTGAGCTTCTTCAAGGATATGACGAAAGCCCCGAGGCTGTTCTTTAGAGGGCGGCTGAAAATCCTGCCGAGTTTCAAGGGCAGGAAGACGGCCAAGGGGGTGTTCAAGGCTGTCAAGCGGCTGCGCTCAGCGGAAGCATCGGCGGGGTCATCGGCATCCGAAGAAGATGGGGAGCAGGACGAGTCGCACCCAGGGGCGAAAAGTCAGTGAAGTACGCCTACTATCCCGGATGTTCGTTGCACGCAACGGCGGTCGATTACAATGAATCGACACTGGCCGTCGCCGCAGCGCTGGGCATCGAACTGGTAGAGGTTCCGAAGTGGAGTTGCTGTGGGTCCACGCCGGCACATTGCACGGATGAGCTTCTGGCCACCGCCCTGGCCGCGAAGAACCTGCTGGCCGCCAAGACGATTGCGGAAGAAATGATCGTTTGCTGCTCGGCTTGCTTCAGCCGGTTCAAGTTCGCTCAAAAACACATCGAGGAAAAGGAGGATGTGCGGTTGCAACTGGCCGAGATCATGCCCATCGAGGAGGCACTGGAGGTAAAGACGCGCCACCTGATCGACGTCCTGGCCCACGACGTCGGGCCGGAGAAGGTTGCCGAAGCCAAGCAGTGCGACCTCGGCCTGAAAGTGGCATGCTACTACGGCTGTCTGCTTAGCCGCCCCCCGAAAGTCACGGAACTGGACGATCCCGAAGATCCCCATTTTATGGATGACCTGCTGACGGCGGCCGGAATGGAGACAATTCCATGGCCCTGCAAGACCGACTGCTGTGGGGCTACATTCTCCCTGACGCGAACGGAGATCGTTCTGAGACTTACTGCGGAGATTCTACAAATGGCAAAGGAGCTTGGGGCCGACTGCATCAGCGTGGCTTGTCCTCTCTGTCAGACCAACCTTGACCTGCGCCAGGGCGATATCGAGAAGAAGTTCGGCATCGAACTTGGGATCCCCATCTTTTACTTCACGCAGTTGCTTGGAATGGCGTTTGGCCTGAACGCGAAACAGTTGGGCATCCGGCGGGCGATGGTGAGCTCCCGAAAGCTCCTTGCCGCGAAGGGAATCGGATGAGCGTGGGCGAGATACAGCAGGAAACCGCGGTGGCACTGACGGGCGAGATGCACACTGACCGTCCGGACGCCGGTGTGGCGCCTCGCCGCAGGCGACGGGCTCCGCGTATCGGCGTTTTCGTCTGCCACTGCGGCATCAACATCGCCAAGACAGTGGATGTTGAGCACGTTGCAGAGGTGATCGGCAAAGAGCCCGGCGTGGTGTTCACGACGCACTACACGTATGTCTGCTCGACACCCGGCCAGCAGATGATCGTGGACGCCATCAAGGAGCACCGCCTGGACCGCTTGGTTGTGGCATCATGCAGTCCGAAGATGCACGAGCCAACTTTTCGACGGGCCGCCGCCAAGGGAGGACTCAACCCGTTTGTCTGCGAGATGGCGAATATCCGAGAACAATGTTCGTGGGTGCACGAGGATCGCGAAAAGGCCACGCAAAAGGCAATCGAGATCATTCTCACCCTCCTTGAAAAGGTCAAGGGGGATGCGGCCTTAGAGACCACCAGCGTGCCGATCACGCGCCGCGCCCTGGTCATTGGGGCGGGCATCGCCGGCATCCAGACCGCCCTGGATATCGCCGCCGGGGGACACGATGTGCTCCTGCTGGATAGATACCCCTGCATTGGCGGCCACATGGCGCAGCTCGGCGAAACGTTTCCTACGCTGGACTGCGCCAGTTGCATTTTCACGCCAAAGGTCGTCGAGGTAGCCCAATGCGAGAACATCACGCTACTTGCCTATTCGGAGGTGGAGGAACTAACCGGCTCCGTGGGCAATTTTGAGGTGAAGATCCGCAGGAAGGCCCGCTCAGTGGACGAAACCAAATGCACGGGCTGCGGGCTGTGCGTGGAGAAGTGCCCCACCAAGGTGCCGAGCGAGTTTGATCGCGGCATTGGGATGCGCAAGGCAATCTACATCCCCTTCGCACAGGCTGTTCCCAACGTTGCCACAATCGACAGGGAAAACTGTCGCTACTACCGCACCGGAAAATGCAAGGTCTGCCAGAAGTTCTGCCAGGCCGATGCCATCGTTTTCGACCAGGACGACGAGATCATCACAGAGAAGGTCGGCGCCATCGTTGTTGCCACGGGCTACGAGCTTCTGCCCAAGGATGTCTACGGCGAGTACGGTTATGGCAAGTATCCAGACGTGATTGACGGGCTGCAGATGGAGAGGATGCTTTCAGCCGCCGGCCCGACCAAGGGCGAGATCCGCAGGCCTTCCGACGGTGAGGCGCCCAAAGAGGTGGTCTTTATCCAGTGCGTCGGATCGCGCGACGAATCCAAGGGAATACCGTATTGCTCGAAGATCTGCTGTATGTACACAGCCAAGCATACGAGGCTCCTCAAACACCGTGTGCACGACAGCCAGTCATATGTGTTCTACATGGACGTGCGTGCCGGCGGCAAGAGATACGAGGAGTTCGTCAAGCAGGCGATGACCGAAGAGGGCGCCGTATACCTGCGCGGGAGGGTCTCCAAGGTTTACCCGCGAGGAAAGAAGCTGATCGTCCGCGGGACGGACACGCTGTCTGGCACGCAGATCGAGATACCGGCCGACATGGTGGTTCTGGCCTGTGCGATCGTTGCGGCACCGGGCGTCGAGGAGCTGGCCAGGAAGCTTCGCATCGGTTACGACGAGAACAAGTTCCTGGCCGAGGCGCACGTCAAGCTGCGCCCGGTGGAGACAAACACGGCCGGGGTCTTCCTGGCCGGTGCGTGCCAGGCCCCCAAGGACATCCCCGACACCGTTGCGCAGGCCGGCTGCGCTGCATCCAAGGTGCTGGGCCTGTTCGCCGAGGAGTATCTCACCTCTGAGCCTATCGTCGCCTGCGTCGATGAGGAAATTTGCAGCGGGTGCGGCCTATGCGTTAAGGCCTGCTCATACGACGCCCGCAAGATGGATGAGAAGACGCACGTGGCACTCGTGGAGGAGGTCCTCTGCCAGGGCTGCGGGGCTTGCGCCTCGGTCTGCCGGAGCGGGGCCTGTGAACTGAAGAACTTTCGGACCGACCAGATAGTCGCCATGGTGGACGCCGTCACGTAGCACTGCCTGTCGTTCTCGGCAATAGACAATGAACGAAAAGATCCCCCAGAAAAGCGGCAACGGCAAAGTAGGGGCGGTAATGGTCCTGGGCGCGGGCGTTGGCGGAATCCAGGCCTCGCTCGACCTGGCGGACATGGGCTACAAGGTCTACCTGGTCGAGGAAAAGCCGAGCATCGGCGGCGCCATGGCCCAGCTTGACAAGACCTTCCCCACCAACGATTGCTCCATGTGTCTCCTGTCGCCCAAGCTGGTCGATACGGCCAGGCACCCCAACATCGAGATTATTACCAACGCGGGGCTGCAAAAAATAGACGGCCGGGCGGGGAACTTTACGGCTACCCTCATCAAGAAGCCCCGTTACATAGATGAAGAAAAGTGCACCGGCTGCGGCACCTGTACCAGTAACTGCCCCGTGCGGAACATCGCCCATTTCGAAGAAGTGGACGAACTCGGCAAGGTGCAGTTGGGCAACGAGGACCACGAAGCTCTTCAGAAAATCCTCGCCGGACACGAGGCCAAAAGGGCGGCGGTCATCTCTGTGCTCCAGGACGTTAACGCGCAGTACAGGTACCTGCCCGAGAACATCCTGCGCCACATAGCCAGTAGTCTGAACATGCCTTTGAGCCAGGTCTACAGTATCGCGACCTTCTATAACTCCTTCAGCCTTACGCCGAGGGGTAAATATGTCGTTCGCGTCTGCATGGGCACGGCCTGCCACGTCAAGGGCGGCCATCGAATACTTCAGGCACTCGAGCGCGTGCTCGAGATAGATGTGGGCGGCACGACCGACGACAGGAACTTCAGCCTCGAAGAGGTGCGGTGTCTGGGCTGTTGTGGCCTGGCGCCGGTCATCACCATCAACGAGGATCTGTACGGGTCCGTGACACAAGCCAAGCTCCCCAAGATTATCAAACAATATCGCGACGAATCGGTGACCGCGGGGGCCGCAGCCTCAGGGACAGACAATGGCTAAACTGAAACCGGAAGACCTGGCCAAGATCGCCGAACGCATGAGGCACCAGACAACCCTGCGAGAAGGCGCCGGACGCGCCAAGGTGACCGTTCACATGGGCACGTGCGGCATCTCTGCCGGGGCCAGGAAGGTCATGACTGCCCTGCTGGCCTCGATCGAGGATGAGGGGATCGATGACGTTATCCTCACCACGTCCGGGTGTGCGGGCCTCTGCAGCCGCGAGCCGATGATCACCGTCGAGCTGAAGGACCAGGCGCCCGTCAAGTATGTGGATCTGGACGAAGAGAAGACGCGCAAGGTATTCACCGATCACGTTCTGGGCGGCAATATTGTGGTGGATCTGGCCCTGGGTGTGGGAAGCGAGAGAGTATCCTGATGTCCGGTGATGCAACGTCAACCAAAGCAGAGAAGGCCTACAGGGCCCACCTGCTGATCTGCGCCGGTACGGGATGCGTCTCCAACCAGTCGTTCAAGATCCGCGACGCCCTGGAACAGGAGATCGAAAAGCGGGACCTGTCTGACGAAGTTCAGGTTGTGACCACCGGCTGCCAGGGCTTCTGCGCGCAAGGGCCCATCATGATCTTCCAACCTGACGGCATCTTCTATCAGATGCTCACCGAGGAGGACATTCCCCTGCTGGTGGAGGAGCACCTGATCAAGGGCCGGCCGGTCGAGAAGCTGATGTACGTTCCCGGTAAGGGTGAGCCCCCGATCCCGAAGCTCAGCGATATCGACTTCTTCAGCAAGCAGCGCCTTGTGGTGCTGCGGAATCGCGGCCTGATCGATCCGGAGAAGATCGATGAGTACATTGCCCGTGATGGATATCAGGCCCTGGCAAAAGTGTTGACTTCGATGACGCCGGAGCAGGTGATCGACGAGTTGAAAAGTTCGGGCCTGCGTGGTCGGGGCGGGGCAGGTTTCCCCACGGGTCTAAAGTGGGAGCTGACTCGCCAATCATCCGGGAACGGCAAGTGCGTCATCTGCAATGCCGACGAAGGAGATCCCGGCGCCTTCATGGACCGCAGCGTAATAGAGTCGGATCCCCATTCTGTCCTGGAGGGTATGGCGATCGGCGCGTATGCCATCGGTGCCAAATACGGCTATGTCTATATCCGCGAGGAGTATCCGCTGGCGATGAAGCGCCTGCACATTGCCATCGACCAAGCGCGAGATTACGGGCTCCTGGGAGAAGATATCTTCGGGACCGGCACCGGCTTCGACGTGACCGTTCATCGCGGCGCAGGGGCGTTCGTCTGCGGGGAGGAGACCTCACTGATCTCTTCCCTCGAGGGTCGTACGCCGGAGCCTCAAATCCGGCCGCCCTTCCCGTCGCAATCCGGCTTCAGGGGCATGCCGACGAACATCAATAATGTTGAGACGTGGGCAAATGTGCCCGTCATCATCAACCGCGGCGCGGCCTGGTTTTCCGGCATCGGGACCGAATCCAGCAAGGGCACGAAGGTCTTCTCGGTAGTCGGCAAGGTGAGCAACACCGGCCTCGTCGAAGTCCCCATGGGCATTACGATGCGTGAGATCGTGCACGAGATAGGCGGAGGTGTACCGGACGGGAAACAATTCAAGGCCGTACAAACGGGCGGCCCGTCAGGCGGCTGTATTCCGATATCACTGATGGACCTGCCAATCGATTACGAGCGTCTGGCCGAGGTCGGCTCCATCATGGGCTCCGGTGGCCTGATCGTGATGGATGAGGAAACGTGCATGGTGGATGTTGCCAGGTACTTCCTCGACTTCCTGAGGAGTGAGTCGTGCGGCAAGTGTACGACCTGCCGTGAGGGCATCGCCGCCATGCACGATATCGTGGCCGACATCTGTGCCGGTGAAGGTCGCCCCGAACAGATTGAGCTTCTGAAGGAGATAGCCGAGGCCGTAAAGGACGCTTCCCTCTGCGCGCTTGGCGGGACGGCCCCTAACCCTGTTCTGAGCACGCTGAAGTATTTTCCAGATGAGTACAAAGCACACATTGAGGACAAGAAGTGCCCTGCGGGCGTCTGCCGCGCACTGATCCGCTACAGGATCGATCCGGAAAAATGCAAGGGCTGTCTTCTGTGCACCAAAGCCTGCCCCGAGCAGGCTATCCAGGGCGAGCAGAAGGAGCCGCAGACAATTGATGAAGAAAAATGCATCAAGTGCGGCGTCTGCCGAGAGTCGTGTAAGTTCGAGGCGGTAATCGTCGAATGAGATCTTCCGTGGTCGGCAGTCAAAGGAGTCTTGCTGATGAAGAATCCTAAAGGGCATTCCCGTTGGTACCTCCTGAGTTCATTTTGCAGTACCGGATGTAACACCAGTGTCGTACGCAGTCGTAAAGGCGCGGCCGGCCGGCTGGTCATCGCCGCACTGTGCCTTCTGTTTACGGCCCCCATGGCCTGGGCCAGCCCCTCCGGGCTGAACAATATCCCCACCACCGATGTCACCCCCCCGAGAGCGTTCGTCATTCAGACGTGGTTCAATCTGATCGAGAGCGACCAGACGCAACAGTTCGTGGGCTTCAAGACTGGCGTGATCAAAGGCCTGGAGTTCGGCATTGACTACAAGGCCTACGGCGGTGAACACGGCCACGCGACGCTGCAGACCAAGTATTCGTATGAAATCATGAAGGATTGGTTGACTGTCGCGGCTGGCATAGCGAACGTCTCAACCAATCGCCACCACCAGGGGGAGGTTTTCCCGTACGCGGTGGCGACCACCGACCTCAAGATATTCAGGCTGCATTTCGGTTTTGCGCCACAACCCCATAATGAGGCGTTCTTTGCCGGCGTGGACAGAACGTTCACCCTCTTCGACCGGAACCTGCAACTGAAAGCCGATGCGATCCACATCAACGATAAGGAAGATGTCCTCCTCAGTGTCGGCTTTCTTTACGAGCTGGGGCGGAAGGACGCCGACAACAAGCCTCCGCTAACCGGCATGGCCCGCGTTCTGGATGATCTGGCCAAGAACTTCATACTGGAAGGTTGGGTTTCCATGCCGACCAACAACAGCGATCCAAACAGCTTCACGCTGAAGCTGAACTATGTGATCCAGTTCTGAGCCCTCCGAGACGAACACCATAAGCTTGCGCCTATGATCCTAAGAGATATCAGAGACAAGTTGGAGGCTGAAGTCCTTGTCGGCCAGGATAGCCTGGACCTGGAGATCAAGATGGCGTGCGGCGCGGATTTAATGAGCGACGTACTGGCTTTCACCAAGTCGGCTTCGCTATTGCTGACCGGCCTGACGCATCCCCAGGTTATTCGTACCATAGAGGTCGCGGAGATAAGAGCGGTCTGTTTTGTGCGCGGCAAGCGACCACCGTCTGAAACGATCGAGTTGGCGAAAGAAAGGGGCATACCGGTGCTTTGCACGTCCCTGCCAATGTTTGAGTCCTGCGGCCGCCTGTACGGTGGCGGGCTTGCAGGCTGTTCCCAAACAGCGGAGGAACAGTAGATGTCGGCCAAGGCCCGGCTTACGCGGACCCAGGAGCTCATCTATGAGATGAGCGCGGGCGAGGTGATGACACGTGATGTGGTGACCGTTGCGCCGGAAGCTTCCATGGGCCAGCTTCGCGAGGTATTGCGATCCAATCGCATCTCCGGCACGCCCGTTGTCTCAGACGGCCGGCTTGTGGGAATCATCAGCATCGAAGACTTTATCAACTGGTTGGCGAGCGGCCCGCCGCATGCTGCGGTCGGGGATCGAATGACACGGAAGGTGAGGACCGTATACGATGACGAGCCTCTGGTGCTTGTAGTAAGTAGATTGGATCGATACGGTTACGGCCGCCTCCCGGTCCGCCATCGCGATACGGGAAAGCTGCTGGGCGTCATTACCAGGGGCGACATCATGAGGGGCCTGCTGGGCAAGCTGGAGATTGGGTATCACGAAGAGGAGATTCATCGGTTTCGCGCCAGCCACATCTTTGACGACATCATCGCGGACGAGACAACGCTTACGCTCCGATATCAAGTAGCCGGCCGGGACTTCAAGGAGGCCGGCTCCGGGGCCACCCGCCTGAAGAAAACCCTCGGTCGGTTGGGAATCGATCCGCAAACGATCCGTCGTATCGCTATCATCGCGTACGAGGCCGAGATGAACATCGTGATCTACACCGACGGCGGTGAGCTCCTGGCAAAGGTCCAGCCCGGTACTATTACCGTCGAGGCCAGAGACAGCGGCCCGGGCATCAGTGATGTGGAGCGGGCCCTCACTCCGGGCTACTCAACGGCAGCCGACTGGGTAAGGGAACTGGGTTTTGGCGCCGGCATGGGCTTGTGCAATATCAAGCGATGCGCTGATGAAATGAATTTGGCTTCGGTCGTGGGAAGAGGGACGCGGCTTGAGGCGAGAATAGCGGTTTCGCGGAAGACCGGATGACAGTTTCCGAAATGGTACATCGCGCCGAGTTCGAGGTGCGGACTGCATCTGACAGCCTCGACACTGAGATCACCGGCGGCTACGCGGGCGATCTGCTCAGCGCCGTCATGTCTAACGCGAAGCAAGGCAATGTCTGGGTCACGTGGCATGTGCACCAGAACATCGTGGCTGTTGCGGTTCTCGTCAAACTGGCGGCGATCGTTCTCACTGCCGGTCGTAAACCGGAAGAAGAGACAATCCAAAAGGCCGAGAAGGAAAACATCCCAATTCTCATGAGTAAGCTGCCTGCATTCGAAATTATCGGCAAGTTGCACCACATGGGCATCTCGGGCGCAGAGTGATGCTGAGGACGTTCCGGGCGGATCTCCACGTGCACACGTGTCTTTCGCCGTGTGGCGAGGAGGAAATGAGACCGGTCGCGATTGTCAGACAGGCGAAGAAGAGAAGATTGGACGTCATTGCGATTTGTGACCACAACTCGACCAGGAACGTCGGGGCGGTTCTCTGGGCCGGCCGGCGCGAAGGAGTAGCCGTGATCGGCGGCATCGAAATCAGCTCCGAAGAAGAAGTTCACATGCTCGGCTTGTTCGACAATGAAGAGGGCCTGCAAGATATGCAGCGCCTGGTTGATGAGAACCTGCGGGGAGAGAACAATCCCGAGCTATTCGGCCAGCAGCACCTGTGCGACGAGCACGACGAGGTTGTTGGGCGGGAAGCCAGGCTGCTGATAGGGGCCACAAGGTTGACCGTGGACCAGGTTGTCGAAAGCATATCGCGCCTCGGCGGTCTGGCCGTGCCTTCGCACGTCGATCGCGACAGCTTCAGCATACTCAGCCAGCTCGGCTTTGTGCCCGAGCAATTACGGATTGACGCCCTGGAAGTCTCGCCGCGCCACTCGCTGGCCGAGGCGAGGGATCGATTTCCGCAAATCAGGGGCTATCCGCTCATTCACTGCTCAGACGCGCACCGGCTGGCAGAGATCGGTACCGCATGGATTACATTCACCGGCGCCTCCCCGTGCGTCAAGGAGCTACGTAAGGCCCTCCTTGGTCAGAGCGGGAGAGAACTGATGAACTGACCCATGGAAGATCTTTCCCTCCACGTACTGGATGTAGCCCAAAACGCACTGGCGGCCGGCGCCGACCGTATCGAAGTCCGCATCATCGAGGAGCCGAAGGAAGGAATCTTGAGAATCGAAATCGAGGATAACGGCTCTGGAATGGATGAGCACACGGCAAGCCGGGCGCTCGACCCCTTCTACACCACCAAGGCACCCAAGCGCGTGGGCCTGGGCCTGCCGCTGCTTGCACAGGCGGCCAGGGAGGCCGGCGGAAAGCTGGAGATCCAGACCGTGCCGAACAAGGGCAGTCTCATCCACGCAATGTTCCAACTCGACCATCCGGACCTCAAGCCGTTGGGCGACATGCTTCAAACGATCGCGACGCTCGCCTGCTGTCATCTGGAGGTGCAGTTCGTTTTCGAGCACCGGCGGAACGGCGCTCTCGTCTACCAGTGGAACAGTGGTTCTGTAAGGCCGGCAAGGACATGACCATGGTGAAGTTCACCATAAATGGCCGCGCTGTCGAGGCTGAGGAGGGGACGACAGTTCTGGAAGCCGCCCAGGTACTGGGCATCAAGATCCCGACCCTGTGCTATCACAAGGCCCTCACCCCTTACGGTGGTTGCCGGCTGTGCCTGGTGGAACTGGACGACGGACGCCGCAAACGCATCCAGACCTCCTGCATCTACCGGGTCCAGGAAGGGCTGAAGGTACAGACCGATACCGAGCGTGTGATAAAGGCCCGAAATATCGTTCTCGAGCTGCTCCTGGCGCGATGCCCGGAATCGGAACAAATCAAGCAGATAGCCGGGGAACTGGGCGTCACCGAGACACGAATCAGGAAGCAGAACGAGAAGTGTATCCTTTGTGGCCTCTGCGTGCGGATGTGCAGTGAGCGCATGGGCAAGTCGGTCATAGGCTTTGCCGGGCGTGGTACGGCGCGCGAGGTTATCGCACCCTTCGATGCTGAATCCGAAATATGCATGGGCTGCGGCGCCTGCGCCTTTATCTGCCCGACAGCCGCTATCAAGCCGGAGGACTTTTGCGCCAGAGGGACCCTTCCGTTGCCGTCGGAGTTCGATCTTGGCATAGGACCGCGCCCGGCGATCAGCGTCGCCTTTCCTCAGGCGGTTCCAAACACACCTTCGATCGACAGGGAACATTGTGTCCATTTCCAGACGGGCGAGTGCCGCATCTGCGAGGCTGTCTGTGACGCCGAGGCCATCGACTTTGAACAGCAGGAGGAGAAGCTTGATCTCAAGGTTGGTGCGGTCATCGTCGCACCCGGGTACGATCGCTACTATCCGGATAACCGGCTCGAATACAACTATCAGCGTCTGGCCAACGTAGTCACGGCACCGGAATTCGAGCGTATGCTCAGCGCCTCGGGGCCCTACCAGGGCCATCTCGTCAGGCCCTCCGACCATAAGGAGCTCAAGCGCATCGGTTTCATTCAATGTGTCGGTTCGCGCGACCTGGAGTGCAACCAATACTGCTCGGCTGTCTGCTGCATGCACGCTACCAAGGAAGCCATTGTCGCCAAAGAGCACGCGACGGGGGACCTGGAGACGGACATCTACTTCATGGACATGCGGGCGTTCGGCAAGGGGTTCGACCGCTACTACGAACGGGCCAAGAGCGAATACGGCGTCTCGTATCGAAGGTGCCGCCTGCCGGTCATTGACCAGGCGCCCGGCAGCGACGATCTTCTGCTGGCCTACATCGATGAGGCCGGCAAGCTTCAAAAAGAGCAGTACGATGTGGTGGTGCTCGCGACCGCGCTGGTTCCGCCCAAGAACTTCGGTGCCTTCACAAAGGCTGCTGGTATTGAGCTCAATAAGTACGATTTCGTGGACACAAAGCCGTTCGCCGGTGAAGACACGACTCGTGAGGGCGTCTTCGTCTGCGGGGCCGCCAGCGAGCCGAAGGACATCCCCGAGACCGTCATTCAGGCCAGCGCCGCCGCCGCCCGCGCCTCTGAACTGCTCGCCGAGGCGCGTGGCACACTGATCGAGGAAAAGGAATATCCCCCCGAGAGAGACGTCAGCGACGAGCCGCCCCGCATTGGCGTGTTCGTCTGCCATTGCGGGATCAATATCTCCGGCACTGTCAACGTGGAGCAGGTCGTCGAGTTTGCCAAGGAACTGCCCGGCGTAGTGTACTGCGAGCACAGTCTGTACACGTGCTCCCAGGACAACCAACAGAAGATCAAGGAGACCATCGAACAGCGCCGGCTCAATCGAATCGTGATCGCATCCTGTACGCCGCGGACGCACGAGGCGCTGTTCCAGGACACAATTCGTGAGGTGGGGCTCAACCCGTTCCTGCTGGAGTTCGTGAGCATTCGCGAGCATTGCTCGTGGGTCCACATGGCAGACAAGGCGCGCGCCACACAAAAGGCCAAGGACCTCGTTGCGATGGCAGTGTCAAAGGCGAGGCTGCTCCGGTCGGTCCCCCGCGCCTCATTTTCCGTGAGGAACGAGGCGCTGGTCATAGGCGGTGGAATAGCCGGAATGACGGCAGCGCTTTCCCTCGCCCAACAAGGCTTCCCGGTCCACCTGGTCGAGAAAGACAACGAACTCGGCGGCAACCTGCGGAAGCTTCGCTTCACGCTTTCCGGCCAGGATCCGCAAGAGCTGCTCGGGCGGACCATCGAGCAGATCGAGGCCCACAGTGAGATCCACGTTCACCTGAATACGCGCGTGCGCGAGCTGTTGGGCTACATGGGTAACTACGTCACGACGCTCGCCTCGACCAACGGGCAGGCCCAGGAGACGGTCATCGAGCACGGGGCGGTGGTGGTCGCCGCCGGGGCGGCGGAACGCCAGAGCGACGAGTACCTGCGAGGTGAGTCCGAGCGGGTCATCACACAGAAGGAGCTCGAGGCAAAACTTGCCGACGAAGCCGAATGTGCCACACTCGCCTCCGCCGGGACCGTCGCAATGATCCAGTGCGTCGGCTCTCGCGAAGAGGACAGGATGTATTGCAGCCGCGTCTGCTGCGCAAGCGCGATCAAGAACGCGCTCAAGATCAAACAGATCAGCCCTGAGACCAACGTCGTCATTTTCTATCGTGATATTCGGACGTACGGATTCCGCGAGGAGTACTATCAAAAAGCCAGACAGGAAGGGGTCACCTTCGTCCGCTACGAGCCTGAAAGCAAACCGAAAGTATCACCAGGTGAAACGCCGGATGCGCCGTTGCTGGTCGAGGCCCACGACCGAATTCTCGGCCAGGACCTGCGACTTGCCGTTGACCTGCTTGTGCTGAGCACCGGCATTGCCCCGGCGCTGGACAGTGTCGAGCTGGCCAAAGTACTCAAAGTGCCCCTGGACCAGGATGGTTTCTTTTTGGAGGCCCACATCAAGCTGCGGCCGGTGGACTTCTCGACAGACGGAATTTATCTGTGCGGCCTGGCCCATTCACCGAAGTTTGTGGGCGAGGCGATCTCACAGGCCCGCGCCGCAGCCGGCAGAGCGGCGACACTGCTGGCAAGCGGGAGCGTTCAGGCCAAGGGGCGCACCGCGGAGATCAAGGAACGGCTCTGCGCCGGATGTGGTCTGTGCGTCGGCGTTTGCCCGTACGATGCCAGAGAGATCGACCCGGAGCAGGGAATCGCCACTGTCATCGAAGTGTTGTGCCAGGGCTGCGGAGCATGCGCTGCCATATGTCCGAATGCCGCCACAAAGCAAGTCGGATTTGCCAAAGAGGAGATCCTGGCGGCATTGGACGCCTTGACGTAAACGACAAGAACTAAACGGAGCTTCATGATGTCAGAAGAATTCGAACCAAACATAGTCGCGTTCCTTTGCAACTGGTGTTCCTATGCCGGGGCTGACCTTGCCGGAACGTCCAGAATGCAGTACCCGCCGAACGTGCGAATCATTCGGCTGATGTGCAGCGGGGGGCTCGACGCGCTGTATGTGTTCCGCGCCTTGCTCGGCGGCTGCGACGGCGTCCTGATCGGCGGATGCCATCCCGGCGACTGTCACTACACCAACGGCAACTACAAGGCCAGGCGACGTGTCGCCGTGCTGAAGAGCATTCTTCACGAGCTCGGCATGGGCGAGGACAGAGTCTGGCTTCGCTGGATCAGCGCCAGCGAGGGCAACCGCTTCGCCGAGACAATTCACGAGATGGTAGCGCACCTGAAGCAAAAGGGCCCCAATACACTGGCCCAGTCCTGGGTGGCATGAATTACGGAGAGACGACGGTGGCGATAATCGAAGTAAAAGACGGCGACCCGGTTGGAGCAATTCAAGAGTTGCTCCGTTCAATGCTCAGTCAGGGACTGGTAAGTGCCATTCTGGTGCCCCAGGAGATTCCCTCAAAGAAGACGGTGGTTCAGACGCTCGTGCGAGATCCGGCACAGTTGAACGCAGTGAATCCGCTGGCCCCGGTCTTCGGTGTCAACACGGCGCGGATCCTCACGAAGATCTGCAACGGCCAGATGGCGGGCGCCGCAGCCGAAACCACAGACGCGCAGGAGGCTGAAGGCGATCCGGCAGAGGCGCAGCCTGCCGCGACTGAGCAGGAAGAACAGCCGGAAGCGACTCAAGAGCAAGATCCCCCGCAAGAGCAGGCGAATGCAGAGGAACAGCCGAGCGCTACCGAGGAACAGTCGACCCCTGCCCCTATCGGCGTGGTCCTCAGGCCGTGTGAGGTCCGCGCCCTTGTCGAGCTTGTGAAATTGCAGCAGACAAGCATGGGTCCATTCCTTGTTATCGGCGTGGATTGCTGGGGAACCTACTCGGTCCAGGACTACGCAGCCAAAGTCAGTGAAGGATCGCAAGACTCTTCGGTCACGGCTGATTTCTTGAAACAGGTGACGGCCGGGAAGTTGCCCGAGGAGCTCCGCGGCGCCTGCCAGGGCTGCCAACATCCCGCGGCGACCTGTGCGGACCTGGCGATCCATCTCATCGGAGAGGACATCAACCGACAGATTCGCGTTCAAGCGAACACGGAAAAAGGGCAGGAAGCATTCAAGGCCCTCGATCTCGAAGTGACGCCGGACAGCGGCGAACGAGAGAACGCCGTGGCCAGTCTGAAAGACGCCAAGAAGCAATGGGCCGAGCAGGCTGAGCTCGATTTCCTGGAGACTGTCTCTTCGCTGTGCATCAACTGCCACAACTGCCGGGCAGTCTGCCCGATCTGCTATTGCAAGCAGTGCGTCTTCGACGGGGAAGTATTCGAGTATCCGATGGAGAAGTATCTAACCATGTCCCGGAAGAAGGGCGTTCTGGGCATGCCGCCCGACAAGCTGTTGTTCCATCTGACGCGCATGAGCCACGTAGCAACGTCATGCGTGGCCTGCGGGCAGTGCGAGGCCGCCTGCCCCAGCGGCATACCCCTTGGACAAGTGTATCAGAAGATATCCGCTGCGGCCCAGGCGGCCCTCGAATATGAAGCCGGGCGCAGCCTCGATGATGAGCTGCCCCTGACAACCTTCCGGGAGGAAGAATTGTCGATCGTGGAAAACTGATAGTCAGGAGTGTGTCATGGTGCAATCCAAAGAAAAGAAAGGCAAGACCAAGGCCAAAGCTGCTGCGCAAGGGGAGCGCGAACCAGCGGAATCTGAAACAACAGAAGTGGCCGTCAGCCAACTGGACTTGGGCTTCCGTGACGAGATCGCCGGCCATCCCGGAGGCGAGAACATCCGCCGATGCTTCGCTTGCGGCACCTGTGCGGCCGGCTGCCCCGTAACGGACGTGGATAGCGAGTATAACTGCCGCCGCATTATCCGGCAGATACTTTTCGGGATGCGCGAAGAGGTGCTTTCCTCGCCGCTGATTTGGATGTGTCAGATCTGCTATCGCTGCTACGTGCGATGTCCGCAGAAGGTCAACTTCACGGACATCATGCGCGTGCTGCGTTACCTGGCCGTCAAGGAAAAGCGTGTCTCGCCGGAGACGTTCGAGCGAATCGGCGAGTTGGACAGGTTTTCGCAAGTCGTCCACCACGATCTGGTCAAGAGCTTCTTTGAGAAGAAGGACCTGTCGCTCGAGGAATTGGAAGGCCGTGTCGGAAAGGTCATACAAGAGGCGCTAGCGAAATAGGAATTGTCCCGTGCCAAAGCAAGAGACAAACAAAGAAGACATCAAGGGCTTTGGGGACCTCCAGCAGGACGTGATCGACAGGGGCCTGTGTGGCAGGTGCGGCGGGTGCGCCTCGTTCTGCTCGGCGGACGACATGAACGCGCTGGAGTTTGACCGTACGCACGGGCCTCGTCTTATCAACGAGGACAACTGCCTGAAGTGCGGCATCTGCTACCTGATCTGTCCGAACGTCAAGGCACTGGACAGCGAGGTGCGCAAGAAGTTCGGCTGGCAGGGGCCGATCGGCAGCTTTCAGGGCATCGTGTCTGCTCGCACCACGGAGCGCAAAGTTTCCAAAGTATGCACGGACGGCGGAGTGGTTACCTCACTTTTGCGATATGCGCTTGAACATCGCGTAATCCAGGGCGCCATTGTCTCCAGGAGGACCGGCCCGTTTACCAGAGAGCCCTTCCTGGCGACTGATCCGGACGAGCTTATCGAGGCGGCCGGCACGCATTTTGACGAGGTCCAACATCTTGGCCAATTTGGCAGGAATTACTCGACCTACTGCCCCTCGATCCAGGAGATCAAGACCATAGGCCAGCGGCGGCTCGACCGCATTGCGATGGTCGGCACGCCGTGCCAGGTCTATACCGTGCGAAAGATGCAGGTCCTGAACATACTGCCGGCCGACACGATCGTCCTGACGATAGGCCTGTTCTGCATGGAGAACTTCTCCTTCGACGCCAAGGCCAGAACGGTCCTTGAGAAGACGCTGGGCATCAAGATCAAGGACATAGCCAAGCTGAACATAAAAGATGACGTAATCATCACAACCGCAAGCGGCGAGGAGCTTCATCTGCCGTTCGAGGCGGTGGACGAGGTGGCTAGACCCGCGTGCATGGCCTGCAGCGACTTTGCGAACGATTTCGCCGACATCTCCGCCGGCGGGCTCGGCTCGCCCGACGGTTACACGACCACCGTGATTCGGACCGGTATTGGGCAGAAGCTGTACAACGGCGCCAAGCAGGCTCGAATGCTGAAGGAGCTTGTCTTCAGGAGCAAGGAGAAAGCCGCGCTCCATCGCACGGAATTGATGGCGAAGGTTACGGCTTTCGCAAGACGCAAGAAGAACCGCGCCCAGGCAACCCTCGCGGAAATCGGCGAGGCATAGGCGGCACTGAGAACTGTGTTGGATCACAAAGCAACTTTGGTTATAGGCGGCGGGATAGCCGGCATCCAGGCGGCGCTGGATTTGGCGGATATGGGTGTCGAGGTGTTTCTCGTCGAACGCAACCCAAGCATCGGCGGCAGGATGGCGCAGCTCGACAAGACCTTCCCCACCAACGATTGCGCGATGTGCATCCTGTCACCCAAGCTCGTTGAAGCCGGCGGCAACCAGAACATCCACATAATCGCCAACAGCGAGGTGCAGCAGGTCGAGGGTACGCCGGGGGACTTTCACGTCCGGGTGCTCAAACACGCTCGATACGTCGACGAGGCTCGCTGCACCGGCTGTGGGGTCTGCATGAGCAAGTGCCCGGTGCGCATCTCCGATGACTACAACAAAGGGCTCAGCAAGACCAAGTGCATCCACATACCGTTCCCTCAGGCCGTGCCCGCGGTGCCCCTTATCGACAGGGACCACTGCATCTGGTTCCAGAAGGGCAAGTGTCGCATCTGCGAAAAGTTCTGCGAAGAGAAAGTCATAGACTACGAGCAGCAGGACACCACTATCGACATTGAGGTGGGCAGCATCGTTCTGGCAGCCGGGTCGCAGGAGTTCGACGCGAAGCTCAAGGACGAGTACAGCTACGGCACCTCGCCCAACGTGCTGACCAGCATCGAGTTCGAGCGGCTGCTCAGCGCCTCGGGGCCGACGCAGGGCCACGT
>SDBS01001520.1_pt1 | contig 23534 bp, 45 predicted proteins | sample 2277091 | NCBI WGS metagenome assembly SDBS01 (sample SAMN10404972, study PRJNA504765) | marine sediment metagenome | isolation source: marine sediment core GS10_PC15, 163 cmbsf | place: Arctic Ocean: Southern Knipovich Ridge | collected 2010
AAAAACCTAAGCCGCTTATTCTTAAAACTGTCATTCTATTTCTACTGTATGGAATGTGATTCTAGTATTAGACACATATAAATGGCTAAACATGCTCCTGTGGTAGATGCTCTGGCTCCGTAGAAATGAGTGAACAATGATCCCAAAATTTCTCCTCCAGAAGCAACTGAGATTATTTCGTATGCTTTCATAAAAGCTCCTTTGGAATGACCATCACATGATCATCTTTCTTGATCTCTACATCATATCCTGCCGATGCCCAATCTACCAAAAACACATATATTTTCAGAGCCCTTCTGACAGCTTCTGCATTTGACACCATCCCTGTTTTGTCAAGAATCAAGGCCAATCGCTCCCAGGCTTTTTCTGAAAGATCGCATTGAAATCTTTTAAATCCTTTTTTCACAATCTTTCCTGTTGTGTATAAATCAGATATGGTTCTTCAATTCTAATTCTGGTTATAACGTATTCGGTAATAATATCAGAGATTGTTTGAGCATGATCCTCCAAATCTCTCAAATCTTTAATATTAGAAATGCCAGGATGATCAAAAATTAATTTGTCAAGACTGTTCCACAGCGGATTGTCTATGCTTTTTTTAACAACCAATTTACCCTCTTACCATCCATGAATATCTTTTGATTAATTATTTTCATATTGAACTCCACAATTAACTTTACATAATCATGCCGGAAGCAATGCTTGGCAAGGGCGTCAGCATGTCCGACATATGTGGCTATGTATAAATATTTTTTACAAACTCTGACATGTTCTTTGAAAAACTCAAAGAGATCATCCGGAGGCACGTGCAGAAATACGGAAAAAGAAATTATCCAATCAAAAGATTCATCATCATAAGGCAATACGTCTGTAGTACAGCGCAATGGCTTAATGCCTGTACGCCTATAGCACTCGTTTATCATCGACTGAGAAATATCGCACATAGAATAGTGTTGAGCCTCGATCACCCTATTGGATTTTAAATGTTCATAAATTCTACCATACCCCGACCCCACTTCCAATATCTGATCACTATACCAGCCCTGTAAGAGTCTCAGTCTGGCAAGGTTTCTTAGCTCTGCAGATGTATCTACAGAGACCTTATAGTCTTTGCCACGCTCTTGCCAATATTTTTCTGGATCGTAATCTGACATTATAACCTCTTGTATCCATGGGCGGCGCAAATCCACGTTGTGTCAGTTTTTTTCTCTGACATTTCTTTGCAACAACAATTCTCAATCCACTTGCCACGACTTGGACAATCCTTTGAATCTGGACAATCTTTATCTGGACAATAATTATATTTCATAAATGTATAACAATAACCCATCGTTTACCTATATCATCTCAGTTTTCTCTCGCGCTTATCAGCCTCCTGCTTGCCGATAAGCGAACAATCACAACAAACATATCCTAATACGTTTCCATAGACAATCCCTCCCGGAACCGCCTTTTTAACGCTCCTGTCTCCATCAGTTCGCAACGATCCAGACAAAACGCCGGGGATTGGCTGATCTATCAACTTTTTACAATCCAAGCAAAAATAATCTTTCGTATTTTCTGGCATTATTTACTTCCAATATCATCGTAAGGAAAATCATCTTCGAACATTTCCCTGTTGGCATCGTCAATTAGATGCTCGGTATAATCCCAATGCTCGCTATCGCAATGAGGGCAATCGTATGAATCTCTAAACGTTTTGCAACAGTTGTGGCAATATTTTTCGCTCATATTAAGCTCCAAAGAAAAAAATATAGATCGGCTCCAGGTGTCCCATTGTTGCAGCAATCCCAAACATCAACAGAACAAAACAGACGACAAGTAAAACCATGCCTGGCTCAGAAAAAAATTCTTCTATCCATTCAATAATAAACATTATACATAAATCCCTTCAACCAAGGGACAATATTTCTTCACGGCATCCCGAATTGCGCCAAGGTCTACATTTAGAAACCGATGGTCTCGATTCAAATTATTCAAATCTGATATTTCTTCTTTTAGAACAAAATCAATTCTAAGCTGCTCTGCCATGTCCATAACAACCCTTAAAGGCCATTCAACCAAACCTTCATACTTGATCATGTTTAAATCATAATGTCTCATTGTTTTAATGAAGTGATTGTAAAGCTCTGCCTGCCGAGTAAACCTTTCTTCTGTCTCAAAGGCGAAATCCTTGTATCGAGGCCACTTTTCGAAATCATGATTCAATACATGAGCCTCGTTTATATTCCTCGAGTGTTGATTCCAGCTGGCGATAGCATAGACCGGATTGCGAATTACAGCAAAACCCTTACAGCCCTGAGCCAGAATTTTATCCATCTGGAGAAGATACGGCACATTGATTTTGCTGCCAACAGCCAATGGTTTATCTTTGTCGATATCGATTATAACGCCCTTGTGCCTTACTGTCTGTGTCTGAGTATCTGTTATTTCATTACCTTTTTCAGACACCATCATTGGCATTGGAGCACCATGCTTTAACATCGATCGTAGTTCGTGAAAACGAGCAGGCAGCGAAAGAACATCGTACATCGCCGGCACTTCATTTAAGCATACGATATTTTGAACATGATTAACCAAGTTGCACAAGAGAGAAGTCCCGCCTCTTGGGATCCCCGTAATTACAAAATTGTTTGTGTCTTGAATTGGCACATTATCACCCTGAAGTAGTTGTTACATTAATATATTCATAAGAAAAATTTTGGGCTCCCTTGCTCTTAAAATTATATCTGTATTGAACTATAATATCGAGTGCAGCCAAAAAACCTTCTTTCTCATCTAAAAACCTGACTTTTGCATGCTCGTTTTCGCTTATAATATTAAACATCACGCCTTCAAGAACATTTACCGACTTGCCCTTATATTCAATGAGCTCTAAAATATTGCTTGCAGCATCGAGGGTTGCCTTTATTTCTTTAAGGTTTTTATCTGCATGCTGAAGCTTGGCTCTAATGCCATTTTTTATCGTGCGAATCACATCGATATAGAAGATTTCACCACTTTTTTCTGATAGTATTCTGGCAAATTCCGCAGCCAAAACATCATTAGCCTTCTGTTGTATCCTTGTTTGCTCGGGGATGCCCATGGCAACCCATTCGCCGGTTTGGTCGTAATGCCTTTTGCGAGATTTATCAGACAGCACATGATATGCTTCTTGGACTTTAATAAAATCTTCGTTGCTACCGCCAGTGTCTGGATGTGCCTCTCGAACCATTTCACGATATGCAGCCTTAATCTCTTTTTTTGTGGCTGATCTGTTGATGCAGAGCCTTCTGTATAGTTTATTGCACCTGCGGCCGATCTTTTTCATTTTTTTAGGAATACTCCTTAATGCCAAGGAAAAAGGTGATGAAGCTTGCCATAAATAGCGATGGTTATATAAACAAACCAAAGCATCCAAAAAGCTTTATACAATAAACTCTTTTTCATCGTTTCACCTTTCCCCCGACCACTTTCGCCACGTTCTTTGCCGATCTAATATAGCATTCCGTTACGCCAAGATGCGGTTCGTTAAATCTCATAACTGGTCGCTTGCCGATATCTGTTTCCTCTATTCGAACGATTTTCCCAAAACATCCGGTATGTGGATGATCGCCAACGATGCAAAACCTTTTGCCGATTAGTTTTTCTAAAGGATGAGCGGCTAGTTTTTTAAATTTTGCCAAGATTAGCTGCCCTCCAAATTACATAATCAACCGTGGCGATGCGATCGCCGGTTACTACCGATAGAATTTTACATAATTGTTCAGGAGTTACTTCGTAATGCTCTGCTATCCGAACCAAGTGCCGATCTGGTTTACAAACGTCCATACCAAGATTTTTGGCAAGATGATATTTTGTTATTGGGCCGATGAATGGCAAGCATTCCAAGAAATTCAATTTTAAATCATCGGGTGTTTTTTTGTATTGGGCGAAAAAATCTACCCTATCTTCCCACGCAGACTCTATGGCTTTCACTTTCCCTTCATGCTTAAAAACATCCAGCAGCGGTTTTTTGTCAATCATCGCCTGTAATATGCGGTCGTATATTTTTCGAGCAACCTGATTTTTCATTCCGGAATTACAGATCACCCATATTGTCTCAAATGCAAACGCTGCATCCGAATTGCATTCCGGAATGTCTTGATAGTAATCGACCTCATGGGCATAGCCTTTGCCGATCACGAATTCTTTTAAGTCTATGTATTTCTCAGGGGTCATTTGACCTCATAGAATAATCCGCAATGCTTGCATTTGCGATAATTTAAGCTTTGAACGCCTACGCATTCACACCCTGGAATATGCATCGACTGCCTTATAGAATATCTTTCGCCATCGGATTCGTGTTCGGTCAAGCCACATATAAAAGACTGAGCGATGCCACAGATAAAATTCCAGACCTTAACCTTCATTCAAAACACCGTTGATCAAATCTTTGTAAAGCCCGATCTGCGTTTCAACAGAATAATATTTTCTGACAAAACCATGATACTCATCGGAATAATAGTGGGGCTCCATAATCTGCATGACAAAATCTTTGCGATCCAGATATAGATATTTGTCCGGAAAGAAAACCTCGGCGCCGGGAAAGCTAAATATCACCGGCTTTAAGCCACAAGCCATTGCCTCGAGTATGCCTACGCCCTGGCTTTCAAAAATAGACCCGCTGACGATGTAATGCATATCCTTCATGAATTCTGACAGCTGATCATTAGGAATGTGACCATGCTCTATAATTTTTTCCTCGAGTTTTAATTTTTGAATGTAGTTCTGCAAATAATAAACAAGCTCCTTTTCGTGGATATCTCCCACAATGTGTAGTTTATACCTCGAGTCAAGCTTCAAGAGCTCGTTAAACATGTCCAGCACAAAGGGCAGGTTTTTGACGTAGGATATCCGGCCGAGCATTAATAGATTATATCCCTTTTCTCGATCATGAAAGGGGAATTTGTCAATATCGATCAGGTTGGGGATTACTACGCCCTTATCCATCCATGGGAAATATCCAACACCGATCTGCTTGACGTATTCTGATACGAAAACAAGGCGGTTTATCATTTCGGGATCTATAAAATTAAAATGATTAATCAGGTGATCCTTGAAAAGTTCGTAGCGATGGATCCGGAGGATAATTTTCTTTTTCCACAAGTATTTTTTTCTGGTGAATTCATGCATCAGTGTTGAGACAACAACGCCATCAAACCATTCAAACCAGATGCAGTCGGTATCACGAATTGCATTGTGGATATCCCTTATGGTTGTGCTGTTGTCTACGTCTAAAATCGTAACCTCAAAATCATCCTTGAAGCCGATAATTATATCATTGATGAAATTGAAATTGTTCGCAGCTGCTATGACCAATAGTTTTGGTTTCATTTTCTACCCCGAGTGTAATATTCTCACAATCAGATCGTTTGTGCCGAGACCACGTTCTTCGATGATCCTGTCGAAATCAACCTTTCGATAAGATTTTTCAGGATCCCACTTAGCCCAATATTGGTTGTCAGCCTGCATCCCCATGGCTTCGATCAAGCCGGCAATAGCATTTGTCACCGCAAAAGCTACGTCTCTGTTCATTATTTCTCCAACATAAAGTGCCCGAATTTCCGTTTAAACTCCTCGAGTGGCAACATTGTTACATCCTTAACATCCAAATTTATCCACGAAACCGATTCTCTACAAACAACCATCGTGCCATCCAAAATAAAACCAAATACTTCTACCATATAGGTTGGAGCATCCGGTGGATCATGCTTTCTTTCGGGCGTATATTTAAATATTGCTGGAAATTTTTTAATATTATCAATCATTTTTCACACCACATCTAGGGCATTTTGCATGCCGTTCTCTCATCTTGCAGCCATTTTTACAGATCCAGCCCTCCATCTTGGCAGGGTTGCCGTAGACCATGGCGTAGGAGAGGATGTCTCTGGTTACAACGGCGCCCGCACCAATGAATGCGTACTTTCCGATTTTGTTGCCACAGATTATCGTAGCTCCAGCCCCAATTGTTACCCCTCGCTCTACATATGTCGTTGTGTAGGCTTTTTGCTCGACAAATGCCCTCGGCATCAATACGTTTGTGAAAACTGCATTCGGCCCGACAAAAACATTATCGGCTAAAAAAACGCCGGAAAACACTGATACGCCATTTTGGATCTTGCAACGATTTCCAACTACGCCAGCAATAAAACAATTTTGACCGATCATACAGTGCTTGCCAATAGATGCTTCTTTCACAACATGCGTGAAATGCCAGATCTTTGTTCCTTTGCCTATTGGTTGACAATCAGCATCTATCCATACTGATGCATGAATCTGTACTCCCCAATTTTCTTCCAGTGCTGAATTTGGGGACATAAAATCTTGATTTTCATCGTTCATAACAACTCCTTTCCAATCCTGATAAGTTTGTTCATTCCATTTCGACCGTAGCCAAACATTTCACTGTTTCGCTGGAGTATCCAATTTAGGTAAAAGAGATCCTTCGGTTTTACCCCGCCACCCGAGATTATGTCTTCGTACATATTATTATAGCATTGCTGCATATCGACTTTTTGGAGATCTATAATATTTAAGAGATGTCCACCGGGCGGTTTATCGTCTTCGACTCTATATGAAATATATCTTCGATAAAGCAATGGTTCCCTGCGATTATCATGGGATTGAAAAAACTTGGGGAGTTCATCATCTGTCAAATTCACACTTCCTTCAAAGTTTGCCCCCAATCTTTGAGCCAAATCAAGATAGTGGATAAAAAGATTGTAAAAAAGACCTCCAGTTTTTTTGGGATCTCCTTTCCACGAATAGAAATAATTATCATCCCTTAAAAAATGTGCCGTTACAAGATCTGCACTTTTCGGAAGATTAGGCAAATACCGCAACTGGAGAACGATGTTTAGCTGATCGCTTTCGATTATTGGCTCCCATGGAAGAAAGGCCGGTTTTTCCACTATTATCTTCACTGATCCACTATGATTCAAGGCTTTCTGAATGTGCAATCTGTGCAGATATGATGGAGAGCAGATAACAATATAATCAAACAATCCATTAACATTATAATCAATGGCAGATTCGAGATCTTTATAGATTGAAGACATGGCAAAGCATCTGTTTGGGGAAAATTCTTGTGGCAGATCTGGTTTATATTTAGGGTCAATTATGTGGTCTGTATCCAACTCCCCCCCAACATGCTCGATCGCCTTCTTGTGATACTCCGCAATGGCGCCATCTCCGATCAGGCAGAATCTTAACTTACTCATCGTCAACCTCTATTTCTTTGAATTCTCCAATTTCACCTTCACAATTTTCATCAAAAACCAGATTGTGTCCCCTGTGCTTCATTAAAAACTGGAAGATGGCTACCCTGCACTTCTTTGTCGTATAGATATTACCAAAAAAATTGCTTTCCAGGTCTTTGTTGTTGTAGGATCCTTGTGCAATCCACAAATGTTCTTTGCAATCCCTGCATGCTATTGAATAGGTTTCGCTCATCGCTTAACCTCTTATTATTTAATTATCGGCTGTCCGCTTTTTTGATCAATAGGCAGTTTGTCCAGATCGCTCTTATTTGCCATCTTGATACCGGTTAATCTCTCAATGAGATCTTCCGTATAAACCCCATAATACGAGATCAACTTCGGATCTATATCGCCCATCATAGAGATGTGAATCCTTTTCAAAGGAAATTTTTCAACAAGCTCCCTGAAGTTCTTAAAGAATGTCGGTACAATATCGATAAAGCTCAGATCCATTCCTTGCGGAGTCTGGAACCCCTGCAGCTTGCCGGGGAATTTCAAAAAGATAGTATTATTGTCCGAGTCAATGACATCGCCGGCAATGACTCCTTCTCCAATAACCTTGAATATTTTTAATCCTAAGCTCATGATTTTTTTCCTCCAATCCCTTTAATAATCATCACTATATTTTCTGCTGCGTTCATTTTGCAAAGATCTGTTTCTTTAAATCTACTTTCTTTCCATTCTCCAGCTATGATTTTATCAACACAGGAAAGCAGGTCTTCATCGTCTATCATATTTACAAGATGATTGGATCCGGACATTGTGGTGTCCGGCCACTCGGTTTCGTTTCGGAGCGTTAGGCATGGAACATCCAAATAGGATGCTTCAACTTGCAGTCCTCCCGAGTCGGTCATAACAAAGCTGGCGTTGTGCACAAGCTTCATGAACTCCGAATAGCCCCATGGCTCCATTTTGAAAATGTTTTGTTTATTAATCAAGTACAAGAGCTTAAATTCTTTGAGCCTTTTTTGTGTTCGGGGGTGAATTGGAAAATATACTCGAATCTTTTCGGCAACAAGCCCTATGTAGGATAATAGTGTCGATAAAATTTCTGGATCGTCAACATTCTCTTGCCGGTGCAACGTCAAGACTGCGTAAGGATCGATTGAAACCGCACAATCATCAGGGAGGGTCATATAGTGTTTTAGCTGATCTATCATCAAATTGCCGGTAAAATATGTATGAATATCGTCTTTGTATAAAAGAGCTTCGCCTTGTAAATTAATTTGAGCGATCTTAGATGCACAAAAGAGATGTTGAGACATGTTATCTACAAGGATCCGGTTGATTTCTTCCGGCATCGATCGGTTATAGCTTCTTTCGCCGGCTTCGATGTGAGCAAGGGGAATTTTCATCTTATTGGCAACCAGTGCGGCCGCTAATGTGGAATCGACATCGCCAAGAACGATTACGAGGCTCGGACTATGAACTTTGCAATATCCTTGGAAGTTTTCCATAACAGTAGCTATTCTTTCAACATCTGTCGGAAACCTGTGTATAGACCAAATATGATTAGGTGTGCCTATTCCTAAGTCTTTGGCAATATCCGTGAACATTTCTTTGTCATGATGTTGTCCGGTGTGTATCCAGTGGCAATTGATTTTCTGCTTCTCGAACTCACGAAGCAAGGGTGCAGCCTTGATTAAATTAGGACGAGTTCCTGTAACGAGGGTAATCAGCATTGGTTTTCTCCTTTTTAAAACTATCGGGCTTTCAATATATCCCCAACCGTTACCGTGTCGGTGTTGACACCTTTGTGCAGACGAACACCCGTATCGTGCAAATAGCCACATTCCAGACATCTTATTTTGTAAAAAGCATCGATTACAGAATCGTCTGTTTCGTGTTTTTGATATAAGAACACCATGGTTCCTTTGAAGCAAGCGGGACAACAACCATGCTCGTCTTTAGATGTTTCCCATGGCAAGTCTGGATTACCTATGTCGGTTATCCCGGCATACATTCCACCGGGAATGATTCCATGCGCTTCTCTGACAAACCTCGCCGGATCGAAGGGCTTCTTTAAGTCACACAAGCCAAACAGTCCGGCGATAAGCTTTCGCAATCTTTTTAGCATTGGTTTTCCTTTGAAACTTTTAAGCGAGCCTGTACCCGGTATAGCCACACTCGGGATCGGGACAATGAATATTTTTCTGCGCCGGACACGAAGTCAGTACTATTGCCGGGTTAGAGTCCCACAACTCTTTCTTACATGCGGGACACTCTATGCCGTTTGGATGCGGTTCGTTGAGCCTTTCCGTCGCTTTATGAAGTCTCATTTGCTTTGAATTGTGTTCGTCGAGAGTTTTCATGTCTTCTTTTATATAGAAGGGGTTTTGAGAAGTCAAGTATTATTTTGCTTTAAAAGCACTTTTTTTATTGACTTTATGTTCATGGTGTGTATTTATTATATTACACAACAATAACGATGCAGGAGATATCTAATGAAATTAAATGTTTGGATGAACGGCCCTCCAAAATGGACAAACGAGGCGATGGGAAGCTCGCTCGAGATAGATCCTTCTTATATAAGCCAAATCAGAAACGGCAGGATTCCATCGGTATCTCTTGCGAAAAAAATATCTGAGTTTACCAATGGAAGTGTTTCTGTGGCTGAGCTCCTTGATATTAAAGGGGCTGAAGCTAGCCAATAAGCACCCTAATCCAACAAAAGAGGGTCTATACCACATGCCAATAGAAGAATATAAAGATGGCGCTCAGATAAGTTTTAGAGAAAACAGTCTCTCCCTGTCATTTCCTTTCGAATCCGTAAGGGGTGCGGCCGGTTATTTTTCAAAATCTTATTCCGAACAAATGGAAGTGCCCTTACAGTTTTTCTTTCTGTCATATTTAACCTGCCTTGGAAATGTGTTGTCACACAAAATACGCCTCAAAAGTGTTTTGAACACGCAACCAAGAATGTACACGGTTCTGGTAGGTGAATCCGCTTCTGACAAAAAATCCACTGCAATAATAAAAGCGATCGAACATTTTGAAACTGTGTTTAAGGGAGATTTTCACTCTGCTTTGGGTTTGGGATCAGCTGAAGGTCTCCAAAGGGTTTTTAAGGTTGCGGCTAAAAAATCTAAGGATAAGACCCGAACAAACATTCTGTTAGCTTTCGATGAGTTCAAAGCCTTTATCAGCAAATGTAAAATAAAAAACTCGGTGCTACTCGAGTGTGTTAATTCCCTGTTCGAAACCAATAAGTATGAAAACCACACACAGAGAACATCGGTTATTGTCCATGGTCAGCTATCGCTAATAGGGGCTTCGACAATTCAAACATACGAACGCATCTATACTTCAGCATTTACAGACATCGGCTTTCCAAATCGCATTTTTCTTGTTATTGGAACTGCCACCACAAGCCATCCCCTGCCCGGTGAGATTCCAGAAAAAAAATTGAGGGTAATGTCAGCAAACCTGAAGGCTATTTTAAAATTCATAGGTGATGGGCTCACGTATGATATAGAGCCCGATGCGTGGGAATATTACGATGAATGGTATGTAAATGTTCATAGAAAATCAGTTCACTCAAAGAGGCTGGACGGTTATTGTCTGAGGCTAATGATGTTGCTGGCAGCAAACTCCATAAAGCCTACCATTGATTTGGAGATAGTTAAAGATGCCGTTGCGCTATGTAATTGGCAACTGGAGATTAGAAAGGTCTACGATCCGATAGATGCAGACAACAGTATTGCAGCTATGGAAGAAAAGATTAGGCGCTGCCTTAAAACAAGGGGGCCATTAAAAGATTATGAGCTAAAACAGTTCACGCAGGCGAACAGGGTGGGTCTCTGGTTATACCACAAAGCAAAGCAAAACTTACAAATGGCTGAAGAAGTCGGATTTAGTAATAAAAATAATGTTTGGTTTATTGTGGAGGATAAATAAAATGGGAACTGCTTGTCATGGTATGCAGGCTCCTTGCGGGGAGTGTGATCATTGTAGGAGTATGGAAGAAACAAAAAAAGTTCCAATAAAAAACATTACAAAAATCGTGGAAATAAAAAAAGCCGGCATTGTCGGGGATTCGGTGCCTATAGATGTTCATGTTAAGATATCGGGCGTAATGCCAGAATTTAATGCAGTTGCTGGAATTGAGTTTGAGGATTGGGAGAAAAATGTTAAGGCGTTCTACAAAGAACAAGCCGGCTTGCTTTTTGATGCGCTGGTCGATTCTTTGCCCGGTGGAACTGTGGGTCAATTGACAGTAAGGCTTTTGGATCACTATTCGGGGCTGCTTCGTGTGCCGCTTTAAAAAAAGATCGGGCGCCGATGAGTAGTCGGCGCCCGAGGCACGAAAAAGAGACACTAAACAATGCGAAAGATGGCACTTACAGATTAATAATACAACGATCTCTATAAAAGTCAAGAGGAAAATTATGGGAGATATGAAAAATAACGATTCTTTTTGTTCGGGGTTGGTGGAATTACAGGCGTAATCATTGCGGTTTTAATTATGCTTTTAGCTATTTATGGCGCTTCAAAATTCTATCACAGGAACGATAAAAACGCCACGATACAGTCTTTAAGCTCTGAGGTTATCCATCAAGAGTTTATTATTAAAAAACTCAACAAAAAACTCGTACTTGCCGAAACCGTCTCTCGGGTTGCAAGGAATGAAGCCCAAAAGCTTTTGAGAGCCCATAAATGGGTTGGGATATTTCGGTCTGTGTTGCCGGATTGCTATGATGATGATTGGGATGGGGAGGTTAATAAAAATGAAAGTAAAGGCTCTTAGCATAAGGCAACCATGGGCTTGGGCGTTGCTCCATGGCAAGCCAGTTGAAAACCGGACATGGTTTGATAAGCATCGTGGGCTTACCCTGATCCATGCGTCTAAAACTTTTGACACTCAGGGTTATTATTGGATCCTCGAGAGCTATGGCGAATTGGGCTTGGATGAGCCATTGCCGGCGATAAAAGATTTTAAACTTGGCGGCATTATCGGTGCTGCGGATCTTGTAAGGTGTTGCCGACAACACTTAAGCCCATGGTTTTTTGGGCCATGGGGCTTTGTTTTCGAAGGTGCCTATGAATTACCGTTCATGGCATGCCGGGGGCAACTTGGATTTTTCGAGGTTGAATATGAGGGTGTTTAGCTTTAGCGAAGTATATGGGCCTTTTAAATGTGAAGCAACAACCTTTCTGTGCGGCCCGACCCGGCCCCCAAAATATTGCGAAGCTCAGGCATGGGATGTTCTTTTGACCGATGCTGAAAACTTAACCCTGCCGGAACAATCGGGAGCCGCCGCCGCAAAATTCATACTCGAGACCGGCTTGGGGAAAATGCTTTGCGAAGATTGTCTGGAAACAGAAAAGGCGAAGTTAAAATGTACGCAATAACCAGCAGAGATTTTAAATTATGATATCATGCGCCAACTCGGACTTACGATGTTCCCAAAATCTATAACGAGGATCACTTTAAGAAGTGGGTGCTTAATCAGGATTCGGATGTGTATGGCTTTGTTTTGGTCAGATATAAGAACGTGAAATCCGGAATCTCCATAAAAATTAAACTGAAATGGCGTGATTGGTATTGGAAACCACGCATAAGCTGGCGTTTTGGCAAACACTTCCACTGGCTATGTTTCATGTCGTGGATCGAGTTTGATTATACCGATGTGCCGGACAAAATTGTGAGGGATCATTTAAGGGAACAAAAAGTATGGGAGATAGAAAAACGATGGACAGATTTACAAAAATGCGATGCTTTGCTGACAGAGAAATATAAAAATGAATGAAATAGCCATAAGAAAAACTGAAAATCTCGGGAGAATTCCGGATGCCATCGATCTTGTTCGGGTCGGACAATGGTATTGGTGTGAAAGGATAAAGAAGTGGGAGGGCTTAGACGAAACGATTGAGCGTGATCTTTACTGTGTCTACAAGGTAGGCAGCAACTTTGTGGGCTTCACAAAGAATATGCACAGCGGAACAACCGGCTTTCGCCTGCTTTTTGATGAGTTCGAAGAAAAATGCACTCGAGAAAAGAACTGGAAGGCACATTTAGACAATAAAATGAAACAAATTCAGTCTCAAATCAGGGAAAATATCAATTTGCTCATGCGAGAGGGTGAAAAACTCAGCCTTATAGCCCAAAAGGTGGAAGCCGACAGACAAAACCATAAGGGCTCTTTGTTGCCGGCAATAGCCACGATCAATCCGGAAAAACACAAAAAAGCCCTTGTTGAGTTCCGGGATGAGAGAATGCCGGCTATTCAAGAAGAAATTGCGGAGTTGAGCAAGGACTTTGCCACGACATCTAAAGACTTAGCACTACCGGATATTGTGCGGCTTCAAGAAATAAAAAAATCACTAGAGGTAATAGAGGATCGCATTTTCACAATTGAATTATATTGTGGGCTTCAAGAAACGGTGCATCAAATAGCCACCGGAGATCCGGCGTCAGCCGAAACTCCCATTTGCATAAGACAGCAGCTGCTCTTTATGGACGAAGAAACTCTGTTTGACTATAATGATGGTGGCATGGACTTCAAAAAGCTGGAAGATTTTGACAAATGGATTGTGGATCCCAAAAACCTAAACCGGTTACTACCGGAACAAAAAGGTATTGTGGCTTTTAGGGTGCGTAGACACAAAAAGGACTATGGAACACCGTCTGATTTAATAGGGGCTTGGATCCAGTTTCAAAAAGCTGCTTATAACATGGAAACCTATTTGCTCATCAGGAACGGTGAAAATGTGTATCGCATCGCATCTGCCATCCAGTTCAGCCCGAGATTGGTGCCGTTCAGGGATGAGATCGGAGAAAAACAATTCAAAAAGGTTGATCGGTGGGACAAAGATGCCGAGCCCGAGATTATTACACCGGACGACGTTAGATACGATGAGCATGTAAATAAAGTTGACACTCTTATTAAAAAATATAATCGGATTTTTATATTCATTCAGGGGTTGCTCGACAGATCCACGGTTTTTCATCCACACTCAAGGATAAAGCTCAATCGGCCGGAACATATGGACTTGTGGATAAAGTGTGTTCGGGACGAAGAAGTGGGTTTGCCCAATAAAATCGTGACATGGGAAGAATACCGAGACCAGATCAACAAAACGATTCGCCGTGGAAATCTGGTTTATAGCAGCTGGTTTCCCGATGATTATGGAAGCTATAGCAGTCGGCATAATTATACAAACTACACCAGTCAGGAGCAAGCGGTTGTCGATCGACCAAGGGTTTGTAAAGTTACCGGCATTCGCAGAGACCGTTCCGAGGTTCGTATTTCTTGGACAGCGGAATATTATCGCTACGGCTATTATGATTATAATAGCTATCACCGCAGATGGGTAGACGGGGGAGACACAACCAGAACTCGTCACCTGTGGATTCCAATGAAAGAAGTTTTTAATATAAACGGTTATAATTTAGGTGACTACAAAATGTTTCTGTGCGATCGGTCGCTGCGGGGAAGCTATCTCGAGTGGGCGCCGCAATTATTAACATCTGAAGATCTGGCGAGGAAAAAATAATGGCTAAGATCACGGACTATATGTTCGACATCAACCAAGAAAGGGTAAAGGTCGGCATATATTATACCCGCAGCAAAGGCTTTTATGCAAAAAATGTTCCGGGAGATGTCCTTGCCCTTCAGGAATATCACCCGTTTTTCGACAAAGAAGACGATTTGCGCCTATTTTTAGTAAAAGCCATCGCTCACTATCACGAAATAATTAAAAAAAGCCGCAAGGTAATCGCATATAAAATCAGCATGACCACCGAGCTATGCATGAACAAGGAGAGCGAGGGTCATTATTGCGGATACAAGCCATGGATCCCCAAAAACTACTCACACCTAAATAAAATAGATGGGATTAATAGTGGCTACGGATTTATAATTCGCTGGAAACTCTTGATGGAAATGAGCGCTGAAGACATAAAATATTATAGGATTCACGATGATGGCTCTGTTGGGAATAAAACATATACAGGGCCGCAGTATCAGATCATTGAGTGGACGCCCGAGCGTGAAGCCGCTTTTAAAGAGATAGATGCTTCACTCGAGGGGATGGTTAAAAAAATTACCGCCGTTCTGTGCGATAAGGAAAAGGTTAAGTATCTGCTCGACAACCAGATAAAGCTTTTGGGAGGCTATGGAAATGATAGAATTGCCTAATGCAGAAGATATAAGATATTGGAAAACCGGCAAGTCTTCTCCGGACACATGGATCGAAAAAACCATCAAGCTAATAGAGGATCTTGGCGGTAATGTTATCTCGCATGCATACGGAAAAGACCCTGCTTCCGGAAAAAGGGCTTATATGTTTTTTTTCGAGATAGAGGGTTTCCAGTTTAAGGTTGTGCAAAGGGTGCTTGATTCTAAATATCAAGGAAGCGAACTTGCGGAAAAACGGCAAGCAACCACCCTTATGCACCATGAAATAAAGGCAAAATGCCTTTCTATGATGATCAAGGGTGCCCGAACCGCTTTTTTTGAATATTTATTGCTACCGGATGGCAGAACCGCTTCCGAAGCTTCTTTCCCTGAGTTAATGCAAGATGTGCCTCAAATAATAATGGAGATAGGAAAACAGGCAGAAATGGTAGAGATCGAGTATCACGATGGAGACTAAGTACCCATTACCAGACATTAAATACCTGCCCGGAGCTCGGGTTTGTTTTATAAAAGGCGAAATGATTGTTATGGCTCGAGTGACCTGCACGTTTTTCGATACCAGAGCCCGAACATTCAGGTTCAAGCTGGACAAATTCGCCAAGGAGTTCACAGAAGACGAATTATATTTTAACTTTCACGATGCTCAGCAGTTTATGGACGGTAAAAGCGATGATGGATAAGGGCGCAATATTCTCTGCCTGCAGGCAATATAGATACTCTTTGCATCGCATATGGAAAAAATCCAAGCCATACGCCCTTTTCGTGTGCTTGAATCCATCCACGGCAGATGCCAACCACGACGATCCTACTGTCAGGCGCTGTATCCGGTATGCAGCTTCTGGGGTTACGGCGGAATGTATATGGCAAATATTTTTGCGTTTCGGGCAACCGACCCAAAAGACATGAAAAAAGCTTTTTGTCCAGTAGGTCACTACAATGATAATAATTTGTATTGGTTAAGCCAAGGTGCCGGTATTACGGTTTGCGGATGGGGAAACCACGGATCATATCTTGGTCGTGACCGAGAAGCCTTGTTACTCCTAAAAAATCCACACTGCTTAGGCACAACAAAATCTGGAAAACCGAGACATCCGCTTTATTTAAAGAAGGATCTTAAACCAAGGGGGTACGTATATGTCGGATGATAAGAGCTATCAAGCCAATTCTGGTCATGCTCTCACTATCAAAGGGATGGAGCCGCCAAAGAATTTAACATTCACTGGCGATGATGGTCGTAAAGCCACGCTAGCTCTCGACGGAGAGAGCATAACATATTCCGGAGATCTTCCGGTAGAAGAATCGGCAAAGAAATTTTTCGAGGTTTTTCATCATATGCTAAAGGTCGAGGCAAATAAGGATCTCAGAAAATTATTATGGCTCAGGCATGGTTGTAATATAACATCTTTATACGGCGATGATAGCGAAATGCAATGCAATAAATGTCTAATAGATTTCAAGAGAGACACACCCGAGTCTATTAAGAAGCGGTTTACTCAACTTGGACTCGACAAAGCGAAAAAGGAGATAGAAAATGGCGGAAAGAGTCTTAAATAATTGTCAGGAATGCGGGTCGGAACCTGTCAAAGAAGAATACAAACGTTTTGGCGAAGGTGTTTTTATCGAATGCTCAAACGAAGAATGCAGCGAGATCGTGTTCGGCAGGGATGAAAAAGAGGCAATCGAAACTTGGAATAAACTAACCGCTGTTTATGGGGGTGCCGGTTTTGTCTGTGATAGTATAGCTCGGTGTGCCGGTTGGAAAAAGAGCATGGCTCAAATTAATCTTTTTCAAGAATTCTTGGCGTCTATAAATCAACGGGCTGAATACACCGGAAACAAATTCAAATTTTGCCCATGGTGCGGAAAAACCATAACCGAAGAAATGTGGGAAAATCGAAATCAATAATCCAGTAGATTTTCACGATGAACTAGAAAGGCTGCTCAGGGGTCTTGCATACGAACCGTTTTCGATGCCGGCGCCGGATCACCGGCAATCCCCGGATCCGGAGAAAAAAACCAAGCCGGCCGGCAAGTTCCTGCCGTATATTTTAAATCGCCGGGCGATGTTTCCTAAGTCCGGATTTGTTAAAATGGCTAAAAGGTGGAGGTAAAAAAGAATGAAAAACTCATTAAAAAAACACGGCGTTGTCAGATCAGGTCATTTTGAGCTAACTTCCGGCCGGCATTCGGCAGAATATATCAACAAGGATTCCATTTTTTGTAACCCGGGCTTGTTTGTAAAAACCTATTATACCATCGCTCGGGGTATTAGACCTCATTTTAAGGAGGTTAATATCATTACAGGGCCAGCTATTGCCGGAGCCCTATTAGCCATGCCTGTCTGTTTGCTTTTCCCTGATTTAAAGTTCGTATATCCTGAAAAAACTTTTATAGAAGAAACTCCTGCTATGATATTTCGGCGTGGATACGACAAAATAATAATGGCTTTCCCCTTCGTCTGGATTGTTGAGGACATAATCACAACCGGTTCGAGTGTGGATAAAACTATAAAGGCGGTCGAAGGCTGCGGCGGTACGGTAGTTGGCGTTAGTTGTATTTGGAACAGGGGTCACTACGAGCCCCCGGTCGGTTATTTTTTCCCACTAATAAGCGAAAGGGTTGCATCCTATATTCCGGAGCAATGCCCGATGTGCAAAGACGGAATCCCACTGGAGGATTCGAAAGGATAAAGTAGAAATGGATTATAAATACATAATTATATTTGAAGATGGGCAAATATATAAAACAAACGAAATGTCAGAAGATGATATAATGGGGTGTGATAGCGGTATTCTTGACATTGTAAGAATTGAAGATCAAAAATCATATTTTAATCGTGATTGGCATGACTTGGAAGTGTGGGCGGGATAATGACTAAATTAATAATATACCCGGACGAGATATTATCACGCATCTCAACGGAATTTAACTCGATGCAGCTGACAGCCGGAAAAGTAATAGCCAAAGAGATGATCCGGATAATGCGAATACATAATGGGCTCGGCTTGTCTGCGCCACAGATCGGGATCAGCAAGCGCATCATCGTCTGGAAAGATCGGGACGATAATGAATATACCGGCATTAATCCTGAAATAAAGTCCTCGCTCGGAAAGTTTAAATCCAAAGAGGGTTGCCTCAGCGTCCCGAACATCGAGAGGATCATCAAGCGCAAGAGGGTTATCGTGGTCACGGCTATCAACATCGATGGCAGTCCTGTGATGTGGCACCTAAGAAACAAGGAAGCCGCAATCGTTCAGCACGAAATAGATCATTTGGACGGAATAACGATTTTAAGTAAAAGGAAAAAACAAAATGCCTCGAATAGAAAAAGATTTTAAAGAATTGGATTTTGGAAAAGTTGATTTTGAAAACGGCCGGTGGTCTTGGGGCTGCGGTGGGCATCCTCTTAATAGTGACGAGTGGAGTATATCTTATCTCGAAGATAGTCTGACAGAACAACGCTATAAAATGCCGCCCTGTATAAACCAGATGCTTTCTCATAGATATAAAGCCGGCGAGAAAGACACAAAGCGGAACATTTGTAATGCGCTCGGGTTGTAGGAGGAAAAATAACATGACGGAGCCAAAACGATATACGATAGAAACAGCCCCGGCTGGTGGAAGTATCTTTTCGGTAAAAACAAAAGGTGTGCCGGACGAAGACGGTCAATGGATATTCGATCCGGATTATAAAATAGACCTAGAGGGTTGGATTAAATTTAAAGACCGGGCGCCGGAGGAAGAAGGCTGGTATCTGGTTTATTATAAGGGTGCATATAATTATCAAACCGCTGTTTGGAATAAGAATGTTGATGATAAGTTCGAGTGGATCAAGGATGGATCGTTTCGTAAAGATCCAATAAACAATCCGGATTACTGGATGCGGGTGGAAATACCAAAATGAAGGTCAATAGAATATATCATCAACCGTCCGCACATCCATGCCGGATCCCAAGGTGTGATAACAAGAATATAAATGGGCGCTGCCGGCTGGAATATAGAGAGGAAGATGAAAGCGGAAATTGTATTTTATATATACCTATGGACGTATTCTGTAAAAACTGTCTTCATGTCTATGATAACACATCAAAAAAATTAGAGAAGGTTGGCAAGCCGGCTAATTACGATGGATGCCACCTTGCGGTAATTCCACCGTTTCCGGTCGGATCAATAGATTTGACAAAAATCGGCTGTTATTTACACAGGGAAAACGTGCTGGCACCTTATAGTGAAGATACCAACAGCCCGATAAATAACTGTAAATGTGGATGTGCTGTTGAGGTCGAACCGGTACACGCCGGCTTCAAGCTCCCATACTATGAAATAGTCTGTAGTAAGTGCGGCGCTGAGGTATGGGCTTATTGTGAACAGACCGTTATTGAAAGGTGGAATGAAAAATGAAAAGATGCCCTTTGTGTGGAAGGCTAAGAATTTTTTTTAGCAAATGCCATCTCGCCAACACATACGAGTTTATATGCAGGCGGTGTCACAGGATTGTTAAAAAGAGGTTTAAGATAAAATGAATGAGCTTAAAACAATAACCCGTATTAAAATAAAGTTTTCAGCGGCGATGGATACTATATTGGTAATTCTAAAACATTTTCCAGATCTCGGTGCCGCCGAGAAGGAAGCCGAGGAATATAATAAAAAGGAAAAACGGAAATACAGGATATTGATATAAGTGTGCATGCAAGCTCTTTTTGCAGGATAGAATATCATCCGCCGAACGATTTATATAAGAAGCCGTATATTTCAATAGTCGGAACAGACCATGCTGGCTGAGAATAGAATAGAGCTCATCGTTCAGCTATTCCGTCTGTACGCAAGGAGAAACTACCCACCGGATATCCTATCGGTAGAATATCCTGAAAATAAGCCGGTTATTCAATTCCAGTGGTTCTCGGGAAAAACAAGGGTGTTTGGATTCACACAGAAGGCTTTCGATGCTGTTTGGGATGAATTTAATATATATTGGGCGGAGTGGAGGAAAATAAATGGAATCAAAAATATGGGTAAGATGTAAAAAAGAAAAAGATAGCTGGACAGGTAAATTTCTAAAAGGTAAGTTCTATCGAGTGGTTCGTATTTATAGAACAGATTGGTATATTAAAGACGAGACCGGAGAACAGGTCGGTATTTGTTTCCCCGGGTTAAAGCCGTTTGATGAACAGTTTAGGGTGGTATGAAGGGTGAAATAAAATGAGTTGTTTTTTATACAGAAGGGAGGGGTTATGAAAGAAGCTCGAAAAATATTAGATAAACTTCAGTCTATGAAACTGTCTTTTAAAGAGCCTAATATATTTCAAATACAAACATGGTCTGAAAATATGAAAAAAGAGTTTAATTTGTGGTTTGATAATAAGGGGCCGAAACCAGAATTTTTTAGAGCGTATGAAAGAAAATAAAACAAATGAGTTTACGATCCAGAACGCACTATACGCTTACCTTACCAAGAAAGCCCACCAATATATAATCCCGAACATATATATCGGGCATTTAGAATCAGATATGATCTCGGTCACAAAAGCAGGGTTTATCCACGAATATGAGATTAAACTAAACCTGCAGGACTTTAAGGCTGATTTTAAAAAATCCAAGCATGCTCACATGAGAAACAGGCATCGCCAGTTTAGAAACTATTTCTGGTTTGTGGCGCCGGCAGGTCTAATCGACACAAACGATGTGCCGGAATACGCCGGCCACATCGAAATATATGATCGCAGAGAGGTATTTAGTGGTGGAAGTTTGGGAAATATAGTATGCGCTGAGCCCAAGCGACCGAAAAGATTACACAACCGTAAAATAAGTCTCCGCCAAAAAGCCGAAATAGCCGGAAAATTAGAGGTAAGATACTGGAGGATGAGGAAAAAAATACAAAATGAACGTCAAAAAAGAATGTTCTAAATCGTATTTCGAAACAGAGAATGGAAAAATAATCCACGGAGATGCGTTGGAAATTTTAAAGCGGTCGCCCTCTGAATCTGTGCAGATGTGCGTAACCTCTCCGCCGTATTGGGGTTTAAGATCGTATGGCCATTATGAAATGCAGCAAATATGGGGAACCATAGAAGACTTTGCACCACCGAAAAAACATAAAAACAGGTGGAAAATTAGACTTTTATGGAGGGCGGCTGAACGTGGCGGGGTTATGAGCCCAAACAAAAAAACATGGATAGGTGCCCTGGGTTTAGAACCGACCCCGGAGCTATTCATTCAGCACATGGTTCAGATATTTAGAGAGCTTCGCCGGGTGCTTAGAAACGACGGTACGTTTTGGTTGAATATGGGGGATAGCTATGTAAGTTCTCCCGCTGGAAATTTTGGGTCTGGAACAAAGCCGGGTGATGGCGGGGCATTTAGGGCACAAAAGCCTGTTATGGATTATGGGGAAAATTTAAAGACAAAAGACCTCTATGGAATCCCCTGGATGCTTGCCTTCGCCCTTCGTGTCGATGGGTGGTATCTACGGTCTGATATAATTTGGCACAAGCCGAACCCGATGCCGGAATCAGTGACCGACAGGCCGACCAAGGCGCATGAATATATTTTCCTGTTTACTAAATCGGCTAAATATTATTATGACGATGAAGCTATTAAAGAGGAGTCCACACAGAGAGACGAAAGGGTTCGTGATCGGACTGATAGTAAATGTAATAAAACGCCCGGACAAAACCCGCAAGGATATTTATTAAGAAACGATTATCCTACTCGCAACAAGCGCACCATTTGGACAATAGCCACACAGCCCATGCCACAGGCTCATTTCGCCACGTTTCCAGAGAAGTTAATAAGAACCCCTGCATCCTTGCGGGAACGTCAGCGAGGGGATGTTGTGTTGAGTGTGGTGCGCCGTGGTGTAGAGTGGTGCAAAAAGGTGGTGGTGCAACCGGAAAGTCGTGGCACGATCATAAAGACGATTTAGAGCAGGGACAAAGAGCGACAGACCCCGCCTTAAAAGGTGGACACGGCTATTATTCCAAAACAATCGGCTGGCAACCAACGTGCAAATGCAATGCCGGAACAGAGCCATGTGTCGTTTTAGATCCATTCGGCGGCGCAATGACAACGGCAGTCGTAGCTTATAAACACGGTAGGAAATTTATAATGATCGATCTGTCGAAAACCTATATTGACGAAATTGGAATACCGAGAATCGAAAAAGAATCCCAACAAAAAGGTTGGAACAGATTTAAATAAAATCCACAATCTCAATATACTGTAGTAAAATGCCACATAACCCGAACAACAACCCTTGTCACTGGCGTAAGCCACTATTATCACAACCTTTATCACACAATAAGGATTATAGTCAAACTTGTAGTCAAGCAGTTTCGTAACACAACTCACCAATATCACTACGTATACACAATTTATAGTCATACCCTATATATAAAGTACATAATATTTATAATATAACTATATTATATATAAATATATTATTATATAGTTACAGGTAATATATATAATATACTATTGTTTATTATATAAGGGAAATGACTACAAAATCCGGATAATCAATAATTACAACACTTAAGCATACAAAAACACCTGACTATAAAAGTGACTATAAAACCTCTCGTTTCAACTAAAATATAAGAAACCAAGACCGTTGTTGCCATAAGAACAAGACCTTATGTTCAAATTTTTATTTAACTGCATAAAAATCGAACGAAAGATAATTTATTTTTTTTCTATATTCAAAAACAAATATAACACCATTCTGAAAATAAAATATAAATCATTCTCTATAAAAAGAATAAAAAGATCATATCCGAATCTAATAATATACCCCGAGATTCATATCTGATCTTTCGGCTGGAATATTTTTTGGAATATTTTTAACACAAAAAGTAAAACAGGAGCCCCAATCAAGCCAAAGAAAAAAAACAAACCGTATGTCAATGTAAACTAATAGGTTATAATTAGACCTGATGTAAACTAAAACGACATAAATATAAAAAACCGTAAACAAGCACAGTCTCAAATTTGAAATATATAAAATATTAGAAAGGGGGGTACATAGCACAATCTGTGCCATATGTTGATTCACAAAGGGGTATATTGATTTTATTTTAATCTTTTTTAGGTACTGATAATGAACACTTGTCAGTAC
>SDBS01001521.1_pt1 | contig 23528 bp, 21 predicted proteins | sample 2277091 | NCBI WGS metagenome assembly SDBS01 (sample SAMN10404972, study PRJNA504765) | marine sediment metagenome | isolation source: marine sediment core GS10_PC15, 163 cmbsf | place: Arctic Ocean: Southern Knipovich Ridge | collected 2010
CGTGGCCAACCACCTAAAGAAAAAGTTTTCAGAGAACAAGATCTCGGTTGTCGTCAATTACGACACGAGATTCCTGTCCGAACGGTTTGCCTCTGAGGCGGCCAAAGTCCTCTCCCATAATAAGATTCATGTTTTCTTAGCAGATAGGGATTCTCCATCTCAGGCCCAGGCAAACCAAATTATCAAAAGACATGCCCAGGGAGGCATTAACTTTACGGCCTCATTTAATCCCCCTGAGTACAATGGACTCAAGTACAACACGGAAAAAGGAGCCCCTGCCCTGCCTGAAGAAACCGATATGATAGAAGACGAAATCAAACTGCTGAACAAAGATTCATTGGTTTGTCCCTACTATCCCAGGACTGAGTATGTAGAAAAAATTAATTTTCAGAGCGACTATCTTTCTCTCCTTCAGGAGAGAATAGACTTCGATCTCATCAGAAAGTCGAAAATCCGGGTGGCCGCGGATTCTCTCTATGGAACCAGTCGAGAGTATCTGGATGAAATCCTCGAGGAGAACCACATTCCGGTCGAAGAGATCCACGGATATGTGGATCCTTATTTTGGCGGGATTGCCCCCTCTTCGACAGAGGAAAACCTGACGGAGCTCAAGGATCTTGTGAGGAAGAAAAAATGTCACATCGGGATCGCAACGGACTGTGATGGAGACCGCTTCGGCGTTGTGGATGAACGAGGGCATTTTGTTGATCCGAATATAATTCTCTCGTTGATTTTGGATTATCTTGTCACACAAAAAAAATGGCGTGGTGGAGTGGCCCGTTCGGTGGCTACAACTCATCTGCTCGACCGGATTGCCCGGCGTTTTGAACTCCCTTTATATAAAACTCCCGTAGGTTTTAAGTTCATCGCAGAACTTTTCCTTGAAGACAAAATCATCTTTGGCGGAGAAGAGAGTGCCTGTTTAGCCATCAAGGATCATCTCCCGGAAAAAGATGGCATTATTGCCGGGCTGCTCCTCGTTGAGATATTGGCTGCGATGGGCAAATCCCTTTCTGAACTGATTGAAGATTTATTCAAACAATATGGACGGAGAGTCGGTCGACAAGTCAGTCTTGTTCTGACGTCTGAAAATGAGAGGAAATTGAAAAATCTTACAAAAAGTTCCATGAAAAATCTCGGGGATAGAAAAATCGTCAACACGGAGACGATCGACGGAATCAAGCTGGATTTTTCGGATGATGACTGGATTCTATTCCGTTTTTCCGGAACGGAGCCTCTCATCCGGTGTTATGTGGAAGCAGGGAATAAGAAGGAAATGAATAAACTTATGAAGCTGGGTTTGGAGAAAGTGTGCTGATGGGAAACGGCAGCCAATCGACGAGGTCCTTCCGGAACAAGCTCTTAACGACCGTGCTTGTTTTTCTCTTTTTGGTTCTGATTATAGCCTCATTTTTTGGGAAGAAGGGTCTGATTGAGGTTTATAATGCACAAAAACAGAAAGATTCTCTGTTCGAGGAGATCGAGCAGCTGAAGAAAATAAAGAGTGGATTAGAAAGAGAAATAAAGGAATTGGAGTCTAATCCTAAGGCTTACGAGGCAAAGGCCAGGGATCAGCTGGGCCTTGTCTATCCGGATGAATTGCTCATCATCAAAGCCGAGAAATCAGATTCAAAGGATAAATCTCAAACCTCGAAGAAAAAATAAAAGATATTTTCTTTCTCCACTCCTGAAGTACAATGAATCCTCTTATAAGTGATCTCAATATTGAACAAAAGAATGCTGTCACGTACACGGATGGCCCTCTTCTTATTATTGCAGGAGCAGGAACGGGAAAAACAAAAGTTATCACACACAGGATCGCCAATCTTATCGCGACCAAGCGGGCTAAGCCCGAACAAATCCTGGCTGTAACCTTTACCGAAAAAGCTGCCAGTGAAATGGAAGAGAGGGTTGATGTCTTGATTCCGTACAGCTACTCTTTTGTTGAAATCAGTACATTCAATTCATTTGGTGAAAAAGTCCTGCGTAATTACGGTCACGAACTTGGGTATACTGTGGATATCAAGCTTTTAGATGATGTCGAACAGGCTATCTTTTTTCGTGAGCATCTCTTCCAGTTTCCTTTGGATTATTATCGACCGCTGAGTTCGCCGGCACGTTTTATCCAAGAGCTGTTGGGGACAATAAAAAAGCTGAAACAAGAAGATATCTCTCCAGAGTCATATCTGTTATATGCCAAGAATCTTCTTCGGAAAGCGAAGGACGAAGTCAAAGAGGAAGAGGCGTCCAAACATCTTGAAATGGCCCAGGTCTATGCCAAATACCAGGATCTATTAAAACAGGAAGGGAAAATAGATTTTGAAGATCAGGTTTTGATTGTGGTTGAACTGTTTAAAAAGCGGCCCTCCATCCTTCATGAATTTCAGGAAAAATACAAATACATTCTTGTCGATGAGTTTCAGGATACCAATTATATTCAGTTTGAACTGCTCAAACAAATGGCAGATAAACATAAAAATATCACGGTTGTTGGAGATGATGATCAGAGTATTTTTCGCTTCAGAGGTGCGTCACTGAGCAACATCCTGAATTTCCGGAACATCTATCCCGGTTATAAAAAAATCGTTCTTAACAAAAATTATCGTTCCATCCAACCCATCCTGGATTCAGCTTATCAGCTTATTAAACATAACAATCCCGACCGGCTTGAGGAACAGGAGGACATCAATAAAAAGCTCGAATCCCAGATCGAAAGCGATGGAAAAAGTATCTACATGTTTCAGTTTGATACGCTTTCTCATGAGGCAGATCGAGTCGCAGAGATTATCCTGGAAAAAACCGGAGAAGGTTTTAAGTACAAAGATATTGCCATCCTTGTCCGGAGGAATACCGATGCAGACCCCTTTTTGCAATCTCTGAATATGAAGGGGATTCCATTCCGGTTTTCCGGCAGCCGGGGCCTATACACCCAGGATGAAATTAAAATTCTCGTGTCTTTTATCAAGGCTCTTACAGATTTTGAAGACAGTAAGAGTTTGTTCTACCTTTCACTTTCTGAAGTCTATAAAGTGGATGCTTATGACCTCAGTGCGATTTCCAATTTTGCTTACAAAAAACATATCCCACTCCATAAAGTCTTCCGGATGATCCATGAAGGCAAAAGTCCTGTTGAAATATCTCGAGACTCCGGAGAAAGGGTGATTAAGGTTTTTCAGGATTTATTGAATTTTGTTCACCTGGCTAGTTCGAAAAATGCCGGACAGGTTTTGTATTCATTCCTGGAGAAATCGGGCTATTTGAAATCCCTTGTCAAAAAAGGAGGACTGCCGGAGGAGATAAAAACTAAAAATATACGAATTTTTTTCGATAAAGTGAAAAATTTTTCCGATTTGAGTGATGACGATTCTCTGTATTCTTTTTCTCGGCATCTTGATCTCCTTCAACAGGTTGGAGATAATCCGGCGTCTGCTGAAGCCGACCTTGATGAAGACGCAGTCAATGTTCTGACCGTACATAAAGCTAAGGGATTGGAGTTTCCTGTCGTTTTTATGGTGAGTTTGATCGCCGACCGTTTTCCTGGAAGGGGGCGGAGAGAAAAAATTCCAGTTCCAGATGATCTGCTTCACGAAAATTTGCCCTCAGCAGGGAATCCTATCCAGGAAGAGAGGCGACTGTTTTATGTGGGGATGACTCGAGCAAAAAAACTGCTGTATTTGAGCTGGGCAAGAGATTACGGACTCAAGAGATTAAAATATGTCAGCCCCTTTGTGCTGGAGGCCCTAGATTTGGTTAAAGTGCCCGAAGAAACACTCCGTTCTTCGGCATTAGAAGAGATCAAGAGATACTCTCTTCAAGATTCCCTGCCGGTTAAACCCCTGCGAGTCAAGGAAGACGGGGTGATTTCTTTGAGTTTTTTCAGGCTGGATGACTATCTCACATGTCCGCTCAGATACAAATTCAGACATCTCATGCGGATTCCTGTTCTGCCCCATCACAATCTTGTTTTTGGACGAACACTCCATGCCGTCATCAATTATTATTTGTTGAATAAAATTGCCGGAAACCATATTTCTGAAGATAGCCTCTTCGAAGAGTATGAGAAAAGATGGATAAACGAAGGCTTCCTCAGTCGTGAACATGAAGACTTAAGGAAAAAAGAAGGAAAAAAGGCCCTTCGTTTTTTCTACCGCAGGGAGGAATCTCAGAACTGTGTTCCTTCACTTATGGAGAAGGATTTTCGCTGGTTTTTAGAGGACATTAAATTCAGTGGAAGATGGGACAGAATTGATTTCTTTGAGAATGGGGCCGTTATTACAGACTTCAAGGCCTCTCAGGTGAAGGATCAGAAAGAGGCCGACAAGAAAACAAAAGACAGTCTACAGATGGCTCTCTATGCACTGTCGTTTTCTAAGGTTCGGGAAGAACGGCTCTTTGAAGTCCGTCTTCATTTTCTGGAATCGGATATAATTGGGCATGCCAAAAAAACCGAAACTGAATTGAAGCGAGCCATGGATAAAATTGAAGAGGTTAAAGAGGGGATCAGAAGCCAGGATTTCAGGGCGAAATCCGATTGGCACAACTGCAATTATTGTGACTTCAAGACAATCTGCCCCGATTCCTATGCCTATTAATCCCCTTACCCTAGAACCCTTGACCCCTAGAATCCTTGTTCTTCTGCTATTTGGGGGCTTCCCAGAACGGCATCAGGGCTAAGGTTCTTTCATTCTGAAGAAGCTGAAATGCCTGCATCATCTGTTTAAATTTGGATTCCAGGTCGGATTGGGACCGGATCAATCTTCTCTGGAACATACTGTTGAAGAAGGACTGCTTTTTTGGCCACACGTCAAGTCTCACATCTTCTTCTGGGGGTACGTTTATCAATTTCTTGACAAGCTCGATGGCTTTAGACAACCCTCCAATTTCATCGATCAAGCCCAATTCTTTTGCTTGTTGTCCGGTCCAAACTCGGCCACGTCCGATCTTGTCCACGTCTTCTTTATTGAGATTTCTTCCTTCAGAGACTTTGGTGATAAATTTGTCGTAGATCCATAGGATCTCTGTCTTCAGGAGAGATCGTTCCTCCTCAGTAAGACTGCGAAAAGGTGTGAACATGTCCGCTCTTTTGCCAAAAGCAATTCTTTCTGCAGTGATGCCCAATTTGTCAAAAAGTTCGGCCATGTTGAATTTTCCGGATACGACACCAATCGATCCTGTGAGTGTCTGAGGTTGGGCCACAATTTTGTTGGCATTCATCGCGATCCAGTAGCCCCCTGAACCTGCGACATCGGACATGGAGATCACCACAGGTTTTTTCTTTTTTGTGAGCTCAATTTCCCTCCAGATGACATCGGATCCCAGGGCAGAGCCGCCGGGACTATCGATACGAAAAATGAGGGCAGAGACAGTGACGTCATTTCGAGCTCTTTTGATAAGCCGGGCCATGGATTTGCTGCCGATCGTTTGATTGAGTCCTTCTCCCGAGTGAATGGGGCCGATTCCATAGAGGAGTGCAATTTTTTTCCCCTTATTTAAACCCAGTGAAGAGGGGGATATTTTTGTGTACTGGCTGTGACTGACTCGGGAAAGCCTTTGGCTGTCCTCTTGAATGAAGTTTTCGAATTCGTCCTCGTATAAAAGTTCATCCACCAGGTTTGTTCTTTTGGCAAGTTCCGCCCGGAAATAGGCCTGATCAATGAGGTCGCGAACTTCGGATTCACTTTTTTTCCTGGCTTCGGCCACACCTTTCACATAGATATTGAAGATATCACCGTAAATGGATTCCATCATTTTCCTGTGTGCAGGTGTGAATCCTTCTTCTGTGAACATGTTCCCTGCTGTTTTGTATTCCTCTACATGTTCGAATTCGGCTTCGATGCCGAGCTTATCTAAAGCGTTCTTGATGAAAGGTACATAACCGCCGATTCCATTAATGATTAATGTGCCGAGAGGATGAAGGATGATGCTATCACATGCCGTAGCTAGGTAATACTCCTTGTCAAATTCTAAGACTTCACCGATGTAGGCGTAGACTTTTTTCCCGGATGTGCGGAAGTCGAGCACACTCTGTCGTATTTCCTCGATCTTCGCCCAGTCGCATTGGAGCTGACCTAAGCGCAGGACAAGACTTTTGATACGGCTGTCATGTTTGGCTTTCTGGATGTTTCTCCAGATATCAAACATGGAGAGTGGAGGCCTGATACCCATAAGAGATGTGAAAAAATCGGGTATGGATTTTTCGTTTATTGCTCCCGAGAGATTGATTTCTAAATAAGACCGGGATTTTACTGTCGGAGTTCTTTTGAATTCAAAAAAGATAAATGCTGTCAGGGTGGACACGATGAGTATGAAAAAAATCAAAAAAATGATCAGTACATATTTTCCTCGCTTCATGTGTCCTCCTGGAATGCTAATCTCCTGTATCTTATTTCTTTACCTCCCTTTTTGCAATCTAAAACCTGTGCGCAAGCATCCCCATTTCTGTGATTTATTTTAGAGTCGGACGGAACCCTTACGTGTTCTGCCTCCATCACATACGAATGTGGATGAAGACAGAGACACGACGTCCATCCGACTCCACAGCAGGTGTACGACAAAGGACGATCCCTCCAAGCGATCTATTATGAAGGAGATGAAGGGAGGGCGAAGCGGTGTATCTCTGCGCGCAGCGAATTTTGAGCGAGGACGGAGGTGCGCCGCGGAGGGGTCCCGCCTTCATCTCAAGCAGAAGATGACGGAGCGTGATTTCGTATCACTTTTTTAAACTCGTTCTCGAAATCACGGGAATATGGATGCTACAACCAATGCGGCAAGCGTGAACCTTTTTGAGGTTATTTCCGTAGGAAGGTTTGATTTGAGAAAGAGAGGCAAAAAATGAACACAATTAAAACGTTTTGGAAATTGGGAGCACTTATCTTAATCGCGCTTTATTTAAGCGGGTGTCTTTATGTGGACGTCATCGACAATGTTAAAAATCCGGAGCGATATTTTAGAGAGGCTCATCGTGAGATTGCCCGAATCCCCCGCCGTGACCGTTTTAATAGAGAACATCGCCCCGAGCAGCTCCATGTTTTGATCTATGAGAGGTCGGAAAGAAAAATTGTAAAAGTCATTCTTCCTGTGGGTATTGTAGATTCATGTTCTGACTTTGAACACTGGATTGAGGAAGAATGTGATGAATTTGGCTTTGAAAAAAGGTATGATTTGAAAAGGTATAAATTAAACAGGAAAAAGTTCAGAAACTTGCGGCACAAGAGCCCCGGATATCTAGCCGAATTTAAGGACAAGGACAGTAAAGTTCTCATCTGGCTAAAATAGAAAGGATCTGTATAATTTTAGATAGAGCGACGAGAATCAGCTTGAGTATGGAGACTGGGCAAAGGCACAATAATGGAGACGTCCATATTCTTCTTGGAAAGATAAAAAGCGGCGATAGAGAAGCCTTTGTCACCATCACTCGTCTCTACCAAAGAAAAGTTTTCGTCCTTGCTTATTCATTTTTCCGGAACAAAGAAGACGCCTTAGATATTGTCCAGGAAACTTTTTTGCGTGTTTACCAAAAAATGGGGATGTTTAAAAAAGGAAGAAATTTTCAGAACTGGCTTCTTCAAATTACGAAAAATCTCTGTATTGATTTATACCGCAAACGTCAGAACAAGAAACACTATTTGAATGAAGGAACGGATATCAGTGAATTGAACGTCAGAGATCCCCATGCATCTGAAACTTTTACAGCTTCTGATATCAACCACATTCTGTCCATCTGTATAGATCGGCTTTCTGAAAAGCAGAGAATGGTCTTTGTGATGAAGCAGGTTAATCAACTCGAGTACAGTGAAATAGCCCAGATTCTAAATGTCGCAACCGGGACAGTGAAGTCCCTTCATTTTAAGGCCACACAAAAATTGCGAACACTCGTAAGTCCATATATGCGGAGTCAATCATGAGAAATTGTCAGAAAATCAGAAAGAATATTGTGGCTTTCCTCTATGGAGAGCTTGGTCCGGAAGACCAGGTGCGTGTCAAAGCTCACCTGGATGTTTGCTTACACTGCCGGGAAGAAGCCAGGGAGTTGGAATTTGTCCAGAAAGAATCGGAATCTCTTATTCCAGGACTGTCCAAAGCGATGTTGTCTGTGGACTGGGAGACACTTCCTGGAAAAATAGCGGACGAAGTTTTAAGGCAGGTTCCGGCTCCCGATTCGTTTCGGTTGAAAAAAACATGGTTTTCCCTCTTTCAGTTAAAATGGAGGCCTGTCTATGTCGGGCTATTATTTGGGATTCTAATTGGATCTTTAGCCACATATTTAGTCCTCCGTTCACCTCGCCTGCAGGTTGCTAGAGCCCCAGAAATTATTTTTACAAGTGATTTTTTGGAGAAGGCAGAACTGGAAGTGGCCCGCAGAGATACTCTGGAATATCTTGAAAAAAGTCAGTATCTCCTGCTTGATTTTGTTCAGTCTTCATCTGGGGTGTCTGCAGAGATGTGGAGAGATGAATTTACCATTCAAAAAGTGCGAGACCTGCTGTCCAAGAAGAAATTCATCGATCCCCAGCTGGATAAATTCCACATGGCTAAGGCGAAAAAAATATGTGATCAGATAGAATATCTTTTCTATGAACTCACTCAAATCAGCGAAAATCTTCAGCCGGAAGACCTTAAGAGAATTCAGGATCTTATTCAAGAACGACAGTTGATGCTCAAGATCAAACTCGTGAAGAAAGAATTAAAGAACAGCGAGGTTTAAAGTGAAAAAAATAACAATTGGTGCAGTCATTATTTTTCTGTGTGTCGTTCTGCTGCAAGCTTCCCTTTGGACACAGAAGGATGAAAGGCTTTTTCGTGAGGCGAAAATTCTCATTTTTGATGAGGAATGGGAGGAGGCACTGGAGAAACTTGGAAAACTTCTAGAAGACTATCCGGACAGCTCACTCTTTGCCAAGATCCTTTTATATAAAGCCACATGTTTGAAAGAACTTGGAGGCAATGAGGTCGAAGCCTTAAGGACCTATAAAGAATATCTCCGGATTAACGGGCGAAACAGGAGCCTTACGGAAGAGGCCGAAACATCCATTATTGATTTGGCCCTTCTGCTCTTTGAAAAAGGGAGAGTCTTTTATTTGCGGGAGGTCGAAGAACGGCTCCTCTCTGAAATCAACGTCATCAGGTATTATGCTGCGTTTGAGCTGAGTTATATCGAAGACAAAGACATAGCGGTCAGAGCGGTTCCCATCCTTCAGCGCATACTCCAAGAAGAAAAGGATGAAAGGCTCAGAGATCGGGCCAAAATTGCCCTACTCCGAATCGATCCGGATATTGTCAGAGATTTAAAAGAAGAAGAGTCATACGAATTTAATGTGCGGGTTCTTAAATTCAGTATTCATAAAATCGGGAAAAAAAAGCCGGAATTTTTTATCAGTATTCCTTGGTCTCTAGCGGATTTGATTTTTTCGATTATTCCCGAGCAGAGTAGAAATTCCATGAAAAAACAGGGCATTGACATCGATCAGATTATTGCCGATTTGATGAAACTCAAGGGAAGAGTTTTTGAGATACAGGATGATGAAGAGGGAATAATTATAAAAATATGGATTGAATAGAACTTTTCGCGTCAACGAAAAACTTGACCCTCCTGCCTGTAAACAGTTATTCTAAAAGAAAATGACAGGCAACAAGTTTTTGGGAAAATCTATTTCTCTTTGTATTGTTTTGATGAGTTGTTTTCTGCTGGCTGGATTTGGGAAGAATGATTCCGGACAAAGTGAACAGTCCCCCCTCTCCTTTTACGAAAACCTTTTGTTCAGTGGTGAAGAGGCCTTTTTTTCAGGAGAATACAAAAAAGCTATAAAAGAATTAGAAATTGCCGCTTTTGGACTGTTTCAAAGAAAATATTCAGTCGCAAAAGCTTACGTCCTGATAAGTTTGAGTTATTATCACCTCGATAATCGTGACAGTGCTGGAGAATTTCTCAAAAATGCAGCTCGATTGTTGAGTGTAGAAGAAATGAAGGAATTGGAGCTGAGTATTAGTGATTCTAACAGAGAAATGTTGGAAAGTTTGATCCAGGATTTTGATGTCTTTGGTGCGGCGGCGGATACCCCCGTATTCAAAGAGAACCCCGTCATTCTTGAAAAAACACCTCTAACTCCATTGAAGGAAGAGCCAGAGAAGAAAAAAATGCCGGAAACAGTCGATGAAAGAATCGCTCAACTGGTCGAACAGAGAAAAAAACAGCAGCCGGCACAGAAAAAAGAAAAAGCTGGAGAGAAAGGCCAAGAAAAAATTTCTAAAATCGAAGGACGGGAAGAGCTGTTTGTTCTTGATGAAGTTGTCCAGGGACAGATTCTGTCGGAAATTTGGATTCAAAAAGGGACAAACACACTTGTTGTCGGAATAGTGTTTCAGCCCAACACACAACATCATGTCTTTGAAATAACTGACATCCTTCCCAAGAGGATCATTATTGATATCCATAATACCTTTGGGATCAATGCCGGCCGGTCGATAAACATCAATGATTTTGGCATCACTTCCATCCGTACTGGGATGTTTAAAGACAACATTGTCAGAGTTGTGTTTGATGCAGCAGGGGATCTTCCAACGTACAGGATAGAAAAGACCGAAGATGGATTAAAATTGGTCATTAAAAAGCAGCCTTCTGAGTGAAACGATGCTTTTATTGTCTGTGGATACATCGTCACCCGCCGGTTCTGTGGCTCTTTTAAGGAACACGGTCCTGCTTTCCGAAGTCAACTGTGATTCAAGCCTGACTTATTCGGAAAGACTGCTGCCGGCCGTTCACTATATTCTTGAGACTCAAGGATTGGAGAGTGTGGACATCGATGCCTTTGCCCTGGCCGTGGGGCCGGGTTCATTTACAGGAATAAGGATCGGAGTGAGCACGATCAAATCAATGGCTTTTGCGTCAGGGAAACCTGTAGCCCCGGTGTCTTCTCTCGATGCCTATGCATTGAAGCTTCATATGCAGGGGGGGCGTCTTGTCTGTCCCTTTCTTGATGCGAAGAAGGGGGAGGTATATGCGGCTCTTTTTGAGTCCCAAGGCGGTCAAATCAAAGAAATACTTGCTCAGGGTGCCTATTCCCCAGACAATATTTTATCAAGACTTCCCACTCACCGGATTATCGGATTCATTGGAAATGGAGTTGATGTCTATCGTGAAAAAATTGTGAACTACTTCAAAGATAAAGCGAGATTGTCTTCACGTTCTCTCTTTATTGCACGGGAAGTCGGCCTTCTCGGATACAAAGCCTTGAAAGAAAACAGGGGCGTTCAAAGTGGGGATGTGAAGCCTCTCTATTTCCGGAAATCACAGGCGGAGGAGAACAATCAGCAAGGCTGAACCAATTCCGACGGATTACTATTTGAGGACGATGAGGGAGGACGATCTGGCTTCCGTTTTGGAAATTGAACATCTCTCATTCCCTCATCCATGGCACCTCTCGACATTTATCGGTGAGCTCGGAAATTATCCTTTTTCTATCCCTTTTGTGATTTTACACAGCCCGAATGAACGTTTAATGGGATATATAATTCTTTGGTTTATGCAAAAAGAAGTTCAGATCAGCAATTTTGCCCTCCATCCTGATTTTAGGAGAAAGGGTGTCGGAGAAGCCGTACTGCGTGATATCCTGGATAAGGTAACGAAAGAAGGGGCTTCAGAAATATTCCTGGAGGTCAGGTCTTCAAACTGCGCAGCTCGATCTCTGTATGAAAAACTTGGTTTTCAAATTCTGGGAAAGAAAAAAAAGTATTATCAGTCTCCGGTTGAAGATGCTTTGATTATGGGAAAAAATCTGAAAAGATAAAAATTTCCTTTAAATTTGAATTCTCTCTCTATCCTGTCAATAAATAACTTTCATCAGGCATAATCCCTGGGGTGGAGCGGTAGGGTTTGAGAGAGTCCTTTTTTTTGTTTTGAATAGGTCTTCGATTGTTTGAGGTGGGATCTTCCCTTTTCCGACTTCGAGGAGTGTCCCCACGATGCATCTGACCATGTAACGCAGGAAACCCCTGGCTTCCACCGTGTAGATGATTTCCTCATTATTCAAAGTGACTTCTGACCGGGTAATCGTCCGGATGGGATTTAATAGCCGGTTTGATGAAAAAGGTGTAAAATCGGCTTCACGTACAAATAGAGCGGCGGCTTCCTTCATTTTTTTAACATCCAGCAGAGAGGGCCAGTGCAGAACGTAGCGAAGGAGAAAGGGACTGATGGAAGGGGATTGGACAATCCGGTATTGGTATGTTTTGGATAGGGCAGATTTTCTGGCATGAAAGTCCGGGGTTGTCTTTTGAAGAGATGTGATCCGGATATCTTTGGGGAGGTTGCCGTTTATGGCCCGGATGAGCTCTTCGTTTTCAAGTTTAATATTTGCTTTAAAATGAGCGGACTGTGCCAGGGCGTGCACACCCGCATCTGTCCTTCCTGCTCCCATAATAGGGATGGATCTTGAAACAATTTGGGCGAGGGCCTTTTCAAGAAGGCCTTGTATTGTTTTTTTCTCGGTTTGGCGCTGCCAGCCGAAATAATCCGTGCCGTCGTAGCTGATGAGGATGTGATAGTTTTGTTGCATTGTCCAGATTTTAGTTTTGGATTAGGGCAAAAGAGCCAGTTTGACCGCTTCTTCGGCCGAAGATACCTTTTGGACTCCTTTGATATCCCAGGTTCCAATACCGATCACTTTTTTTCCGTAAATGATGCCGAATGCGATTTCAGAAAGGGTTCCGTATTCGCCATCGATGGCGATAAGAGTATCAGCGTTCATGGCTACCAGGGAATTTCGTGTGAATCCTAAACCTGTGGCAATAGCGATATCTATAAAAGAATTGGCATCATGAGGCAAATTTCCAGGAAGAATTCCCAGGGTCATTCCTCCGGCCTGTTTTGCCCCTTTGGCGGCGGCTTCCATAATTCCTCCGAGGCCACCGCACACCAAAACTCCGTTGTTTTTTGCGATGAGTGTGCCGACTTCAAAAGCCACATGGCGCCATTTCTTTTCCGGGTTGGCTCCTCCGATAACGCCAACTCTGATCCTGTGTCTTATGTCCATGGGATGATTCCTTTTTTTTGACTCTTGATGGATATTATACCAAGAATCTAAAAAGTGCAATTTTGAGAAGCCTGGTTATCTTGCTTTGTCCTGATAATTTACTTAAAATGCCCAGAGAGGAGACTGAAGAATGCGCCAAAAAATTGTGATATGTGTTGTCGCTGCAGTTTGTCTCCTGCTCCAGAGTTGTGCGCAGAAATCCTCTTCTGCGTTTAAGATATTTCGGTTGATTGATGAAATGAAAGCCGAAAATATCATAATGTCTCCGTTCCTCAATCTTTCCGAGATAAATTTGTCCTCCAATCAAAGTTTTCCCGCAAAATCATTTCCGCTTCGGGATATGGGCTCAGGAGAAAATCCCTTTCGATTGAAAAGAAAAATTAAGGTGTGGAGAGAGCATCTCAATGCACTTTTTGCTCCTCCTGACAGTCGTTATGATTATCAGATCCGCGTGAATAAAAATGAAGTTTTGGAATTTGGAATCGGAGTGATTTCGGATCAAAATTCAAAAAAAATACTTTCGAAGGGACAAGAAGGAGGAGAGAACAATGTCCGGTTTTCCGTCCTCATTGAAGCCAATGGCACTGAAAAAATTCTGTTCGAAAAGACTTTAAGCCTTCCGTCTTTGGAAGAAAGACAGGTTTATGTACAAAAAACATTGGATTTATCGTCTTATCAAGGGCCTATTCGTCTGTCCTTTAAGACCTCAGGTAAAAAGGGAGCTTTTTCGTTTTGGTCAAATCCCGTGATCTACCCCAAAGAAAAAAGCCACAGCCAGATTATTCTCATCTCCATCGATACCCTTAGGGCTGACCATCTTGGTGTTTATGGATACGAGAGGGATACGAGTCCGAATATCGATTCCCTGGCTGCGGAGAGCGCTATGTTCGCCAATGTCTATGCGTCTTCTCCATGGACACTGTCTTCACATGTCTCTTTGTTGACATCCCTCCACAGTGTCAACCATCAAGTTTATTTGGACAATGACAAGATGGATCCGGATCTTATTACCGTGGCCGAAATGCTGAGAGTGAACGATTATTATTGTTCGGCCTTTACCGGAGGGGGATTTGTCAGCGCGGTATTTGGTTTTTCGGATGGTTTCGATTCGTATTATGAGCGAACGGATGAAGTTTTATTGGATAAAGCGGCAGAACTCAATTTCCGCGACGTAGCGCGCTGGATTGATAGCCACAAAAATAAAAATTATTTCCTCTTTATCCATACCTACCAGCCTCACGATCCTTATGCCTGCCCGGCTCCCTACAAAACCATGTTTCTTTCTGAAAATTCAAAATGGAGTCATATCAACCTCAATGGTCATCTTGGCGGGAAGAACGCTATATTCAAAGAACTTCCGGAAGACGAGCGTCAAAATGTCATCGATCTGTATGATGCTGAAATCCGCTACACAGACGAAAAGCTCATAGGGCCGCTCATTCAGAAGCTCAAAGAGTTGGCTCTTTATGACCAGACTATGATCATTTTCACGAGTGATCACGGGGAGGAATTTTACGATCATGGAGGTTGGGGTCACGGGCACAGCCTCTATGATGAATCCTTGAAAGTCCCCTTGTTGATCAAATTCCCTGAATCAAAGTATTCGGGCTCCAAAGTGAAAAAGATCGTCTCTCTTGTCGATGTCGTCCCCACAATTCTGGATGAAATGAGCATCAACTCCTCCCGTTATGATCTTGACGGCAAAAGTTTGATTCCTATCTTGGAGGGGAAGGACAAAAAGGATAGAATCTTTTTGTCCGATGTGGGTGAGAATATCCTGAATATGCACCTGCCTCAGAAAATAGCCACAAACAAAGGGAAAACAAAACTCATTTTGAACAAAATAATCCACAGGGAAAATAGAGAATTTTTCCGGTTTCCTCCTCCCTCTGTAAAAGCTGTAGAACTCTTCGATTTATCTTCTGATCCTCTTGAAAACAGCAATATCGTCGATAGGGAATCTTCTTTAGCCAACCATCTCATTGACCGCATAGAGGAGATCTACGGGCGGGCCAAACATAAAAAGTCCGGCCAGGCCATGTTGGATGAAGAATTGAAAAAACAGCTGAGGGCTTTAGGATATATTAAATAGAGCAACAATGGTGTGAAACAATGCAAAACTTTTTAGAAATTAAGAGCATGAGAAAAAAAGATCAGGAAAAAATTATCAAAGAGATCGAGAAGGTTGTCGAGTTAAAAAAGAAAGAGGGGATTGTGACTGAAAAGGAAATCCGGGAAATTGAAGAAATGACACTGCATCTCTTCCCGGATATCCAGGATGTCCAGAGTGTTTATGAAGATTTTCTTTTTCAAAAGAAGATTTTGTAGAGAGGAGTGTCCTATGAATAAAAAAATGGATAAAAAAGATGGCCCATTGGAATCTGAAGATATCCGTATCGATTATGATCATTTAGATGTTTCGGATATCATGGACCAGATTAAAAAAAAGATAGATGCCCGCCCCAAGAATGAATTGACGGGTCCTGCCTCGGATGAGAAGATTCAGCCGGAATCCCCTATAAATCCTCCTGAGTTTGAAAAAAACGGTCCCTCTCCATCAAAAGCAAAAAGACTGCTGCTTAAACTCATGAGCCCATTTTCTCCCATTATAAAATTCCTGGTGCTGCCTGTCCATCAAGAACTGAGGGAGACGATCCATATTCTGGACAGGACAAACAAGAGGCTGGACTTTTTGAGCCATTTTCTCAACGGCGCTCTCGATGAAGTCAAGACAGATCTGAGCCAATTCAACAATGAGACAAATAAAAGGGTTGACCTGGCATTTGAAGATCTCACAAGGGCTAAGGAGTATGTCAAACTTCTCCATAATCTTTCTCATAATATCGTTGTTGAGATGACCAAGTTAAAAATTGAAGAAGAAAATCTTAAAATCAGGATCCGGATTCTGGAGAAGGATTTTGAGCATTTAAAAAGCAGGGAAAAGGCATTGGAGTCCCGGGTTATTCAATGAAACTTGCCTTCGTCGTCCAGCGCTACGGACTCGACATCAATGGAGGGGCCGAGCTGCACTGCCGTTGGGTGGCCGAACACATGAAAAAGTTCTGTGATGTTGAGATCTTAACGACCAGAGCCTTCGACTACATCACATGGAAAAACCATTTTCCTCAGGGTGAGGAATCTTTAAACGGAATCCCTGTCAAAAGGTTTTCGGTCAACCGTCCAAGGAATCCGGAGAGGTTTGGGAAAATCCAGGATTTTATTCTTGAAAACGAACACAAAGAGAATGATGAGCTGCGGTGGCTTGTTGAAGAGGGGCCCGTCTCTTCTTCTTTAATTCATTATATAAAGGACCATGAATTTGATTATGATTATTTTATTTTTTTCAGCTACAGGTACTACCTTTCATTCTGGGGAATAGATGCTGTACCTCATAAAAGTATCCTGGTTCCTACGGCCGAACATGATTCTATTATCCATCTTAAGATATTTAAGGATCTTTTCCGGAAACCGCAGGCCTTTGTTTACAATTCTGCAGAAGAGCGTGAAATGATCCATTCTCTCTCTCAGAATGAAGATGTGATGGGTGATGTTGTCGGAGTGGGGACTGAGGTCCCTAAGGAGTTTAAAACGGGAGAATTCCGAAAAAAATACCGAATCCCCGGCCCCTATATCATCTATGTAGGCCGTATTGATATAAACAAAGGCTGTGACGAACTGTTTGACTTTTTTCTTCGGCTTAAAGAGGAATCGGATATGGATGTCAAACTGGTTCTCGTCGGCAGTACAAAACTTAAAATTCCTTCTCATCCTGATATTTGTTACCTCGGTTATACTTCCGAAGAAGAGAAGTTTTCTGCACTTCATGGAGCCGAATTCTTGATCATGCCTTCGTTTTTTGAAAGTCTGTCCATGGTCACACTCGAGGCCTGGGCGATGGGAAAACCTGTTCTCGCCAACGCCAGGTGCACGGTGTTGAAAGGGCAGTGCTTGAGGAGTAATGCCGGGCTCTTTTATAAAGACTATGAAGAATTCAGTTTGGCCTTCCATTTGCTCTTTTTCTCAGAGCGTCTCAGGGAAATTTTGGGGGCAAACGGGCAAAAATATTTCAATCGGAACTATACTTGGGAAGTTATAGAGAAAAAGTATCTCTCCATTCTGGACAGACTCCAGAAGAGGTCGGCATGAGTATCCACCAGTTTGCCACGTCTCTGACATACGGGGATGCCATCTCCGACGAAATGCTTGAGATCCAGGCAGTTCTTCAGGAAAAAGGATTTGAATCAGAGATTTTTGTCCGGTTTTTTGAGCCCCGCATGGCCAAGTATATGCACGATTATAGGGAGTACAAAAAGTACAGTTCTTTAGACAATATTGTAATATTCCACTTTTCCATCGGATCTCCTGTGTCTAAAATGTTCTTTCGGATTCCCGACAAAAAGATCATGATCTACCACAATATCACGCCCCATGAATATTTTCTGGACTATCATAGGATTCTGACCAGAGAATGTTACAAGGGCCGGCTGGAGATCAAACTTTTTGCCGGTAAGGTCGATCTTGCTTTGGGCGATTCCGATTTTAACCGCAGAGAATTAGAAGATGTGGGTTATCCCGAGACCGGAGTGCTTCCACTTTTGTTGAATTTTTCTAAATTTGACAAAGAAGACGATTCTGTAACGCGCCAAATTTTCTCTGATGGGAAATTTACCCTTCTTTTTGTTGGACGAATCATCCCCAACAAAAAATTTGAAGATACGATCAAGGCATTTTACTTTTATAAGAAATATTTTAATGCGGAATCCCGGCTCATCCTGGCCGGGGATTACAGGGGGCAGGAACGGTATTATACCGCCCTGCGAAACCTTGTTGATGCTCTCGAAGTGGAGGATGTTGTTTTCACCGGGCATATCGATTTCCCTGAACTGGCCACTTTTTTTAAAATGGCCCATGTCTATCTCAGCATGAGTGAGCATGAGGGATTTGGTGTCCCTCTCTTAGAGGCGTTCTACAGCCGGATGCCCGTACTCGCTTTTGCTGCCGGAGCCGTAGAAGAAACAATGAACTTGGGAGGACTTTTGCTAAGGAAAAAGGATTTATTTAAAACGGCTGTTGTTTTAGACAAACTGGAGAAGGATAAGAGTTTCAGGGAAAATGTTATAAAGAATCAACTCGAAGCGTTGGAGAAATACAGGAGAGAAAATGTGAGCCGGATACTCCTGAAGCATATTGAAAGAGTCAGACAAAAATGAGAATTGACCAGCTCATTCCCGCATTTCATCAGGGCGATGCGATAGGGGATACAGCCTATCACATGAAGCAGTTTTTCCTGTCTCAGGGATTTCAATCCGAAATCTACTGTTTATCTAGGGACGTGGGCCTGAAAAGTGTCTCACGGTTGTTTGATGAATTTCCATCCCCATCTTCATCCGATGTCACGCTCCTTCATTTTGGTCTGCCTTCACCTTTAACTAAAACACTCATCGATGTGTCCAGCCGAAAAGTGATCATCTACCACAACATCACTCCAAGCAAATTTTTCCGGGATTACAGCGAAGAGATGGTGCGGATCACTGATATCGGACGGAAAGAGTTGAAGACCCTCGTGCCACATGTTGAACTGGCTTTTGCCGATTCGGAATACAACAGGCAGGAACTCGAAGATTGTGGATTCAGGGATACGGATGTTCTTCCACTTTTTGTTGATTTCTCCAAGTACAACAAACCTATAGATCGAATGACATATGATCTTTACAAAAATGGAAGGACGAATATCATGTTTGCGGGCCGGGTGGTCCCGAATAAAAAAATTGAAGATCTGATTAAGGTTGTCTTTTACTATAAGAAGTATATATCGCCTCTTGTGCGCTTGATCGTTGTTGGGAAAACATCTTCTCTTCCGGGATACTACAAAGGTCTTATCCAGCTTGCGGATGAGTTCTATCTGAAGCCGGAGGAGATCCTATTTACCGGACACATCCCCGATGAGGAGATGTTTGCGCTGTATAAGACTTCAGATGTTTTTCTCTCACTCAGCGAACACGAGGGATTCGGTCTGCCATTTATTGAAAGCCTTGTCTTTGACTTGCCCGTTATTGCCTATGACTGCACAGCTGTTTCTTCTACTCTGGATGGGGCAGGAATCCTGGTCAAAAATAAAAGAATCGACTATATTGCCGAACTGATCGAAATGGTTGCTCGTGATTCAAGACTCAGGGAGAAGGTTATCGATGGCCAGCGCCAGAGACTGAAAAGATTTCAGGAGATGAAGCTGGATGAATTTTTACTGAAAAGTTTAAAAGGATTGCTCTCATGAAAATTGCTTTTGTTATTCAACGGTATGGCAAAGACGTCATGGGGGGATCTGAACTTCACTGCCGCCAGATTGCCGAGAAGTTATCTGCTCGAGGACACGATTGTACCGTATTTACGACGACAGCGAAAGATTACGTCACCTGGAAAAATGAGTATTCACCAGGGAAGACCATCCTCAATGGTGTGAATATTGAACGTTTCCCTGTTATCAAAGAGAGGGATATTCAATCCTTCAATGAGTATTCAGACTGGATATTTTTCAGCACGCACACTCACGCCGATGAAATCGAATGGATGCGGCGGCAGGGTCCGGAAAGCCTTGAGCTTATAGAGGCTTTAGAGAAGGCACAGAACAATTTTGATATTTTTGTATTCTTTACCTACCTCTATTACAATACGTTCTGGGGACTTCCAAAAGTAAATAGCAAGAAAGCACTGGTCCCTACGGCGCATGATGAACCTGCCTTGTACCTTGAAATTATGAGAAATGTTTTTGCTTCTCCAGATGCCTTTGTCTTCAACACCGAGTCAGAAAAAAACATGCTCGGCAAACGATTTTCTTTTGAGGGCAAGTATCAGGATATTGTAGGCGTCGGCGTGGATCTGCCGAAGATTGTGGATGTGGCCTCATTTTACCAGAAATACGGAGTGTCCTCCCCGTTTATCCTCTATGCCGGACGAATCGAGAAGGGAAAGGGGTGCGAAGAGCTCATACAATACTTTTTAAAGTACCATAAGAAGAACAATAAACTTTCTCTTGTCCTTGTGGGGAAGCTGCTCATGGAACTTCCCGCACATCCTCAAATCAAATGTTTGGGATTTGTATCTCCCGAAGATAAGGATGCGGCCATGGCTTCTGCTTTGGTCACTGTCCATCCCTCCCATTTTGAGAGTCTCTGTATGGCCGCACTGGAGTCCATGGCCATTCGGACCCCAATTCTAGTTCAGGGGCAGACCGATCCGTTGAAGCAGCACTGTCTGAAGGGAAATGGGGGACTGGCGTTTTCCAATTACGATGAATTTGAAGCCATGTTGGATTTATTCCTTTCAAATCCGCACTTGAGACAAGTCATGGGTGAAAACGGCCGCAGGTATGTGGAGGAAAATTATTCCTGGAAAAGAATCATTGAGAAATACGAACGGATGTTTAAACATTTTGCATAGAAAAATCGATTAAATTCATTTATAATAACAGCTTAACTGCGAAGATAAAAAAGTCACATGGCATTTATAAATTACGCGAATAAAAAAGTTGCTATAAAGATTGTCTATTACGGTCCCGGCTTAAGCGGAAAGACAACCAATCTCAAATATATCTTCACAAAAATCGATCCTCAATCCCGAGGAGATTTTATCTGCTTGGAAACGGATGCCGAAAGGACGTATTTTTTTGATTTACTTCCCATAAAAGCAGGATTGATAGGGGATTTTCAGGCTCATTTTTCTCTCATGACAGTTCCAGGTCAGGTGTTTTATGAAGCCTCCCGCAGAAGTGTTCTGAAGGGAGCGGATGGAGTGGTGTTTGTGGCAGATTCTCAGGTGCCGCTGCTGGATTCCAACCTGGAAAGTTTTGATGGGATGAGGAAAAACTTGCTGGCTTTTGACTTGGATCTCAATGCGATTCCCCTTGTCTTTCAGTACAATAAACGCGATTTGGATAATCTCATTCCTCTGGAGACTTTCAACAATCTCCTTAATCCAAATGGGCGCCCTTGTGTTGAGGCTTCGGCTATCAATGGAATTGGCGTATTTGAAACGCTGCGCGAGATTGCTAAAGTCAGTGTCCCTCTTGTCAAAAAAAAAGTGATGGGTGAAGAGAAAGAGCCTGCAGTGACAGAAGACAGACCAGCGGGAGTTGAATTTGTTTCCAATAAAAAACTTTCACCCATGCAATTCACAAAATTAAAACTCGAAACCAGGGATGAAGTGGACGAGAACGTAGAAAAATTGACCCGGAAAGTAACATCTGGAGAAAATTAGCCCGAATAGTCTGGTTTGAAATAATCCCACATAAAAACCATCTTTTATCCGGATTTGGTTTATTTTCTGAAAAAAAAGAGAAATGACTTACGTCTACTGTTAGGGACGGAAATGCTCTATAAAATTTCGAGTGCATCTCTTAGGGGTATAGATGCCTATCTTGTGGATGTTGAAGTTGATGTGTCTTATGGAATACCGACCTATATTACAGTTGGACTTCCCGATGCCGCTGTTCGAGAGAGCAAGGAGAGAGTCAAAGCGGCTTTAAAGAACTGCGGGTATAAATATCCTCCTCGAAAAATCATCATCAATTTAGCCCCAGCGGATAGAAAGAAGGAGGGATCGGCTTTTGATCTTCCCATTTCTTTGGGACTTGTTGCCCACTTGGACGCCTTCCCTGAAGAGAGACTCAGAGATTATCTCTTTTTAGGAGAACTGGCATTAGATGGGAGTCTCAAAGCGGGAAAAGGAATTCTCTCTGCTGCACTTTTAGCCAGAGAAAAAGGTTTCAAGGGGATTGTGATTCCTGAGATTAACCGCAAGGAAGCAGCGCTTGTGCAGGGAATAGAGGTTTACGGTCTGGCCAACCTTCCTCAGGTCGTTCGACTTCTGGACAGTCCGGATTCGGTCTCTCCCTCAAAATTTTCTCCTCAGGAACTTCGGATACATCCTGAATATAATGTTGATTTTCGGGACATCCGGGGCCAACAGCATGTCAAACGGGCTCTGGAGATAGCTTCGGCTGGAGCCCACAATGTTTTGATGATTGGTCCTCCCGGTGCAGGAAAGACGATGCTGGCCAGGTGTTTGCCAACGATTTTGCCTCCAATGACCTATGAAGAGATCATCGAAGTCACACAGATCTACAGCGCATCCGGCCTTCTGAGAGATGGGGGAATCATTACAGATAGAGCCTTCAGGTCTCCACATCATACTATTTCTGATATAGGGCTTATCGGAGGAAGTGCCATTCCGAGACCGGGAGAAGTCAGTTTGTCTCATCATGGCGTTTTGTTTCTCGATGAACTCACAGAATTCAGGAAGAATGCGCTGGAAAGTTTGCGGCAGCCGGTAGAAGATGGACAGGTGACAGTATCAAGAGCATTGATATCGGTCACTTTTCCTTCAAGTTTCATGCTGGTTTGCGCTATGAATCCATGTGAAAATGCATTGTCTGCATCACTTTCTTCAGGGGAAGAATGTACGGAGAGCCAGAGAATCCGCTATTATTTCAAGATCTCCGGTCCGCTTCTCGACCGCATAGATATCCAAATAGACGTGCCAAAAGTCGAGTTTAAAGAAATGATTTCAAAAACAGAGAGCGAAACTTCTGCAGTCATAAGAACGAGAGTTCAGAGGGCCAGAAAAAAACAACTCAAAAGATTTCAATCAAAAAAGATTTACCGCAATGCTCAGATGGGCACAAGAGAAGTAAAAATGTTCTGTCCTGTTGGTGAAGAGGGAAAAGAATTATTGGAAATGGCCGTGACAAAATTGGGATTCAGCGCAAGAGCCTATACTCGAGTCTTAAAAGTGGCTCGAACGATCGCCGATCTTGAGGGGCAGAAGGATATTTGCACGGACCATATTTCCGAAGCGATCCAGTACCGTATGCTCGACAAATATTTTTAAAAAGCTATTCATAGGATATGGCCAAATCCTTACTGGTTTTGCTTTTTCCATTCTTGAATAGACACCGAATAAAACGCGCTGGACTCAAAATCCAATTCTCTTTTAGAGAGTATTGATTGAAATTAATCACAGATTTTTATCATTAACTTGTTAGTCCTAATGAAAATTTGGATTATGGGCTGCAGTTCTATTGACATTTTTCTGGAAAAATTCTAATATGAATCGAAAGATGAAAGATAGTATCTAACCCCTGAGAAGGCAACTATATTATTTATTTTTTGCTTAGAAGCAAGTGTATAGAAAAAAGACAAATTTAAACTCCACAAAAAATTAGAGTATTATCCTCTTCTATTCATGCCTTTTTTTCTTAAATCTTGCCCCTTTCATGAAGAGGAAATGTGTATGTAAAATTACTCATGGTGTAAGAACAGACCAAAAGTCTTAATATCAAATAAGTACTAACCCTTGCAGAAGCAATCGCCATTCCAGGGATTAAAAAATGAATCAGAAAGGAGATTGATATAGAATGGAAGTGCTTATCATCGCTGCTGGAAAAGGAAGCAGATTAAATAATCGCTTTTCTCCAAAACCCTTGATTCCAATTTTTGGACTTTG